>Ga0138265_1039183_pt1 | contig 9550 bp, 4 predicted proteins | sample RNAA_120151118_FD_105243 | JGI IMG/M metagenome (GOLD analysis project Ga0138265, IMG submission 105243) | Metatranscriptomics of polar marine prokaryotic and eukaryotic communities from Palmer Station, Antarctica after 192hr light incubation... | ecosystem: Environmental > Aquatic > Marine >... | reverse complement strand
ATGGGGCTTTTTTTTTATGCCTCTGCAGTAGGACCTCCAAAATTCATTGGAAATCCTCCGTTGCCGGGATCTGTGGCTTTTATCGGGCCATTTATCTGCTCAAACTTTTTTATGTTCTCATTTAAAGCTAACATCAATCGTTTAGCATGTTGTGGAGTCATTATAACTCTACTCTTTACTTTAGCTTTTGGAACCCCAGGCATAATCTTAACAAAGTCCATAATAAACTCCGAGTTAGAATGCGTTATTACCGCAAGATTAGCATACTCTCCATCAGCAATCTCTTCAGTAAGCTCAATACTTAACTGATTTTGATTAGATTGATTATCGTCTTTAAATTCACTCATATTATGCCTCTTCAGCAGATTTCTTCGCTGCAACTAATGATTCGTATTCTTCCATAGACCCTACAACTAAGTTGTTGAATTGTCTCATTCCTGTACCAGCAGGAATTTTGTGTCCTACAATAACATTCTCTTTCAATCCTTCTAAGTAATCAACTTTACCATGAACAGCAGCTTCGTTAAGAACCTTAGTTGTTTCTTGGAAAGAAGCAGCAGATATGAACGAAGTCGTTTGCAATGATGCTCTTGTAATACCTTGAAGAATAGCAGTAGAAGTTGCAGGAATAGCTTCCCTACCTTCAGCCAAAGCTTTATCTTGTCTTCTTAAATCAGAATTTGCTTCTCTTAATTTACGAGCCGTAATTATTTGCCCAAGTTTAAGTTCTGCTGAATCTCCAACCTCAGTTACTACCATTTTACCAAAAATATTATCATTCTCGATATTGAAATCAATCTTATTCGCAATTTCCTTTTCTAAGAATTTAGTATCTCCAGCGTCATCGATAACAACTTTTCTCATCATTTGACGAACGATAACTTCAAAGTGCTTATCATTAATTCCTACCCCTTGTAAACGATAAACTTCTTGAATCTCATTTACTAAGTACTCTTGTACTTTTGTAGGTCCTTGAATTTTCAATATATCACTTGGAGTAATTGCTCCTTCAGATAATGGCATACCAGCTTTGATATAATCATTTTCTTGGACTAAAATATGCTTAGAAAGAGGTACTAAATACTTCTTAATTTGACCTGTTTTAGTTTCAACAACGATCTCTCTGTTACCACGCTTAATTTTTCCGTAAGAAACAATACCATCAACTTCAGCAACTACAGCTGGGTTAGAAGGGTTACGAGCTTCAAATAACTCAGTAACTCTAGGTAGACCCCCTGTAATATCTCCTCCTTTCGCAGCAGATCTTGGTATTTTTGCTAAAATTTGACCTGGCTTAATTGTAGCTTTATCGTCAACATTAATGTGCGCACCAACTGGTAATGAATATGTTCTAAGAACGTCTTTCCCTTTTAACACTCTAATAGTAGGGTTTTTCTTCTTATCTCTATTTTCAACAACAACTTTTTCTTCGAATCCAGTTTGTTCATCTGATTCAACTCTGAAAGTAATACCTTCTTCAATATTTTCAAATTCAGCTGTACCACCTTCTTCTGAAATAATCATTGCGTTATAAGGATCCCATTCACAAACAACATCACCTTTCTTAACCTTTTTACCTGGCTTGATATATAAAGTCGCACCATAAGGTACAGTTGCAGAAGTTAATTGAATATTTGTTTTTTCGTCAACAACTCTCATTTCAGCTGCACGACCAATAACAATTTCTATTTTCTTACCATTCTCGTCTTCAGCCTTAACAGTCTTCAACTCATCAATTTCAAGTATTCCGTCATATTTTACGATGTTCATACTATCAGTCGAAGTTGTAGATGCAGTACCCCCAACGTGGAATGTCCTCAATGTTAACTGTGTCCCTGGTTCTCCAATAGACTGTGCAGCAATAACACCTACAGCTTCTCCTTCCTTAACTTTCTTACCGTTAGCAAGGTTTCTACCATAACATTTTGCACAAATACCTTTGATAGATTCACATGTTAAAGCAGATCTAATTTCAACAGACTCAATAGGAGACTCTTCAATTAATCTAGCCATTATTTCAGTGATTTCCTCACCAGCATCAGCTAATTTATCACCTGTTTGTGGATGGAAAACATCATGAACTGAAGTTCTACCAGTAATTCTATTTTCTAAAGAATCAACAACATCATCATCTTTTTTCAATGCTGATGTATCCAAACCTCTTAATGTACCACAATCAAGTTTAGTTACTACAACATCTTGTGCGACATCAACCAATCTTCTTGTTAAGTAACCTGCATCTGCTGTTTTAAGAGCTGTATCGGCAAGTCCCTTACGAGCACCGTGAGTAGATATAAAGTACTCAAGAATAGAAAGTCCTTCTTTAAAGTTAGAAAGAATTGGGTTTTCAATAATCGCTTGCGAAGTAGCTCCTGATTTTTGTGGCTTCGCCATTAACCCCCTCATTCCTGATAACTGACGAATCTGTTCTTTTGATCCCCTTGCTCCAGAATGATACATCATGTAAACTGGATTAAACCCTTGACGGTCATCTTCTAGTTGTTGCATTAATATATCAGTCAACTCAACATTGGTTTTACCCCAAACATCAATTACTTGGTTGTAACGTTCGTTGTTAGTAATGAACCCCATGTTATAGTTGTTCTTTATCTCTTCAACTTTTTCATTAGCCTTTTTAACTAATGCTTCTTTTTCAACAGGTATTAATACATCATTCAATGAGAAAGACAATCCTCCTCTAAATGCATTAATAAATCCTCTTTCTTTAATTCTATCTAAGAAAGCAGCTGCTTCAGCCATTCCTGTAATCTTGATAACATCAGAGATTACATTCTTTAATTCTTTCTTAGTTAAAACCTTGTCTATAAATCCAACAGCTTTAGGAACATCTTGATTAAATAAAACTCTACCAGCAGTTGTTTCAATAATCTTCTCAACTAACTGTTCGTTTTCTCTAACCGTAGCTTTTACTTTAATATTAGCATGTAGTTCAATTGCTTTTTCGTTCAAAGCAATAATAACCTCTTCAGCTGAATAAAAAGTCATTCCTTCTCCAGCAACTTTAACAGTTTTTGTAGATCTTCTAGACTTAGAAATATAATATAATCCCAATACCATATCCTGAGATGGAACCGCTATTGGTTTACCATCCGCTGGGTTTAAGATATTGTGAGATGCAAGCATCAACATTTGAGCTTCCAAAACTGCAGCATTACCTAACGGTAAGTGAACTGCCATTTGATCCCCATCAAAATCGGCGTTAAATGCAGAACATACTAATGGATGTAACTGAATTGCTTTACCCTCAATTAATTTAGGTTGAAATGCTTGGATACCTAATCTGTGTAATGTAGGCGCTCTGTTAAGTAAAACAGGATGTCCTTTTAAAACGTTTTCAAGAATATCCCAAACTACAGGGTCTTTCTTATCAACCATTTTCTTTGCAGATTTAACAGTTTTTACAATACCTCTTTCGATCATCTTACGAATTACGAAAGGCTTGTACAATTCAGCAGCCATACTCTTTGGAATACCACACTCATGCATTTTAAGTGTAGGTCCAACAATAATTACAGAACGTGCAGAATAATCAACCCTTTTCCCCAGTAAGTTTTGACGGAAACGTCCAGACTTACCTTTTAATGAATCAGATAATGATTTAAGCGCTCTGTTAGCTTCAGTTTTAACAGCATTTGCTTTCCTTGAGTTATCAAATAAAGAATCTACTGCTTCTTGAAGCATACGTTTCTCATTTCTCAAAATAACTTCAGGAGCTTTAATTTCGATCAATCGTTTCAAACGATTGTTTCTAATAATAACTCTTCTGTATAAGTCATTTAAATCAGATGTAGCAAATCTACCACCATCAAGAGGTACTAAAGGACGTAATTCTGGTGGAATTACTGGTACAACTTTAATAATCATCCATTCAGGACGATTCTCAATGTGCTTGTTTGCAGATCTAAATGCTTCTACAACTTGAAGTCTTTTAAGTGCTTCAGATTTTCTTTGTTGAGAAGTTTCAGTATTTGCCTTATGTCTTAACTCATAAGATAAAGAATCAAGATCCAATCTCACTAATAACATTTCAAGAGCTTCCGCTCCCATTGCTGCTAAAAATTTATTAGGATCAGTATCATCTAAATACTGGTTTTCCTTCGGAAGTGCATCAATAATATCTAGATACTCTTCTTCAGTTAAAAACTCTAAATAGTTTAAAGGCTCACCATCTTTGTTGACAGCTTCTCCAGCATTAACTACTACGTATCTCTCGTAATAGATAATCATATCTAACTTTTTAGTAGGTAAACCTAAAAGGTACCCCATCTTGTTAGGTAGAGATCTGAAATACCAAATATGACATACAGGGACAACTAATTGAATATGTCCCATTCTCTCACGACGAACTTTTTTCTCTGTAACTTCAACACCACATCTGTCACAAACAATTCCTTTGTAACGAATTCTCTTATATTTTCCACAGTGACATTCCCAATCCTTTACAGGACCAAAAATACGCTCACAAAACAAACCATCTCTTTCAGGCTTGTATGTTCGGTAATTGATAGTCTCAGGCTTTAAAACCTCTCCACTTGAACGCTCTAAAATTAGTTCAGGTGAAGAAAGACTGATTGTTATTTTATCAAATCTTGGTGGAGTTTTTACGTTTTTTCTATATGCCATCGTATAACGGTAATTAGTTGAACAATTTTTCAGTTAATTTATATTACCCTAAAGTAATATTTAATCCTAATCCCTTCAATTCATGTAACAATACGTTAAATGATTCTGGAATTCCCGGAGTTGGCATTGGTTCACCTTTTACGATTGCTTCGTAAGCTTTAGCTCTACCGATAACATCATCCGATTTAACCGTAAGGATTTCTTGCAGGATATTAGCTGCTCCAAATGCTTCAAGTGCCCAAACTTCCATCTCTCCAAATCTCTGACCTCCAAACTGAGCTTTACCTCCAAGTGGTTGTTGAGTAATTAATGAGTATGGCCCGATTGAACGCGCATGCATTTTGTCATCAACTAAATGCCCTAACTTCAGCATGTATATGATACCAACTGTAGCAGGTTGATCAAAACGCTCACCTGTCCCTCCATCATGAAGGTAAGTTTGCCCATTTTTAGGAATTCCTGCTTTATCAGTATAAGATTGGATTTGATCCAAAGATGCTCCATCAAAAATTGGTGATGCAAATTTCAAGTCTAATTCCTCTCCAGCCCAAGCCAAAATAGTTTCGTAAATCTGCCCTAAGTTCATACGTGAAGGTACTCCTAATGGGTTAAGAACGATATCAACAGGTGTTCCGTCTTCTAAGAACGGCATGTCTTCCTGACGAACGATTCTAGCAACAATACCTTTGTTACCATGACGTCCAGCCATCTTATCTCCTACTTTCAGTTTTCTTTTCTTAGCTAAATATACTTTAGCCAATTTAACAATACCTGTAGGTAGTTCATCTCCAACAGTAATCGCAAATTTCTTACGCTTATGGAGTCCTAATAGATCGCTTGCTTTAATGTTAAAGTTATGAATCAAACGTTTGATCATATCGTTGATCGCTTCGTCCTTAGTCCAGTTCATAGGATTAACATTGTCGTAATCAACATCTGCTAAAGCTTTCTTTGTGAACTTTGATCCTTTACCAATTAACTCTTCCTTAAACAAGTTAAACACACCGCTTGAAGTTTTACCTTCTACGATTTTCCAGATCTTGTCAAGTAAAATTCCTTTTACCGCTCCAAGTTCTATCTTGAATTTATCATCTAATTTAGCAACCATGTTTTTCTCATCAGCTCTAGACTTTCTGTCTTTAACAGCTCTCGAAAACAACATTTTATCGATAACAACTCCAGTTACAGATGGAGATACTTTTAAAGAAGCATCTTTTACATCACCAGCTTTATCACCAAAAATCGCTCTTAATAATTTTTCTTCAGGAGTTGGATCAGTTTCACCTTTTGGAGTTATTTTTCCAATTAAGATATCACCTTCTTTAACATCAGCACCAACACGGATCATTCCGTTTTCATCAAGGTCCTTTGTAGCTTCCTCACTAACGTTTGGAATATCAGCAGTAAGTTCTTCTAAACCACGTTTAGTATCCCTAACCTGCATTACAAATTCTTCAATATGTACAGATGTATAAACATCTTCCTTAACAATTTTCTCTGAAATTACAATCGCATCCTCAAAGTTGTACCCTTTCCAAGGCATGAACGCTACTTTTAAGTTACGTCCAATTGCTAATTCTCCTTTTTCAGTTGCATAACCTTCACAAAGTACTTGTCCTTTTTGAACTTGCTCACCTTTCTCTACGATTGGCTTTAAATTCATACAAGTTCCCTGATTAGTCTTCTTAAATTTAGTAAGTGTATAGATAATTAAATCATCTTCAAAACTTACTAATTTCTCTGCATCTGTTCTATTGTATCTAATGTGAATTTCATTAGCGTCAACGTATTCAACAATACCTTCACCTTGAGCGTTAATTAACACTCTAGAATCAGTAGCAACTTGTTTTTCCAATCCAGTTCCAACAATTGGAGCTTGTGGGCTTAACAATGGAACCGCCTGACGCATCATGTTAGATCCCATCAATGCACGGTTGGCATCATCATGCTCCAAGAAAGGAATTAAAGATGCCGCAATCGAAGCAATTTGGTTAGGAGCAACATCCATTAAATGTAAAGCTTCTGGCTCTACAATTGGATAATCCGCTTCTAATCTAGCTTTTACAACGTCAGTCCCAAATGAACCATCATCATTTAATATTGCATTTGCTTGAGCGATTAGTTTTCCTTCTTCCTCTTCTGCAGAGAAGTATTCAAATTTACTAAGGTCTACTTTACCACCCTCAACTTTTCTATAAGGCGTCTCAATAAATCCTAACTTATTAATCTTAGCGTATACACAAAGTGAAGAGATCAAACCAATATTCGGTCCTTCAGGTGTTTCAATAGTACAAAGTCTTCCGTAGTGAGTATAATGAACATCACGAACTTCAAACCCTGCTCTTTCTCTTGATAAACCACCTGGCCCTAGAGCTGATAATCTACGCTTATGCGTGATTTCAGATAATGGGTTAGTCTGATCCATGAATTGAGAAAGTTGATTCGTTCCAAAAAACGAATTAATTACAGATGATAATGTTTTAGCATTAATCAAATCTGTGGCAGTAAATACTTCGTTATCTCTAACGTTCATTCTCTCTCTAATTGTTCTAGCCATTCTAGCTAAACCAACACCGAATTGAGAATATAACTGCTCACCAACTGTTCTTACACGTCTGTTTGATAAGTGATCAATATCATCAATTTCTGCTTTCGCGTTAATTAACTCAATTAAATACTTAATAATTTGAATAATATCAGACCTAGTAAGTACTCTTGAATCCTCATCTAAATCGTTACCTAGCTTCTTATTGATTCTATAACGACCAACTTCACCTAAATCATAACGTGTTTCTGAGAAAAATAATTTATCAATCACCCCTCTTGCAGTATCCATATCTGGCGGTTCTGCATTTCGAAGTACACGGTAAATATGCTCTACAGCTTCTTTTTCTGAATTAGAAGTATCTTTTTGTAAAGTATTGTATATAATAGCGAAATCAGCATTGGAAGCATCCTCTTTATGTAAAAGGATAGTTTTAGCACCTGAACCGTCAATTAAGTCAAGATGATCTTGCTCAATAACAGTCTCTCTATCAATAATAATTTCATTTCTTTCGATAGAAACAACTTCACCAGTATCTTCATCAACAAAGTCTTCAACCCAACTTCTCAAAATACGTGCAGCTAGTTTTCTACCTACAACCTTTTTAAGGTTAGCTTTAGTGATTTTAATCTCATCAGCAAGATTAAAAATCTCTAAAATATCCTTATCAGATTCATAACCAATAGCTCTTAATAAAGTAGTTACTGGTAATTTTTTCTTACGATCAATGTAAGCATACATCACACTGTTAATATCAGTAGCGAATTCTATCCAAGATCCTTTAAAAGGAATAATTCTAGCGGAATATAATTTTGTTCCGTTAGCATGGCGACTTTGACCAAAGAACACTCCTGGAGAACGGTGTAGTTGTGAAACGATAACACGTTCAGCTCCGTTAATACAGAAAGTTCCCTTTGGAGTCATATATGGTATTGTACCTAAATAAACATCTTGAACAATAGTTTCAAAATCTTCATGTTCTTCGTCAGTACAATATAGTTTCAGTTTTGCCTTAAGTGGAACACTATAGGTAAGCCCTCTCTGAATACACTCATCAATTGTATAACGAGGTGGATCAACAAAATAATCCAAAAACTCCAATACAAACTGATTTCTCGCATCAGTGATAGGGAAATTCTCATTAAAAACTTTAAATAAACCTTCAGTCTCTCTATTCTCTGGAGTAGTTTCGAACTGAAAAAAGTTTGTAAAGGATTGCAATTGAACCTCAAGAAAATCCGGATAATCCGGACGTGCCTTCGCGTCGGCAAAGTTAATTCTTTCAGGAAATTTAGTCAATTCAGACATAAATAAAAGTATTGGTTAAAAGTACAATAGTATTTAAACTACAAAATGGGCTAGCCCAATTCTTTCGAATTGAGGCTAACCCTTTGTAAACTTTCTTGGTTGAATTACTTCAACTCAACTTCAGCACCAGCTTCTTCTAATTGAGCTTTGATTGCTTCAGCTTCGTCTTTAGAAACACCTTCCTTTACAGGAGCAGGAGCACTATCAACTACACCTTTAGCTTCTTTTAATCCTAAACCAGTGATCTCTTTTACAAGTTTAACCACTCCTAATTTAGAACCTCCAGCGGCCTTAAGGATAACATCAAACTCTGTTTGCTCAGCAGCAGCTTCAGCGTCTCCACCTCCAGCAGCAGCTACAGCAACTGCCGCAGCAGCTGGTTCGATACCATATTCGTCTTTTAAAATAGTAGCAAGTTCGTTTACTTCTTTAACTGTTAAGTTAACTAACTGCTCTGCAAAATCTTTTAAATCAGCCATTCTTTTAAGCTTTAATAAATTGAAACAATTCTATTAATAATAAATTTTAACCTTCTTTCTCTGAAAGGGTTTTAAGTATACCTGAAAGCTTAGATCCACTCGATTTAAGACCGCTAATAACGTTCTTAGCAGGTGATTGAAGAAGTCCTATAAGATCTCCGATAAGTTCCTCCTTGCTCTTAATAGAACATAGATTATCTAATTCGTTATCACCTAAATAAATACTTTCTTCAACAAAAGCACCTTTTAACATCGGTTTCTCTGAAGTTTTCCTAAACGCTTTAATCACTTTCGCAGGGGTATTACCTACCTCTGTGAACATGATTGATGTAGCTCCTTTTAAAACAGAATACAATTCAGAATAGTCGTTTCCTTCTACTCTTTCCATTGCCTTCTTTAAAAGGGAATTTTTAACTACCTCAACTCTGATTCCTTGTTCATGGAAAGCTCCTCTCAGCTTATTAGTATCCTCAACAACCATTTCCGAGATATCTGTCAGATAGAAGTGTGGATTGTTTGCCAACTTCTCAGCCAGATTTTCAATTACTTGATTTTTCTCTTCTCTGTTCATGAT
>Ga0138265_1183069_pt1 | contig 9578 bp, 11 predicted proteins | sample RNAA_120151118_FD_105243 | JGI IMG/M metagenome (GOLD analysis project Ga0138265, IMG submission 105243) | Metatranscriptomics of polar marine prokaryotic and eukaryotic communities from Palmer Station, Antarctica after 192hr light incubation... | ecosystem: Environmental > Aquatic > Marine >... | reverse complement strand
CGTACATTCCGGAACAGGTCGAGTTTATCGAACCGGACATTACTAATTTACCAATCGTTCGACACGCGAGAAGTATCCGGTGGCCACGCGTGTCGAAAAAGTTTTGGATTACCATCAAGTAATATATTCAGCGAATCTTAACATACTGTATAAAATGTTACGTTACTGTATAAAATACAATGAAAGTTGTCATCGTTGGACCATCTCCTTGTATTGTTGGATTAGGATTAGGTCATAGTATCGATGGATACGATGTTGTGTGTAGAGTAAACAGTTCATACATGAATACAATACTAAATCCAACAGATTACGGAACAAAAATAGATGTTGAATTCGCAACATTTAACAGTGAGATCAATAATACGATTTTGGACAACTTAGAGTATCTACAAAGCAATTTTCCAATACGATTTATCTCAACAAAACATTTTTGTTATCAGAATCATTCGGATATGAAAACACTGAAAACATTTCCGTTTAAAGTTGAACAAACAAAATATAACTGCAACAGAAAATTTTACAACACTGGTTCTATAGCAATTCATGAAATATTACAAAATTGGGAGGATGTTGATGAATTGTTTATTTGTGGATATAGTTTTCATAATGAGAAAGAAAGCTCGTATATCGAAAATTATCCGTGTGGAAAAAAACGTTTTTTACATAATGAACAAAAAGAAAAAGATTTCTTTAAAGACAATATTTTGAATCACCCAAAAGCAAATATACATGAATCTACTTTTAATGCATTACATTCTAAACGAGAAAGTTTAATACCAATTCATTAAGCGATTAATTTTGATTCGCATGAAATTCACCATATAAATCCAAATATTGATCTAGTCGTTCGTGTACGTTTCCGCGATCGGAACACCAGTCTGAGCTTTAAACTGATCAAGTCCCTGGTTGATACAGGCTTATTATAATTCTCGAATATGATGTGTTTGTTATTAATATAAACGAACATTCTAATGATGAATGAAACAGATTTAATGAGTTTTGAACACTTTAACCATCCTTTTTCCCATTATATTGTGAGTAACGTGTTCTGTCCTAACATGTTGGAAACAATTAAGAATATATTTAAAACTGAAAATAAATGGATACCGTATACACTTCAAGCTAACCGTAAAGATTGTAAAGAAAGGTTTAGTGTAGATTTGTGTAAGTATCCTGAGATATATGAGTATTTATTATCTTACAAACAACTTATCCTACAAAAATGTAATTTGGACCTAGAAAAAAGGAAAGATATCCTTAAATCTTGTGAGTTTAACATATTAGAGGCAAAAATATGTATGGATCGTAAAGGATATCGTATTGATAAGCATTGTGACACGTTACGTAAACGTATAACGATGATCATATACTTAAACAATGAAGGAAGTACCACAACATTATATGATAACAACAAGAAAAATGAATATGATATTGAAAAAAAGGAAAATACTGCGTTGGTGTTTGTGCCTCAAACAAATAAGTCATGGCATTGTGTTAAAGAAACAGTAGAAGAACGACATAGCATACAGTTATTTTTTTAAGAGATTTAAAAGTGTACAATAAACTGATTTTTTACTAAAAAATCGTTTAAGACACATTTTTAATCCAAACACATTTCTAACCCTTTTATTCCTTGTAAATCGTTTTTGTTTTTCGTTTTATGAGTATCTAATTTCAACACTTTTTCGAAAAATCTTTATCCGTGTTCCGTACGTTCCCCCAACAAAACGGAATGAAATCCTCAACGCAGACTATCGTGGTGCGACAATTGACGCGTTCCGATTGTTTCTAGACAAAAACGGATATAGTTACGTTGGTGTGTGTAAGCACGCGGTTACGGCGTATTTCGTCTTTCGGTCGTACATTCCGGAACAGGTCGAGTTTATCGAACCGGACATTACTAATTTACCAATCGTTCGACACGCGAGAAGTATCCGGTGGCCACGCGTGTCGAAAAATTTTTGGATTACCATCAAGTGATATTAAATTCGATTGTTTATGTAAATGGGATCATGTAGATATATGCACCTAACACAATGGAAAAACTATGTTCCAGCAAGATTACATACTACAAAAGAAATGTTGCATTATCTTGAACATTTTAGAGATATCAAAACATATTTAAATTCATTTCCATACCAAAAACAAAAAATTGTTTTCGGTGATTGTACTCATCCATCTGTTATTGCAAAACATAACGCTTTCATTGAAAAAGCAAAAACAGACAATTTTGACACATTAGTTGTGTTCAAGTATCGAAAGTATTTCTAACAAAAAACGTATTTTATGTTGCAATGTCAAAAATGGTTTAGTTGACCAAACGTTATTCATAGAAGATGTTATGCGAGATAAAACAAGAAAATATGGTTTTCTCATACATTGCTCAACAGTTTTATAAATTATGATATCTTTACCCCTGCGAACGAAAATGTATATTGTGGATCTTTCAATCATTTGAAAACATAAAATCATTTAGATTTTTCATTATCGCCATATTTTCGATGTCAATTCCAAAGGTTCTACTTGAATACCCACCGAGTTCACCATGTATGTTAAGACGTGTTCTGCCCACAGAGCCACTTTGCAGATTTCTATTTCAATATCACCTCTCTGAAGTGAAACAACTTTGTTAGCGATGTCTTTATGAAAAATGAAAAATTGGTCATCCATGACGTTTATGTTACTTTTTTCGTGCCTAGAGGCAATTGGAAACGAGTTTTGCTTGTTGAGTATAGGCTGCTTTGACATTCTCAATCGGGAATGCACTTTAGTTTTATCAAGATTTAGTATATTGGTATCAAAAGAAATAATTTCAACATCAGGTCGAGTTCTTACGAACCACTCATACTGATTGACGTCCGTAATTTTATTATAACCGGAATGTAAGCGATGCATTTGATAAGAGTACGATTCCGTTTTGTTCATGTTATTTTCAATGCATATTGAGGAAATTTTTACTTTACTTTGCAACTCTTCAAGTTCAATGTGATTGTCCAAAAATAAATGAACGTCAACATCTGCGTTATTTATTTTTTCCAATGTGGCCACAAATTGAGCTAAATTATCAAAAAGTTTTCTGAATGACCGGGTTTGGCCGCTCACAATCAGAGCAATTTTAGTTTTGGGATTCATCTTATACAAACATAGAGAAAATAAACAAAAACACGGAAAGGTTAAAAATTAAAAATTACGATTACCGGTGTGTAACGGTTGTCCATTGACATCACGTTCAAGCATTTAATCATTTTTCATTCTAATACATTATAATCGTTATGACGAAAACGTTGGTTATTTTGATCGGAAATTCAAGGGGATCTGTAACAGCATGGGAAAGTTTAGAAAAACATGTTCTACAACCTTTAAACGCGGATTTGGCGTTAGTCTTCGGAAAAGGGGAAGCACATAATATGTTATACGAAACTGCTAAATATACCAAATTGGTCGATGAATATGAAGACTGGGGTAATTGTTTAGATTATATTGCAAAGAAAGAAGGAATAACATCCGATTGGCGTTCAATACTTTTGTCAGATAAAACGATTAACGATAATACCGGACTATGGGGCGGTGTTACATACAATGATAAAAATCTTCATGGTTCTGGTTCTATTATATTCTGTATGCGATACTTTGTTCGGGAAATGATTGAAGAAAACAGCCTTCTGGATGTATACGATCAGTTTATTATAACACGATCAGACCATTATTACGAATTTGACCACGAAAATTTATCAACTGATAACATATGGATTCCGAGCGGAGAGGATTATGGTGGTATCACAGATAGGCATATAGTCGTCGACAATCAGAATGTTATAAACACGCTCAACATAATACCATGGTGTTTAAAGAGAAATACACATTTACTTGGTAATCCTGAGAGAGTGCTACAATGTTTTTATAAAGAAATTAACATTTTTTCTAAAATAAAAAGATTCAATCGATCATTTTATACTGTAAAAACAAAGCAAGACCAATCGAGATGGGGGGGTAATGCAGCATTTATTGAAAAAATAGGACTGTATTCGAAATATCCTCAGGAATATATACAAACCATGAAAAATTTATATTCTCGTAAATCAACAGGTGTATCTACAATGTTTTAACGTGCAACACAACGTTAATGAGTATTCCATTTGATACATTGACTCGCCGTGGGTGCTGTATCCCGGTATCGGACTGACAAGTTTGCGCCCTTTGTCTCTAGTGAGAGTGGCGAAGCATCTAAAATCGTCGGGTATTTTCCGATTGGCGCAGAATTCAACAAAGACCTCTCGATCCTCCCTCAATGTCGAAATCTTTGCGGCAAAGGTCATGGTAGTCGAGTTGGTCTCTTTCCAATGCGTCGATGTGCTTAGATACACCTTGGTCGCCTCACCCCCGTCTTTCACGAACGGATTTGGCGAGCGAGGCATGTACTTGTCCGGATGGTCGTACAAGGTGACGTAGTCGAACCTTTCCAAGCCTTCCAATAAAATCTTTTGAGATTCCGGAAGGTGTAAATAGTCGGCTTCCACAAAGTAAACGTACTCGTTAGTTTCGTTGCGCGCGCGGCTCAGCGCAAGGTCCAACGTGTACAAACATGTATCATAGTAGTATAATATTGTAATGACGGATTGTAAATTATATGAAATCAATAATAAAATATGCAAGTTTTACAAACTAGCACAACAAGGTACGACTAGTAAAGTATATTTATCCGAAAACAAAGAGATGGTAATGAAACAAGTAACAAGTCATCTCAAAAAAGATGTTTACGAAAGGGAAAAGTATATGTTACAATTTTTTAATACAATGAAAATAAACTGGTGTCCAAAATTGTATAACTACGATGACGCTCAACATATCTTGATTATGAGTTATTGTGGTGAAAGAGTTAACACTTCTAACAAACCTGTTGATTTACAAAAGCAATTGGAGGACATATTAAGTGATCTACAATGTTTTAACGTGCAACATAACGATATAAAAGAAAATGAAATACTAATACAGGATAATAAAGTGTATATTTGTGATTACGGTTGGAGTTCTATCAACAACGAGCTTAGTTGTAATAGGAATCTTTGGAATGGTGAAAAACCGTGTAATATCTACAAGGACAATACACTATTAAAGAGATTGGGATATTTATTATAAAATATTATTATAACATGGTTTGTTCAGAAACACATATCCTAATTGACTGGGAAAACAAATTTAGTTCAATGAAAGATAAGATTAAACACCCCCTCGAAATAACAGCAACTGAAAATATGGATGTAATGAAAGACAGTAAACACACGATGTCAGTTTTTTATAACCAGATTGTTGATGATTTTAGAGGTAAATCAAAATTTGTGATATACATCATTAAAGATAATCAACCTCTTTATCAAGAAAGACAAACAAGTAAAGGAAGGAGAAAAGTCAATGTCAATATGTTCGATCTAAAAATATCTTTGAGAAAAATAACGGGGGGGTATAAAATACATGCGACGGATAACATCCAGGAAACAAAGGTCAATTTGAAAGCATTAAATCTGTTTGAAAAGTATTATATACAAAAGGAATTTGACTCATTACAACATGTATTTCATGAACTTAACAAGGTTTCCGACTTAAAATGGGTAGTAACGCATAATTTTGAGAAATTACCACATATTCGAACATCTGATAAACGTGACGATATTGACTTTTTGACAGACAATTACTTTTTGTTTATGTCAAGTTTAGACGCAAGTGAAAATCCAAAAGGTACTCCTTCTAATGGATATTCAAACGGAGGGACGAGTGTTCGTAACTATATACATGTAAAAAATAGTCGAATTCCTATAGATATTAGATGCATTGGAGATAACTTTTATTGCTCAAAATTACAATCGGACATTCTTGACAATAAAATATTATACAATCAAATAGTATGGATTCCAAATGAAGTGTATCATACTTACAGTTTCCTCTACCATAAGATTATCCACAAAAATTTAGAAACCATCAATAACCAAAAATTAGATGTGTTCATGAAAAATAATGATTATAAATATGTGAAACCTGAAATATCTGTCGGATTTCATAATGTAAAATTAGTCGATTATGAATATGTGTTAAAGTAACAAAAACTATATTCCAAAATCGAACAACTATTTTGTTCAAGTAGTTTTCTTGCAGTCCGATCCGAACATATCGTCATGATCAAAGCCACCGGAGGACGAATGGAGTCCGTGGGCGCCGAAATGTTGCACCACTCCAGGACGAGTACACAATAACGGATAATTGCACTTTTCCATTGAAAGAACCACTCCCCAATCCATGTCACCGAATGTTCCACCACCCCATGCCGAAACGACAAACGGCTCGAACGATTTGTGAAAGAAAAAACTCACACCTCCGCATGACCGTTTTCGATAAAATGTTTCATATGTTTCGACACAATTCCGATGAGAGTTACTTGGGTTAAATCCGGTTAACAACATATCATTCGTACCGTACAACGTGTACGCATCGTTGTAGGTGGATATCATCGTAGATATAAAATGCGGTTTTACATGGACATCGTTATCCACTGTGCATATGAAATCGTAATTCTTCAATACGTTTAATGCGTCGATGTACGACTGCTTGCACCCTATATTCAACGACCTTTGTATAATAGAAAATTCTTTACCAGGCACATTGACTCGAGTGGGGTCGGTCAACACCCGGATGACTTCCGGGTCGCTCGAACAGTCGTCATAAATTACACGTTCGCAACAAATATCGATATCGGCTCGAAGTAACGAATCGAGGGTGTCTCGCAAATAATTGGGACGGTTATAACTACGAACTAACAACACAATCTTCATTAGTTACAGTTCCACAAAAAAAAAACGTACAAAATCCCTCGTGTATATTTTTTATAGTTTTCTTAAATGTCCATTCCAACACCCAGGCGACTCTACTGGAACCAGGCCCATGCGGTTCACCTCTTTGTAGAACACTCTTTGTCGGTATTTTTATTAAAGGTGGAAACAACAACGTTAATCAGCATTTACAAATTAAAAACCAACTCGAACGTAAAAAATTCAAGTTATAATAGTAACTGAATATGCTCGTTTTGTTACACGAAGCGCCCATATCGGCGTTGCGGAGCATCTTGAGAGATCTCGGAGACACCCGTTCGCGCACTTTGCCAAGACGTGCTTGTATATACGTACTCGAGCGTGTGCATAGCATATTCGTCGTATCGGAAGACGGTACGGAGTACGGTATAGGTGACGTACAACATTCGGATGACTTTATTCAAACGACATTGACCGAAGAACACAATAACACACGGCAACTACAAGTCCCGCTGGTCCCCGATGTCGTTCTCGAAACGGTCCACTTACAAGACGTCCCACCACTTATAACCGACGCGAAACACGACGTGGTCGTCGCCAATACTATCAAAGTGCACACCAACGTTCACTTTGCACCGGAAACCTTGCTCACGGACATTGACAACGAACTCTTCGTGTCGCGAAACCTTTTGAGCGATATGCGGCAAGAAACCAACGGGCTTCTTGCAAACATAGACACGTTTAACATACAACTGACAAAACCAATTGATATCGCCATGACGAATCAATTAGGAACGGTGCACGAACTTCGTATACACGTGGATGACGGTACAGTGGAATACGATAACGCTATGTTCCGATATTTACGTTCCGATCAGTTTGTGTTTGTAAATATTCGATTTCGGGTTACCAAATGCGACAACGTCGCCATGCTTAACATCGATCTACCCTATTCGATTACACGAACGGGATATGTTGTACCTTTTCAAGCCATGCTCAAAGAAACCGACTCGACCGACTTTAGTGGAATGGCGAGAGCCTATGGTACAGGGAATAAAGTGTTCGTCGAATCCAACGTTTTTCAAGAGCTCCCGGTGGAAATAAGTATCCACGGACAATACTTGGCCTCGTTCGACGAACCGTTTTTAGACAAGTCGTTCAACAACCCACTTGCGTTTACATGGATCACACCCATGCGGTACGATACGAATCACGGTGTTCATTTGAACCGCGATATGGTGTACATGCGCGACGTTCCGACCGGATCGGATCTCGATTTCAGCGACGGGCACTTGTCGTGGACACGCGTACAAGACCGCGTCGATATCACCGGATATGTCCGTTTTCGTCAATGGACCCGCGCGGATGTCCCGGTCGTTCGGTGTGACATTGATATCCCGCTTACGTTAGACACTCTACACGCACGATCGAACGGATACGGCGCGACCTTCGCGACCGAGCACAACCGATTTCTGTCGGATCGTCCAATTATTACAATGCGCCCGGCGTTGCCTAAATTCCAAATGGCCATCGACGCACCCACGCGTCGCGTTCAGTTTTATGACCTCGTCGTGCAATTGCACGTGTCCCTCTTCGTAACCCCTCGTCGTCATATACATCACCTTGAAAAACCGATCGTAAAATCCAGTTTGGAAGTGGTCAATCACGCGATTCTTATATCCGGTATCCGTTTGTTCGATACATGGAACCCGGCTACGCTGTCACATACGTACAACATGAATATTCGCTCGGTGAACGATAAGAAAGCCTATCACGAATATCGGTTAATTCCACACATACTGACCTTGCAACACGCATTGTCGTTTCAGACGCTCACCATTTTCGACATTCGTCTTTACAATCAACTGGACGACCAAGACGTACAATACCTGTACCCGCGCCGAAAAGAGTACCACATGCGAATTAACGCGACAAACTACAAAGATGACTACGAAGTGTACGAACTTACGCCTGATTTCTCGCAATATATCGATATTTAAGAATTGTAGTGTTTGTGTATATAAATGTTGACATTGAGTTTTGATGTCGGTTCTAAGAATTTGTCCTACTGTAAATTGAATTCCGAAACGCATGAAATCATCGACTGGAACGTCTGTTCCATTCCAACTTACGGAACGAACGTTCAAAAAGTGGTCGAGTTTTTGTACGACACGTTCCAATCGGACCTAGCCGACTTGGACACGGTACTTGTGGAGAAACAACCTTCACGTAACGTGAAAATGCGCCTGATCGAAACGATGTTGTTGAGTTTTTTCGCGACCCACCGCGTCAAAACGGTGTTGTCCTACAGCGCGAAGCACAAGCTCGGTTCGGCCGGAAAACAAGCACGCGGTAAGAAAAATTATTCTCTACGTAAAAAGATGAGCGTCGTCATGTGTACTTCGTACTTGGAAAAAATCGAAGACGCGTCGCACACTACCTTGTTCCAGAAGAGTAAAAAGAAGGACGACTTAGCAGACTGTTTATTGCAGTTTCTTAGCTATATCAAATACGACCTGGACTCGTTACAGGATAAAATTATCGACTTGAATATCTAGGCAAATGCTTTCGTTGAACCGGACTCTTTTCGTCTCTCACGTTTAGAATCCGATTTAGCTTTGTTGGCGGCCGCTTTTTCGGGGTTTGCTTTGGCCTTGTTTGCTTGTTTAATCTTCTTTTTTTCAGCGTCGGTAGGTTTGTCAACGATCTTGACGATGCTTTTTGGAGACATTATTATAATTAACAATATAAAATAATTTAGTTTTTTTTTACGCAACCCTT
>Ga0138265_1111969_pt1 | contig 9813 bp, 10 predicted proteins | sample RNAA_120151118_FD_105243 | JGI IMG/M metagenome (GOLD analysis project Ga0138265, IMG submission 105243) | Metatranscriptomics of polar marine prokaryotic and eukaryotic communities from Palmer Station, Antarctica after 192hr light incubation... | ecosystem: Environmental > Aquatic > Marine >... | reverse complement strand
TGATTGTGTAATGTATTACAAAAGTATGGCTCATGGCCTGTTAAATGTGGCGCTGGCTAGTAGTAGCGAGCGTCAGGGGTGGTCCTTGACCTGTCTTGTGTGCGTTCATACGATCTCTTCAACATCGCCGTACATGCCAACGACGTCCATGTCAGAGAAGGCAGAGGCGTTGTCCACGATCTGTTCGGGCTCTACCTGGGCGTTGGCAGCAGGCTCGCAGTGGGAGTCCTTGAAGGCGTGGTAGTGGTTGTCGTCCTCGTACCAGAGGGAGATGGGTAAGTACTCAATCTCTCCGCTGCACTCAACGATCATGTTGGGTCTCTCAACACCAGTTCCGATGGTGTAGACGTTAATGTCGACTCCGTAGAGGTCAGCAGCAGCCTGGAGCTCGATGTGGTCTCCCCAGATGCCCTCAAGTCTCATGTTCTGGACGTAGGCGTCGAAAGTCTGGATGCCCTGTTGGTAAGAGATGTTTTTCTCGTACTTCTCGCGCTGGTCTCTGAGCTGGTTGGCGACGTCGTGTCTGACCTGCATGTGCTTGGCCTGGTCCTCGAACAACAGAAGTCCGATTCCGCGGAATACGCAGTTACCATCCTTCTCAATGTTCTTAACTTCGAGTCCACGTTTCTGCATGGCCTGGAGGAAGACCTCCTTCTCTTAGTCCTGGTCAACTTCATCGAAGGGCAGCTCAGCAATGACGTCCATCTGCTGCTTCTTCTACTGCTTCATCTCAGTAGCCTCAACATCGTACTTTCCGTCGAATTTGTCAGCGTCGTTGAACTTCTGAGAGTCGTCGGCAATAGGAGCAAGTTCGAAAGTGAGAGCCTTCTCTTTCTTGGCGCAGCTCTTCTTCAGGTCGGCAACAGTCTTCTGGATTCCAAAGACGAAGGTGTGGAGGAAGTTAAGTCCGAAGAGGGGGATGAGGACCATCACGTTGAAGACCCAGCCCATCTTGTCGTCGTATCCCTTGGCAGCGATGAAGCCCTTGCTGAACAGGGGCAGCATGTAGATGGCAAGGAGGAAGATGCATTCGTTGATCACTTCCAAGTAGTGGGTGAATTTGTTGGTGTGGGGCTTGCAGATCAGGATGTAGGAAGTGTACATCATGGAGAGGGCCACAACGGCAGTGAATCTCATGGCGAAGTTCTCTTGGAGCAGAGCCAGCACGAAGAGGGCACGTCTGGCCAGGAACACGAAGGTGTACATCACCTTGCTACGTCCGGCGTTGGTCTTGAGGCCGTCGATGAGGGTACCGAAGTAGGTTCTCATGAGTTTACCCTCGAGGATCTCCTTGTCGGCCTTCATGGCGAAAAGGTAAGCTCCGAAGCAGATAATGGCGACCAAGCAGCTGAGTACTTGGAGGAATCCGCTGATTCCAGCGAATTGCTCTTGGGCGGACTTGTGCTTGTAGAAGCCAGTGAAAGCCATAATACTGAGTTGGAGGAAAGTGGCGAGTACGGCTCTGATGACAAAGTTGAATACAACCAACTTCTGCACGTAGGCAACCACCTTCTTGACAGTCTCGTTGCTGGATTGAGCGAGGCTTCTGCAGACGAGGTAAGTGATACCGCAGACAGCAATGACAGTGGGGACGAGCACCAGAGTGAAGGCAGATCCGTAGGTGGTCAGGTACTTGCCGAGCTCAGTAGCCGCAACCTTTCCGAAAACCTTGTTGTTTAGGGCCTGGAAGTTAATTCCTTACCAGAGGGAAAGGAGGACAACCTCAACGTTAGCGGTCAAAGGCATGTCCATGACGGACAGTACAGCCACGAGCTGGAGGGTGTTGTAGAGTTACCATCCGCTGGATAGGGCGACCATGAACATGTTGATAACGAATAGGGCCAGGATGATATCAGCGAACATCTGACCAGTGGAGGCACTGGCCTTGTCCTTGAACTGGGCGGGGAGTGGGACTCCGATCTTAGCCTTGAAGCCATTCTTGCCACTGAGGGTGAAGGCAACCTTGGCTTTCTTGACAGCAGAGGGGTCTGAGAACACAATGTCCACCTTGAAGGAAGCTCCCTTAGCGCCAGTTACCTTGGTGTAGTAGTAGACGTCAGCTTCCTTGGTCAGGCCAACAGCAGCCAATCTTCTTCTCCACGCAAACACGGGCTCATCGAAAGAGAACATCGAGCCAAAGTCAAAGCTGAAATCAGGGACGACAGCAGGTAGGATTACCTCTGGTTCGGGTGCAGCAACAGGGGCAACGCCAGCAGGAACAGCGGGTTCTTCGTCAGCGACAGCGACAACGTCCACGGATGGCATGGCCATAAAATCGTCGAAAGAGAGCTAGGCGAATGAAGTATCGTCTTCAGAACTAACAGCAGCGACAAGGGTCATGTCGGCTGGGTTCTGGTCGACGGGGACGGCATTGCTGAAATCAACAGCAACGTTGGATCCGTTGTCAATAGCCTCCATAGAGGCAGTGAAGTCGTCTACGGCAACATCGACCACTCCAGCCATTGGGTCAACTAAAGCAGGGAATGCGTTGTCAACGAGCTCCACAGTAGGCACGTTAAAATCAACAGGCTCGGTGACCGTGGGAGTGATTCCGGCAGTCTCGGCAGCAGTCACAACAATGGGGGCAACTACAGGGACGATGGGAGCCACGGGTCTTACAACAGCATCCATCTTTCCAAGTACCCTGACCTTGAAGTTAACGGTGTCACGAACGATCTAGACTCCAGATTAGGCCTTGACCTCAATGATGAAGGAGTATTCTTTTGCTTTGGCGGCGGGATTAGCAATGATAGTCAGTTTACCTTCGTTGGTCACGAAGCTAACTTCCGAACTACGGGGTTCGTAGGTGGTCTAAATAGTCTGAGTCCATCCACAAGGTTAGACCTGAATGAATTAAGGGACTGTGAAGTCTTCTCCAGGGTAGAAGTCTAGAGTTTAGTCTTTGAGGGTTTGTCTCATGGTGAGTCTGCAAGCAGTACATTTGTCAGGCCAGGAGGAGAGGTTGTTAGAAGGGGCAGCAACGACGGCAGGGGGGAGACCGAAACTGCTGAAATCCATCATGGGATCATCCATTGCGAAATCTTGTAGCCTTCTGCCGGGGGGTTTGCCAGTTGTGTAGGCGCTAGAAGTGGTCCAGTCCATCTTGAGGTACTCAACTTTGCAGACGTCTTCTGGGCGCTATTTAACCTCCACCTTGTAAACCCAAGAGGTAGAAAGGGCTTCACCGATAAGTCTCTTGGTGTCGTCGTGAGTGACAGTAGTGAACACACGCACGGGAGCCTTGAAGTCGTCAATGTCGCTGGGTTCAACTCCGTCCTTGACTCTGGCAGTGAACTCTGTCTTATCAGAATCCCACTTCAAGTACTTAGTAATCTGGGGAGCATTGCCCTCGGTGAAGTCAACCCAAGCGTGAGTGTTGGGGAGTTGCACCTGAACAGTGTTCAAGATAGAAGATTTGCAAGAAGCAATGTTCATGATTTGGGTGGCCATTGTCTGAGAGCCAATCTTAAGGTTAGGGTAGCTGGTCTGCTTCTCAAGGATTTCATATCCATAGTCAGCGAGGATGCTGGTGGGTAGGACACCTCCCATCAGGCAGCTGTCGATGAATAAGTTGACCTTGAAGTCAATATCTCTAGCAGTCTTGATACCGCCGATGTGAGAAGTAATCTTAACGGGGAAAGAGCCGATGTTCTTTTCAGAAATAGTGTCGATCTTGATGAGCAGGCTGTTGGGGGTCTAAATCCATTATTTACCGGAATTTTCACAGTCATCTTTGGTGGTGAAGAATCTATCACTGCATTAAGCGGTCATGATCCAAGCAGGCTGGGGAAGTCCAGCAACAGTAATAGTGTGGACAGCGTTGCCTCCGCATCTGGTGGGGAAAGCAATGAAGGAGAAGGGGACTTCCACAGACTGACCAAGGTTATCATAGTCAATGTCCTTGATGTGCTCGCTTAGGACAGTCTTGTCGTAGCTGATCAGCTCGCAGTTCACAACGAAGGAGACCTGAGTTCTCTTTTCTTCGCCGCTATGGAGTTTCTGGATGACGGTGAAAGTGTAAGTTCCAGCGAAGAGTTCGGGGTTAGTTCCGTCAATAGTGACAACTCCACTATCATTGACAGTGATTCCCTTGGGAGCGTTCTCGATGGAGACGGTGGCTTTACCACAAATATCGGACCAGGATTTGCCTTCGCTATCTTTGTTAAGAGAGGTGGGGACGTCGTAGGTCAAAGTCTGGCTGGTGGAGATGGCCTTGGGGAAGGCAACAGCGGGGTAGCCTTTGCTGGCGCAGTCAGCGTCAGCGGTGACTTTAACTTACTCGATGGTCTCTTTGCCGTTGACAGTAGACTTGATTCCAACCATGTAAATGCCAGCACTGGCCACGGTCTTAGGAGGGTTGGCAGTGAGCTTACCAGTGGTCTGGTCAATGCTGAAGAAAGAAGCTTTAGGTCCAACAGACGCAATTTCGAATTTCTCAGCGCAATGGCTCATATCTTGGGCGGAATCGTCAGCCTTGAGAACAGACTTAGATTTGGTCTCTCCAACCTTCACGGTCATGGGGAAGAGGCTGGTGACGACGGGGCATGCAGGTGCAGCGACAGTGAAGTGCATCTTCTTAGTCTCAGTCTTACCGTCGACGGAGGTCCTGGTGACGGCAATATCGTACTTGCCTGGCTTGGTAGTAGCGGTAGGCGTGATAGTGAGCTCTCCAGTCTTGGTGTCGAGGTTGACGAAGGTAGCCTCGGGGGTAATCACCATTTTGATGGAGTCCTTCATGCACTCGGAGTCGAAGTTAGCCACCTTAACACCCTTGTTCATCACAATAGGTCTCACTGTAGGAGCGGTAGGATCAGCAACGAAGGGGAATCCAAGGTCAGAGATAGAGCAAGTGCTAGGCTGTTCCTTGCCTTCAATCTCTACTTGAACCTTAACGATCTGCTGTTTGTCGTCTTTGTCTTTCTTGAGGATAGAGCATTCAATATTGGCAGATTTGGCATCAGCCGCAGGCTTCACAGTGACCTTGCCGGTCTTATCGTCAAGAGTGATGTAATCGGCCTTGGGGTCGCAAGTCATATAGAGCTTGTCTCCAACACACTCAGTCTAGACACCAGTGACAACCGTAGCGACGGCCTTGATAGTCTTCTGGCAGACGAAGTTCTCTTTCTGTGTGCTAGTGGCGTCACCGGTCTTGAAAAGAGTAACCTGAGTAAGAGAGGCATCAACAGACGCCATCCAGTAAGTAGATTGCTTATCGGACTTGGCTTAGAAGTACTCATGCTGGGCCTTGTTGTTGACGGAAGCGAGGGCACCTCCCCATTTCTTGCACTCAGTTTAGGCTTCAGTCCAGGTCTTCTTGTCTTTTCTGAAAGAGAAGACAGTGGAGTCGGGGGCAGCAATTTAGAGGACAGTCTTAGTTGCGGAAGTTCCGGCCTTGACCTTGAGGGGGAATCCAACAGGCATGATAGAGCACTTGGGCTTGGGGGCGGGAACAACGGGTTCAACGTGGACGGGGACGTGCACCTTGAAGTCTTTGTGTTCGTCCTTTCCATCAACTCCGAACTTGGAGATCTTACATTTCATGTCGATAGCAATTTTGGATTTAGGAGCCTTGGCAGAGGCGATTCCAGTCTTTTTATCGAAGGTGGCCCAGGCGGGTTGGTTTTTGCAGTCCAGTACGAACTTGTCTCCAGGGCATTAAGCAGCGAGATCAGTGACCTCAACCTTCTTAAGGGCGAGCTCAGCTGCCAATTTCTTGGCCTTGACCTCGGCTTCAGCCTTAGCGGCCTTGGCTTTGGCGATGACAGCTTCGGCGAGCTTCTTGGCGGCATCAGCTGCTTTCTCTTTTTTGGCTTTAGCAGCGGCAGCGGCGGCATCGGTGGCTTTCTTAGCGGCGGCATCAGCAGTGGCCTTAGCCTTCTTCACCGCGGCGGCGGCAGCATCAGCGACCTTCTTGGCGGCATCAGTAACCTTCTTAGCAGCAGCGTCGGTTTTCTTCTTCTCGGCAGCAGCCTTGAGGAATGCTCCGCAGGCAGCTTTCTTAGCTTGGTCTGTAGTTCCAGCGTTACAGATCCATTTACCCCAGAGCTTGATCTTTCTGAAGCAGAGGTGGTTACCGTTGTGCTTGCAAGGGTGGGAAGTAGCGCAGGGGCATGCCTTCTTGGGACGGCAGTCATTAGTACCTTAAGGACAGGTCTTGGAACCGTGGAGGTTCATCAAGCCGTAGCAGATAGGAGCGGCCTTGTGCTTGCAAGGTTTGCTTCCAGCTCCGTTACAGCCGCATGCGGCGAGTCTTCTACCCTTAGGCTTCAGGAGGTGAGCAATCTTGAGATTTCCCTCACTTCCTCCTTTCATCTAGTAATCCTTGATAGTAGGGTTGATTTTACACATAGATTTCTAGCCGGCACAAACAATCTTTCCACAGGGGAACATCTTGCATTTTCTAGAGTCAACTTCATTGCTATCGACTCTCTTGCATCCGGCCTTGGGCTGTTGCGTGGTGCACTTGGCAACGGGGCATTCATACTTGAAGGGAAGGACAGTGACCTTGAAATCTCTGAACTCATTAACTCCGTCAACTCCGTGCTTGGAGATCTTACAGTTCATGACGATGGTCTTGTCCTGTTTAGGGGCTCTAGCAGTAGCGACTCCAGTCTTGGCATCGAAGGTGGCCCAGGTGGCTTAGTCCTTGCACACCATGGTGAACTTGTCACCAGGGCATTGCCTGGCAAGGTCAGTCACATCAAGGTTCAACTTCTTCAGTGCTTCAGCAATCTACTTGGCGGCATGCTCGGCGGCTAACTTAGCGGCAAGGGCGGCCTTCTTTTGAGCGTCAGTACCGTTCTTCAACGCATCAGTATACTTCTTGGCGGCGGCATCTGCGGCTAACTTAGCGGCGAGGGCGGCCTTCTTTTGAGCATCAGTACCACCGTTTTTCGAAGCATCACCAGTCTTCTTAGCAGCGGCATCGGCAGCAGCCTTAGCGGCCTTGGCTTTGGCGGCGGCAGCATCAGCGACCTTCTTGGCAGCATCAGCGACCTTCTTGGCAGCATCAGCCGTCTTCTTAGCAGCAGCGTCGGTTTTCTTCTTCTCGGCAGCAGCCTTGAGGAATGCTCCGCAAGCAGCTCCCTTGGCTTGATCGGTGGTTCCAGCGTTACAGATCCATTTTCCCCAGAGCTTGATCTTCCTGAAGCAGAGGTGGTTACCATTGTGCTTGCAAGGGTGGGACGTGGAGCAGGGGCATGCCTTCTTAGGACGGCAATCATTAGTGCCCTGAGGACAGGTCTTGGAACCGTGGAGGTTCATTAAGCCGTAGCAGATAGGAGCGGCCTTGTGCTTGCAAGGTTTGCTTCCAGCTCCGTTACAGCCGCAGGATGCAAGTCTTCTACCCTTAGGCTTGGGGCCCAAAAGTGCTTTAGCGGCGACGGCCTTGAAATCGATGAGGTTGGCAATCTTGACACTGACAACAGATCCTCCCTTCAGTGCTACGTCCCCGATCGTGGGGTTAATTCTGCACATAGATTTCTTGGCATCGGTGGTGGCGCAGACCATCTTAGCGCAGAGATGCACGTAACAGCCATCAGCTTTCTTAGTTTCGTCTCTAACTAGCTTACAGCCGGCCTTGGGCTTATGTGCGACGCATTTGGCCACGGGACAGTTAGGCTTCTTGTCAGCGTGTACAATGACCTTGAATACTCTCTTGTCAACAACCTTTCCAGCAGTAATTTTCTCGACCGTGCATGCGAGTTCCGCAACTGCGGCCAACTTAGGGGCAATAGCAGAGGCCTTTCCGGTCTTGGAGTCGTACTTAACCCAGGTGGGCTGAGGTTTGCAAGCAAGCTTGAATTCATCTCCAGCGCATTGAGCAGCAATATCTGTCACCACAACGTTCTTGGGTGCTCCAGCGGCAACGGCCATGAGAGAAGCAACTTGAACGGATCCAGCGGAACCTCCCTTCAATTCAACAGATTTGAGTTCGGGGTTGATTCTGCACACAGATTGCTTGTCACCAGCGCAGACCATCTTAGGACAGAGGTGTACGAGGCAGCCTTCCTTGTTTCTAGAGTCGTCTCTTACAAGTCTGCAGCCAGCCTTGGGCTTAGGCGCGACGCATTTGGCCACGGGGCAGGCCTTGCATTTAATTTCTCCACAAGGGAATTTGGGGCATCCATCGTCGAACTTAGCATCATTCTTAGTCTTGGTGCAGCCAAGCTTGGGCATCTCTTAAGTGCAAGCAACCTTTTTGCAGGTGGTCTTGCATTCCTTCTTTCCGCAGGGGAACATAGGGCAGCCATCCTTGTTCTTGGACTCGTCCTTAACGAATCTGCAACCGGCAGCAGGAGCTCCACAAGTGGCCTTAGGGCATTCCTTTTTGCACTCCAACTTACCGCAAGGGTGCACGGGGCAGCCTTCGGCGTTCCTGGAAGCGTTCGTGACATATTTGCAGCCGGATTTAGGAGCTACGCATTTAACTTGAGCACAGCAGCTCGACTTACCACAGGGGGTGATAAGGCAGCCATTGGCGTCCTTGGACTCGTCCTTAACGATCTTGCAGCCTGCTTTAGGAGCAGCGCATTTGACCACGGGGCATTCTTTCTTGCAGACAGTTTCTCCACAAGGGAACTTAGGGCATCCATCGTCGAACTTAGCATCATTCTTGGTCTTGGTGCAGCCAGCTTTAAGAATCTCCTTAGTGCAAACCACAGCCTTGCATTCCTTTTTGCACTCCAATTTACCGCAAGGTAGGACAGGGCAACCATCCTTGTTCAAGGTAGTGTCCTTAACGTATTTGCAGCCCTTTTTAGGAGTAACACAAGTGGCCTTAGGGCATTCCTTTTTGCATTCCAACTTACCGCAGGGGTGCACGGGGCAGCCCTCAGCGTTCCTGGAAGCGTTAGTGACATATTTGCAGCCTGCTTTAGGAGCAACGCATTTAACTTGAGCACAGCAGCTCGACTTTCCACAGGGGGTGATAAGACAGCCATCCTTGTTCTTGGAATCGTCCTTAACGATCTTGCAGCCTGCTTTAGGAGCAGCGCATTTGACCACGGGGCATTCTTTCTTGCAGACAGTTTCTCCACAAGGGAACTTGGGGCATCCATCGTCGAACTTAGCATCATTCTTAGTCTTGGTGCAGCCAGGCTTGGGCATCTCCTTAGTGCAAGCAACAACCTTGCACTTTTTCTCACATACCTTCTTTCCGCAAGGGAACTGAGGGCAGCCAAAGTTGTTCACAGTCTTATCCGCAACGTTCTTGCACCCAGCAGCAGGAGCAACGCATTTGACCTGAGGACAGACGGCCTTAGGCACAAGAGTGAAGCTCATCTTTTTGAGTTCGGAAGTGCCATCAGTAGATTTCTTGACAATGCTGCAAGAGACGTCCTGGTTGTTTTTAATTTCAGGAACGACAATTGAGGCAATCGCCTTCACAGCATTGAATCCAATGTAAGTCAGCTTAGGGCTGCATTCCATGTAGAATCTATCACCAGGACACTGTTTGGCAATGTCTACAACTTATTCGCCCTTCTTGGCTGAGGTCGAAATAGTCCATGCTAAGTTGAGCTCTCCCTTGAAGCCAGTGGCCATAGTCTTAGGGACGCTCTTGAGGTCAATAATAGTGCACTGAGACTTGACGGTAGCGGTAGCCTTGATAGTAATCTGGAAAGATTTACTCTTAACAGCTTCGTTAGGGTTCGTCTATGTGATTTTGCAATCGATAGTTTAGTCAGTAGTAGATTTGGGTGTCGTGATAGTCGCTTCACCGGTGGCCTTGTTGTAATTAGTAAAGCTAGAGGCAGCGGCAGGAGAGCATTTCATCTCAAATGTGTCATTTGGGCACTATGTAGGAGGGGTCTG
>Ga0138265_1012806_pt1 | contig 9818 bp, 20 predicted proteins | sample RNAA_120151118_FD_105243 | JGI IMG/M metagenome (GOLD analysis project Ga0138265, IMG submission 105243) | Metatranscriptomics of polar marine prokaryotic and eukaryotic communities from Palmer Station, Antarctica after 192hr light incubation... | ecosystem: Environmental > Aquatic > Marine >... | reverse complement strand
GGTAAAATGATTCATAATAAGTAAAGGAGCAATTCTATGGCTCAGTAGGTGGCCTCATGGGCTCACTTCTTGAAGAACACTCTCACTGGAGGAATTCCCTTGAGCACTTCACCCTTTTCCTCACCCTTGAGACTGCATTGCACGTTGATGTCTACGTACTGCTCTTCAACCTCGCAGTCGGTCTCGGCGTGAACGGTGGACTTTAGGATCTGTTTCTTCTGCATCTGCATGCTAGCGGCCTTGTAAGCGAACTCTTGGTAGATGGGCTTGCTCCCCTTGGTAACTTCCTTGACTGTGAGACCAGTGTACTTGGTTTCGACGTAAGTGATGACGTCCTGGATGGTGGTGGCCATCGTGCCCTCAATGTCCCAGCGATCCCACAAGTTGACTTCAACACCTTCATAAAGCTTGATCTACTCACACTTGCCGGGCTCTCCTGCAAGCATACTTGGCACTGCCAGGTTGAGTTGCAGACCTCTGTGGTCAACCAGCTTGTAGTTGTTCAGAATTTTGATCAGCTCCAGGGCTTACATGCCAGCTACACAGGCGGTGGTGGTAGCCAGAGCAGCAACAATTCTTCCAGCCTTCAACTTGACGGTGATCCAGTCCATCTCAGTGAGCTTGTAGTTCCTGCATCTGCACATACCCATGGCGTACATGAAGTCAATGTGGTAGTTGGAGTCCTCATCCTTCTCAAAGTCCTCTGCCTTGATCAGGTACTCCTCAAACTTCTTGTTCTTCTGCATGGGGAGGGTCTTGATGAGAGCAATGAACTGCTCCTTCTGTTTACTCAGATCGTCCTAGTCGATCGTCTCAACTTCTTCTGGTTCGTCAGCTTGGTCCTCCTACTACTCTTCTTTGCCCTTGTCAGCCTTGTTAATTTCAGCTTGCATCTCCTTGGCTTTAGCTTCATTAGGCTTGAACTCAGCTACCTTGACTGCGTTAGCCATCTCACCACAGTGAGTTCTGAATTCGTCAGTGCGGGAGTTCTCGGGAATGGGCAGGAAGTAGATAGTGGCTCTCAGACAGGCCAGAGAAGCAATGAACATGCAGTGGAGCTTGTCATCTTTGTTGAACACAAGAGCAGTAGGGGCTCTCTTGGGCAGTGACCAGAACATATTGCCTTCCTTGGTCTTGGTGTCCAAGGGATACACGTGCAGCAGCTGCTTAATGTCCTTGCTGTAGTACTTCTCAAATCGCTTGCGTGCGTACTCAATACAGTCGTTGAAGTTCTTAGGTCTCTTCTGCAGCATCTTCAGGCCGTTCTTCAGGTTGGTGATGTCCTGTTGAGAAGTAGGGTTAATTGCTTCGCCTGCTTCCAGTAGGGCCATAGTGGACCTGGGGTTGATAGTGAACATCTTCCCAAAGTGGTCGCGGGCCCACTCAACGCAATGGATGCTTTCTTCAGGGAACATCTTGAGAGTGCAAATAGGGATCTCCTGGTTGCCTTCTTCATCAGCCATCGACGCGTAAGATTCAGTCACTCCTGGAAGGATGATCTGCGTGTGTCCCATGGATCCTAGGGTGCCACTTTCGAGTAGGGGTCTTCTAGCAGTCACACACCTGGAGTCCACGTAGAGTCTGGCCTTCACATTATCCAGGGCATTGGTGACAATAGACAAGCTTTCGAAGAACTTGTCGTTGAAGATGTGGCTGGTGCCTTCGTGGACCTTGTCCAGTCTAGCCACGATCTAGCCCTTCAAGTCCTAGTTCATGAACTGGGCTGCGGCTGCTGCGGTTACGGACTTGCCCTTCTTGATGTGCTTCTCACGGAACAAGAACTGTCTGTTGAGGTTACTGTTCTCAATGTGGTCTGGGTCAGTCACCACGATCTGACCAGTGCCCTTGGTGGTTCCCACTCCCAGCATGGCGTAGTTCTTCAGTAGTTCGCAGCCAATGGCTCCTGCTCCCACCATGAATAGCTTCGCATTCTCCAATTTCTGCACTTAGTTTTCACCGAGGCAAATGCGGAGTCCATCAGATCGGTGGCCTATCTCGCGGGTTTTGACCTGTTTGTTGATGTATTCGTGTTCAAAGTAGTCTTTATTGCCGTCGACATCCACGTGCTTTGCAAAGTTGAAATCAGGAAGCACTTCTGATGAGTCGTAGTAGAACGCCTGGTTGGCTGGAACGAACTTGCCAGTGATAGCCTTCACAATTTCTTAAGCCACAAATCCACCGTAGAAGGCACACAGAGGGTTGAACACTCCCTGGGCTTGGAAGGCGAAGGCATAAAAGAAATTAAGTTCGCGGCTCTCCTTGGTCCAGTCAGCAGGTGCGGTGTCCAGGTCGTAATCCTTAGCGACCACTTTAGCCAGTTCCGTGAAGGCAGTGGCATCAGTCAAGTCCCAGGGCTTGGGCATGGCCTTGTTGGCTGCTCTGAACTTATCTAGAGTCTCAAAGGCTATGTGAGAAAGGCAGTTGTTGCCCCACTTCTCAAAGAAGCACATGTCGCCCAAGTTGGCGTCCTGCTTTAGTTTGCCCTGCATGGTGTCCTTGTAGGTTTCCATCTTGATTATCTGCTTGGTTCTTAGCTACTTGCCAATGCCGTTGCCAGAATAGTCATTGTACTTCCTAGTGTCTCCAATGCTGAAGTCCCAAGGGTTGATCACTGTCACTTTGTGGACAGTGTCGTTGATGCTGTCTACTACTTCTTTTACAGAGATATCGGGCTTTTCTCCTTCCTTAAGGGTCATGCCATCGACCTAGTAGAGGAGAATTTCGTCGCCATCCTCCAGGTCGTGCTTCTGGGTGTCGTGGCACTTGACAATTCCTTTCTCTGCAGATGAAATGCTCTTGACCAACAGTTCCTTGTAGTCGTTTCCATTCTTATCCAGCACTGTAAACTCAGCTCCGAAGTCGTTAAACATCCTGCCAAACACTCCGTAGCAGTCACAGGTAATGAACTTGATGTTGTGCGTGCGGCAGAACTCATTGACAGACAAGATGGTCTCGTAGTCAGCTTCAGTTAGGATAATCACATCCATCATCTGCAAATTCCAGGGATTCTTGGCTAGTTCATTATGATCGGTTGGGAGTTTGACGGTGGGGTTGACGTTGGTACACTTGACGTAGTAGTTGAGTTGCTAAAGGCGGTTGATACACGCTTCTCCACGGGTGGATTGCTTATCACTCGCGTGTAGGAAGAACTGCGCACTCAGGTCACGCTTAGTGATGGGCTAGTTGTCATGCATTGTGAAGCTCTTGCATCCAGCCAGAACAATATTCTTGGCGATTTCGATACCCACCCCTCCTGCTCCAGCTAGGAAGATGTTGGCGGACGCCTACTTTGCTACTGCTTCCGCTCCCATGGCGCCAATGTACCTACTCCAACGATCCTTGACTTTTTCGTCATTGATGTCTATATCCTGAATTTCCCTCTTCTTCTTGTTTCCCTTGGTGTCGATCATGGTGGACTCATCCTCATCATCAGACATGTCTACTTCATCCAAGTTCACCATACCAGCAGTGATGTCTTCTTGATCTTTCAGTTTACTGTCCTTTAGCTCTCTTGGCTTGGGAGGAGCAATCTAGTAGTTGTTGGGTTTTTCCAGTTTATTCAATTCAATTTCTAGTTCGGCCACTAGTTTGGTCATGTCTTCCTTGTAAGCATCCTTGGATCTCTCAAACTGCTAGCAGATGGTTTTGTTGTGCTATTTAATGAGAGAGCATTCGTAACTAGCTTCGTTGGATGTTGCCATTTTAATCCACTCTTGGCAAGTAGCTAAAATTTCAGCCTTCTTAATGTAGAAATGTCGTTTGACAGCAGTTTCAAAGCCCTTAGGAGGGTTCTTTAGGTGTTCGAGCATGGCCCACTTTACATTGCCATAACGCACAATGTTCATGTAAGCTTCATTGTACTTCTCTCCTTGGGGAGTGCCAGCCTTGTGCTCGTACCCAGGCTCGTTGAAGTAGACTTCCTCAGACATCACAATGGCTTAGACTGACAGCAGCACCTGCAGGGTGGTACTAATCTTGGGGTCCCAGTTCTCAGAGGCCTGTCCTCTCCACGTGCCCAGCAGACTCAAGCATACTTTACCACACGCGTACAGGTTAGGGTTGAACCTGATCTGGCCACTTCCAGTAGTCGTAATGTTCATCTTAGGAGCACTGTTGGGGTAGGAGTTTTCAAAGAATAGGTCGTACTCAAACATGCCATGGGCGTAGGGAGTGCCAATGGACCCAGTGATGATTGCCTTCATCTTGTCTACTCTGTTGCGGTCTACTCTTACAAACACGGCGTTGGTGTGTTCAGTAGGCAGGGCGTTAGAGATGTCAGCCAGTTCCTAGGCTAGTCGCACCATCTTGGAAGCAGGAGGGTTTCCGTTTTAAGCCTCCAAGCTGCCGAAATCTAAATCACGGCGGGAAGAACCAGGTGGTGGGGGTGGGTAAGCAATATCCATGTAGTCAAAACCTCTTGGGGCTAAAAGAGCACGGTACTGCTGGTTGAGGGGTAGGTTCAAGGCGTCCTCAATGAATTCGTTGTCCTCCTTGTTGGCTAGAATGTCCTCAACAGAGTCAAAAACTATTTCGTAAGTTTTCCTGACGTCCTTGACTAGCTCTTAAGTGATCTTGCTGTTCTCCTCACCGTCCATGTCTTGCTTGCCCAGGCAAGACATAAAAATGCCAGCCAAATGTTCCAGTTTGCCTAGCAGTTTGTAGACGGGGGACACCTAGGCCGGCTTGTACTGCGTGTCGATCTCAATGAGGGAAGGCAGGAGGGTCTTGTGCGATGCAATGGTCCTCATGAGTTGGAAGTAGGAGTGGTTGAGGTCAGGATGCTTGGTCATGTCAATCATAGTGCACCCTCTGAAAGTGTTTTCAAGTAGAGGCAATAAGGGACTTTCCAGTAAGTCATCAAGCACGTCTTAGGAGGGCACCCATCCCTTCAGAGACAGGAAGTTGTTCACTATGTCCACTAGGTTCTTAATCTGCTCGTTCTTTGCAGTCGTTTGGTCAGCAAACGCAGCCACATCAAATAGAGTTCCTTAATTCGTGTCATAGCCCACTCCCTTTCTCTTCTTCTTATCAGTGTTTTTGGTGTAGGACTTCTTTCTGGATAGCTTAGTCACCTCTTCTTCATTGTTCTCTTCGTCAGTGTCCATTCTTTCAAACTTACGCGCTGACTCTCCTGTTACTTTACCAAGTCTAGTCAGGATGCGGTCGAGGAACCCTGACTTCACAGCCTCTTCGCGGGTTTCAATGTCGTTGGAGACCTGGAATGCTTCGGCAATGATCTTGTAAATAAACTGCACAGCTCCCGTGTGTTCTTTCTCCCAGAACACCGCCTTGTCTGTTTCCTAGTCAGGCAGGCCATTCACTATATTGAACAGCAGGTCTTTCCCAGTGGGAGACTTCATGAACGTCTAAAAGAAGCAGGGGATTGCACTGAATGACTCCAGTTCCTTCAAGTAAGAGCCCCATAGTTCAGCCATCGTCTTGTTGGTCCACTTGACGGTTGAGCTTTAAGCCACTTAAATGATGGCCTTCACTCCCCCGATCAGTTCGAATTGCTAAAAGAATCCTACCTTAGGCTAGTAGGAAGTAGACAAAGCAGCCAGGTAAGCATCAGGGTCATTGTTGTCCACTGCGAATAGAGATGGCCCCTAGGCACTGTCCTTATCATTCTAGGAGACAACCTGGTCTAGGTCGTAGCTGAAGTCAATGATGTTGTTTCTCTGCTAACTATTGCTGCTGGCCAGACACTTCTACTGCACTTGTTCCAGGGTAAAGGACTGCAGGTTTTTATCTTTGGAGAAGTAACACTGAGGCACAGTGAGTTCCACTTTCTGACTGAGCATAATGGTAGCCAACTCATCACAGGTTAGGTGGGCAGGAGCCATGTAAACTGGCCTGCCTCTGTACAGGTTGAAGGGACTGTTCTTCACCCAGGGGTGCATTTTAGACTGGGCATTCAGCACGGCCAGGGAATGCTGCACTTTCTTTTTGAAAGTCAAGTCTGAAGATGATTTCTTCATCTTGCTGGGCGCCCATACTTCAATTTTGTCAAGGATCATGCCGTGAGTGGCGTGGTTAGCCAAAGGGGTCTCATTTTTCTTCACGCATTTCAGAGTCATTTCCTGCAGGCTGTCTTTGGTGCCTGCTGAGTAGGGGTAGTCATTGGAATGACTGATAATGAACAGGTTCACTGCACAGTAGAGGGAGCCACCTCCAGCACCACCCTCGTAGTCAGTGTACATATGGAACAAGTTGTCAGTCTTCTTCTTGAGTTCACACCAGTAAGTCCCTACTCCCTCAATCTGAATGAATATAAAGTCGCCTGCCTTTGCTTTAATCTAGTCGCTCTTTTCGCATGCAGTGAAGTCAGCTGGCATTCTGGCTGTGGAGTAGATGCCCAGCATGCAGTTCTTGGTTTGGTTGGCAATCTTGCCCTTGCAGATAAACATTATGCCCTTCCTATCTTAGATGCTAGCACCGAACTCCTTCCACCTGCCCGATCCAGGCCTGGAAACCGTGTTTTCGTGCACCAAGGACCAATTGGCATTTAGCATCTTGGTGGCTTCATCAGGGCTCTCTTCGCCTTGCTTTTCCATGAAGACCTTGACGAGGCTACTGCGGAACTGCTTGTCAAAGAGAGTACTAGGCACAAACGTCTTGTTTTCTTCAAGCTTAACTGGGCCAGTGGCTCCAAGGGCTTCAGTGATGAGCATGTCGTAGTTGGGGTGCCAGTCACTCTGCTTTTGTTCTTGGGAGTGCTTCTTCTCAACCAAGGAAATGGGAATGGTCTTTTCATTCTTGATTAAGGGCATCAGCAGGTTTTCAATGAAGAAGTTGCACCTGTTCTCTCCCAGGTACTTGATGTCCTCTAGGATTGCTTAAGCCAAGTACTTTTCAGACTCAGTGTGCCCAGCCGACACAGCCAGAATCAGGTTGATCAGTTGCACTCGGTACTCGTTGGTGCCTCCGTCATTCTTGATGATGCGTTTGGCGGCAGTGGGGTCCTCTTCTCGGATTAGCTAGTACAGCTTAGGCACCAGTCCATCGGACTGCAGTTTCTCCCTCACGCTGTCGTTGTTGCAGGCGTTGATCCAGAAACGAACTACGTCAGCTGAGGTCTCGTCCTGCAGTTAGCCGAATACTTCAGGCTTTAAGAAGTACTGAGTCACGATTTGATGGTTTTAGCACGCAAGGGTAGCTGCGATAATCTGCATTTAAGCCTGTTGCGATGCAGGGGAGTTCTTGTCTAGCATGAGTAAGTCAGCAAATTCCAGCTGGTTGATCTCTTCATTTACAAATGGCATGGGAGGAGCCAGCAGGGTGATGGTGAAGTGTCTCAGTCTGTCAGAGATACGAGACCTTTACTCTGTTTTGTTAGTTAGCAGGCTGAAAATGGTGAACAGCACGTCAGGCTTGATCGCCAGGTTAATGCTAGCTGCGTTCTGCAATTCAGTAGCTACTAAGTGCAGACCTCTGATGTAAATGTCAATTAGAGGGAGCACGTTCTCGACTCGTTTGGATTGCAGAGCCTCGTCCTTAGCAATCTTGCATAGGGACCCAATAATCATGGTGAGCAGGAGGTTGAGGCGCTCTACCACCTTTGCAGGGTCACAGCAGATGAGTTTTCCAAGTAAACTAGCTTTGAGTCCCACTTCCTAGGCTGAACACAGTTTCTGGATGATCCAGTCGCCCATTTCAGCATTGTAGGATGAGATGCCAATGAAGGTTGGCTCAACTAGATTGAAGCCTTTATCGGCGAACTTAATGAACTGGTCAAATAGCTACTTAATCATGGTGATGGTCTCTTGCTGGTTAGCCACTACCTCAAGCACTGAGCTGTACTCTCCCGCACAGATGAGACTCATGGCTTCTAGCGCCACTGCCTTCTGGTTGTTCAAACAGAACTTGGGCATGTTAGGACTGTTCTTGTCTAAGTTGACGCCAGTGGCTGAAATGTAAGCGAGTGAGAATGTTTGCTTCTTGTCCACCCTACTGGCAATGGGACTCTGGTCCAAGCAGCAGATGTTGTTGTTCCTTCTAAAACTGAACTTCAGGTACTTGCAGCGGAAGTTGTAAAGGGAATCTAGCTTTTTAAACACCTTACTCCTGAGGTCGCCGTTTGAGTCTTTGTCATTGTGAACACTGAATGTCCTCAGATTCTTGCCATACACCTGCACACAGTTCGCAGCGAAAGCATCATCCTTGGCAGCCTCAAGGTTGCAAATGTTGACCAAGTTCTCCTGGTCTTCTCCACCCTGCACCAGTACTGAGAGTGGCTCAACGTAGTACTCTGCTTCTGTCTGCCAGTAGTTGTTAAACCCAATCTGCACGTCTCTCAGCTCCACATTAGCAGCCAGTTTGAAAGTCATGTGGTGCTCGAAGTTGTCCTCGTTTTTGTAGTGCTTAAAGAATATTCTGTTTTTCACTGCTCTCTTGTTAGCTGACCAATCAGGGATCTTGCCGCTTGCCTTCGGGTTGTTTTCAAAAGTCTCTTCGATCAGCTCCATGCCCTTCGCGAATTCCTCCAGTTTCAAGTCCACCTCCTCGTCATCATCAGAGGCCGACTCTTCAGCCATGCTTGCAAGTTCGGCCTTGGGTGCTTCCTTCTTACCCGAAATAGCTGCTCTAGACGCTTTGTTCATCTCTTCGTTGAGGAGAGCTCCCAGGTCTGAGTCACCAAAGACTTCACTCAGCTGCTGCACAGTCTACTCCTGCTCCTATGATTTGATCTTAGTAGGTGAAGAGGCCTCTCTGGTCGTCTGCTGCTGAGTAGTGCCGATGGTCTCCAGAAGGAAGTCAAATCCTTTGAGTTCAAACACAAAGAACTCCACCACGGAGCTCTCAACTAGCCACTTGGCAATCAGCTTCTGGAAGATCTGACTGATGCGGACTTGGAGGCGGTGGCTCATTTGGATGGCCATCATCATGGCACTAGACTGCTTTAGGATGCTGGCATTCATGGTTTTTACTATGTCCATCAGGGAAGTGAGAGCGTACTTAATGACTTGTTTGTTCTACACATTCTCAGACGCCTGCATCATCAAGGGCAGGATTAGTTCTGAGATTTCCTGCACTTTCTTAGTGGCGGGGGTGGCCTTAAGCATGAGAGTATTCATGCCTGAGTTGTCTTCCTCACTGCGCTCATTCAAACACAGCCACAATAGAAGTCCGTCAAAAGTATTGATGAGGCTCTAGTGCGTGCACTTAGTAGTCTCTACGTGCTCAAAGAACGCTTGAATAGATTGTTTGCCTTGTTTGTCAGTGGCGTGCAAGGCAATGAAGAGCATGTGTTTAATCAGGTTCAGTCTCTGCACTACGATCTGGCTGGCACCAGAAGCTCCTTCGAAGTTGCCTAGGTTGAGGTAGTTGAGCAAGAACTGAGTGGACTGCGTTAACAGAGTACCCACGTGAACTGACTCCATCTGCATGTAGACCGTCCACTTGTCCTCTTCATCTTGAGCCTTGGGCTTTCCACAGCAAGTAGACTTAGTTATGATTTCAAGAAGACCCTGAGACACCGCATAGCACACTTGCTGGCTGCTGGGGTGTGACTCAGCACTGGTTAGCATCTTGTCTAGAAGAGTCATGAAGAATACTCCACTATCTCTTGAGTGCTGAGCTATCTTCTCAGCGATATTCAGTAGCTGGGGGAAGGCGGTCTGCTAGATCTGCTCACTGGACTGCATGAAGGCATCAATAAACCCATCGAATATCTTTTCTCTCACAAGTTCTTCTGCGTCCACAATGCTAAGGGACCTCAGAGTGAGAGCCCAGATCTAGGACATGTACTTGAAGTTGTTCTTGTTGGCATTGGCACTGGAGGTGGTGAGGATAGACATGAAGCTCTTGACCAGCTCAAT
>Ga0138265_1264017_pt1 | contig 9901 bp, 9 predicted proteins | sample RNAA_120151118_FD_105243 | JGI IMG/M metagenome (GOLD analysis project Ga0138265, IMG submission 105243) | Metatranscriptomics of polar marine prokaryotic and eukaryotic communities from Palmer Station, Antarctica after 192hr light incubation... | ecosystem: Environmental > Aquatic > Marine >... | reverse complement strand
GCCCTCCTGAAATTCAGGGGGGTTTTTTTGTGTTTTGTTCTTTGCTTTATTGCCGGTGTAGCTCAGTGGCCAGAGCAGTTGATTTGTAATCAACTGGCCGGGGGTTCGAATCCCTCCACCGGCTCACCGATAAAATATCCTGTACATATCAATGTTACAGAGTGTTTTGGGGGTACGCCGGAGTTGGAGAGCCGGGGCAGACTGTAACTCTGTTGTCTTAGACTGAATAGGTTCGATTCCTATTACCCCCACATTTTCACAAGCACTAAACTGTTTGAGGAAATTACCAAGCGGAAGTAGCTCAGTTGGTAGAGCATCAGCCTTCCAAGCTGAATGTCGCGAGTTCGAACCTCGTCTTCCGCTCGATTCAAGCCGATGTAGCTCAGGGGTAGAGCGCGTCCTTGGTAAGGACGAGGTCATGGGTTCAATTCCCATCATTGGCTCATATCATTAAATAGAAATAGAAATTAATAATAATATATAAATCATAAAAACGTTGAGATTATGGCAAAAGAAAAATTTGACCGATCAAAACCACACGTTAACATTGGCACTATTGGCCACGTTGACCACGGAAAGACTACATTAACAGCTGCGATCACTAAGGTGATGGCTGATGCTGGGTACTGCGAGGCAAGCTCGTTTGACCAAATTGACAACGCACCTGAGGAAAAGGAGCGTGGAATTACGATTAACTCTTCACACGTTGAGTATTCAACTGAAGCGCGTCACTATGCGCACGTTGACTGCCCTGGTCACGCTGACTATGTGAAGAATATGGTAACTGGTGCTGCCCAAATGGACGGTGCTATTCTTGTTGTTGCTGCAACTGATGGCCCTATGCCTCAGACACGTGAGCACATTCTACTTGGACGCCAAGTGGGTATCCCTCGTATCGTTGTGTTCATGAACAAAGCGGACATGGTAGACGACGAAGAATTGCTAGAATTGGTAGAAATGGAAGTTCGTGAACTTCTTTCGTTCTACGACTATGATGGAGACAACTCTCCTGTAATTACTGGTTCTGCTCTTGGTGGTCTCAATGGAGACGCGAAGTGGGTAGATTCAATTAAGGAGCTAATGACTGCTGTTGACACATGGATTGAAATTCCACCACGTGACAACGAGAAGCCTTTCCTTATGTCTATTGAGGATGTTTTCACAATCACTGGTCGTGGAACAGTTGCTACAGGCCGTATTGAAACGGGTATCATTAATACAGGTGATGAAGTTGATATTATCGGTATGCAAGACGAAAAAGTCAAGTCTACAATCACTGGAGTAGAGATGTTCCGTAAGATTCTAGATAGAGGTGAAGCTGGAGACAACGTGGGTCTGTTACTTCGTGGTATCGATAAGACTGATATTAAGCGTGGTATGGTAATATCACGTCCAGGAACAATCACTCCACACAAAAAGTTTAAGGCTGAGGTTTACATCCTTAAGAAAGAAGAGGGTGGACGTCATACACCATTCCACAACAAGTACCGTCCTCAGTTCTACTTCAGAACAACTGACGTTACTGGTGAGATCTCTCTAGAAGCAGGTCGCGAAATGGTAATGCCAGGTGACAACGTTACGATCGATGTAGATTTAATCGCTTCTGTTGCTATGGACAAGGGTCTTCGTTTCGCTATCCGTGAGGGTGGACGAACTGTAGGTGCTGGTCAGGTAACTGAAATAGTAGGTTAATTTATGAGGATTTCCCTCAATACAAATCTTCGAGAAGAAGGTGCCTTTTTAAGGTGCCTTCTTCCCGTATTTACGGGCGTAGCTCAATTGGCAGAGTAGTGGTCTCCAAAACCATTGGTTGTAGGTTCGAGTCCTACCGCCCGTGCAAATAAAGAAACAATGTCTCAAATAACGAATTATATAAAAGAGTCCTACAGTGAACTTGTCACCAAGGTTACTTGGCCTACTTGGAAAGAACTTCAGGAGTCTTCAGTTCTAGTATTTGTTGCATCCTTACTTATTGCGGGTGTAGTATTTGTTATGGACTGGGCATTTGGAGTAAATACATCAGACTCTATCTGGAAAGGTGTTGTTGGTACTATTTATGATTTATTTTAGAACGCTTTGGAAACGATGAGTGAAATAGAGAAAAAGTGGTATGTCGTTCGGGCTGTTAGTGGTCAGGAAAAACGGGTAAAGGAGACTATCGAAACGGAAGTCGCTGCTGCTGGTTTACAAGACTATATAGGTCAAGTACTTATTCCTATTGAGAAAGTATTTCAAATTCGTAAGGGTAAAAAAGTAAGTAAGGAAAAGAATTTATTTCCTGGATATGTATATATCCATGCTGCTCTTGTCGGAGAAATACCCCACCTTGTGAAAAATGTTACCAATGTGATTGGATTTCTTGGTGCTGAAAAGAGAGGTGCTCCTATGCCTATCCGCCAGCATGAAGTGAACCGCATTCTAGGTGTTGTCGATGACATGGCAGCTGCTGAAGAAGAAATTAATATACCCTACAAAGCTGGCGAACTGGTGAAGGTCATAGATGGTCCATTTAATGGATTCCTTGGCAACATCGAAGAAGTCAACGAAGATAAAAAGAAACTAAAGGTGATGGTAAAGATCTTCGGTCGTAAGACACCGGTAGAGCTTGGCTATTTACAAGTAGAAAAAGATAATTAAACGGAACAGACAGTTAGAGACGTTCGCATGTCCCCAAGAATGCTTCCCATTCGCGCGAATCTCAAGACTGTTCATTATATATAAATAAAATGGCGAAAGAAGTAGCTGGACTAATAAAGCTGCAAATACGTGGTGGAGCAGCCAACCCTGCACCTCCTGTCGGACCGGCCCTCGGTGCGAAAGGAGTAAATATCATGGAGTTCTGTAAGCAATTTAATGCGAGAACCCAAGATAAAGCTGGTAAGGTACTCCCCGCAGTTATCACTGTCTATATTGACAAGTCGTTTGACTTTGTCATTAAGACACCCCCTGCTGCCATCCAATTGTTGGAAGCAGCTAAACTCAAAAGTGGTTCTCCGGAATCTAATAGAGTGAAAGTGGGTCGTGTTAATTGGGATCAAATCCGCGTTATAGCAGAAGACAAAATGCCTGATCTGAATTGCTTTTCCATTGAGTCTGCCATGAAGGTGGTCGCTGGAACTGCACGAAGTATGGGTATTAATGTCACTGGAAATTTTCCTTCTTAAGTCACAAACCGCACAAATATGGGACGATTAACAAAACACCAGAAGGCGGTTGCCGAGAAATTCGACGCCGAAAAGCCTTATACGCTTGATAAAGCATCTTCACTTGTGAAAGATTGCTCAACGACGAAATTCGATGCCTCGGTAGACCTTGCCGTGCGACTTGGAGTAGATCCTCGTAAAGCGAACCAAATGGTTCGTGGCACCGTTTCCTTACCTCACGGAACAGGAAAAGATGTGAAAGTACTAGTACTATGTCCACCTGACAAAGATCAGGAGGCTTTAGATGCTGGTGCTGATTACGTAGGCCTCGACGAGTATGTGGCTAAAATTAAGGGGGGATGGACCGATGTGGACGTAATTATCACCACACCCCAAGTTATGGGCAAGGTAGGAGCTCTAGGCCGTGTACTCGGACCTCGTGGCCTCATGCCTAACCCTAAGTCGGGAACCGTAACTATGGATGTGGCAAAAGCTGTTACTGACGTAAAAGCAGGTAAGATTGACTTTAAAGTTGACAAGTTTGGAATTATTCATGCTTCAGTAGGAAAGGTCTCATTTGAGGCTTCTAAAATTGAAGAGAATGCAAATGAACTTATCTCCACTTTAGTTAAGCTTAAGCCTGCTTCTGCAAAAGGGTCTTACATCAAGAGTATCATTATGAGCTCTACGATGGGACCTGGTATTAAAATTGATTTTAAATCTTTGGTTTAACCCCTAAACGCATCAAATATGACACGTCAAGAAAAAGATTTACAGATCAACGAGCTCAAGCAACTATTACAAGACAACAGTGTTGTTTATCTGACAGATGCCTCCGGGTTAAATTCTGAACAGACAACAACATTGCGTCGCGCTTGTTTTAAGAAAGATGTAAGTGTGCGCGTTGTAAAAAACACGCTACTGCGAAGAGCAATGGATGCTTCTGAAGGAACTGATTACAGTGATCTGTATGAAGTTTTAACAGGACAGACAGCGCTACTCTTAGGCAATGTAGGAAATGTTCCTGCGAAGTTGCTTAAGGATTTTCGCAAGAAACACAGCATGCCTCTTCTTAAGGCGGCTTATGTAGAAGAATCTTGTTACCTCGGTGACAATCAAATAGATGTATTAACAAATGTCAAGTCGAAGGACGAGCTCGTTGCGGATGTAATCGCATTGCTCCAATCTCCGATGAAGAACGTTGTTGGTGCATTAAAATCAAGTGGAAACACAGTTTCTGGTCTGGTCAAGGCGCTGCAAGAACGCGGCTGAGCTTGACATTTTTAATTATATGAAAACCAATCAACAAAAATAAATATGGCTGATTTAAAAGTTATGGCCGAAGAGCTCGTCAATCTTACTGTTAAAGAAGTAAACGAACTTGCTACCATCCTTAAGGATGATCACGGCATCGAACCAGCTGCTGCTGCTGTTGCAGTTGCAGGACCCGCTGCTGGCGGTGAAGAAGGTGGCGGTGATGAGAAAACGGAATTCGACGTTATTCTCAAAGCTGCTGGTGGATCAAAGCTAGCTGTTGTTAAACTAGTAAAAGAGTTAACAGGCCTCGGCCTTAAAGATGCGAAAGGCATCGTTGACTCTGCACCAGCTCCTCTGAAGGAAGGAATTCCTAAGGATGAAGCAGAAAGCCTCAAGGCACAACTTGAGGAAGCTGGAGCTGAGGTTGAGCTTAAGTAAGCATACAACCCCAACTATCTAAGGTTCAGGGCGAAGAGCAGGTCTTCGCCCTTGAACTATTTTTGCCTGTTATGACTTTTCGTAAGTTAAATAGGCTCTGGTGCCTGCATTGTCTTTGTCTGAAATTAATTTGACCCCACCTCCATGTCTTTGGTCAATACCACCCCAGTCGCTACCCGGAAAAACTTTGCATCAGTGGCCCTACCACTTGAGCATCCGGATTTTCTTGACATCCAACTACGCTCTTTTCAGGAGTTCTTTCAACTCGAAACAAAACCTGAAAATCGTGAATCAGAAGGACTATTTAAAGTATTCAGCGAAAACTTCCCTATCACAGATACAAGGAATCAATTCGTACTTGAATTTTTAGATTACTTTATTGATCCTCCCCGCTATTGCATTACTGAATGTATTGAGCGTGGTCTTACTCACAGTGTCCCCCTTAAAGCCAAACTAAAGCTTTACTGTACTGACCCTGAACATGAGGATTTTGAGACCATCGTTCAAGATGTTTATTTGGGTACAATCCCATATATGACTCCCCAAGGTTCATTTGTCGTAAATGGCGCAGAACGTGTCATTGTCAATCAACTCCACCGTTCACCTGGTGTGTTCTTTGGCCAGAGTCGTCACGCAAATGGAACCAAGCTTTATTCAGCAAGAATTATCCCTTTTAAAGGATCTTGGATTGAATTTGCGACGGACATAAATGGTGTGATGTACGCCTACATCGACCGAAAGAAAAAGCTGCCGGTCACGACATTGTTGCGAAGCATTGGTTACGAAACTGACAGAGATATTCTTGATATTTTTGACTTGGCTGACGAAGTTAAAGTCAGTAAGGCAGGTCTGAAACGCGCTGTAGGTAGAAAGCTTGCTGCCCGTGTATTAAAAGTATGGGTTGAGGATTTTGTGGATGAGGATACTGGAGAGGTTGTATCAATCGAAAGGAATGAAGTCATCCTTGACAGAGAAACGATTCTTGAAAAAGAGCACGTTGCGCTTATTATGGAAAGTGGAACCAAATCGATTATTCTTCACAAGGAGAGCATTAATCAAGCTGATTACGCAATTATATACAATACACTACAGAAGGATAGCTCAAATTCTGAGAAGGAAGCTGTAGAGTATATCTACCGTCAACTTCGAAATGCTGAGCCGCCAGATTTGGATACAGCTAGAGGTGTCATCGATAAGCTTTTCTTCTCAGAAATGCGTTATGATTTAGGTGAAGTAGGACGTTTCCGTATTAACAGGAAATTGGGATTGGATGACGACGTCGTAAGCAGAACGCTTACAAAGGATGATATTCTTCTCATTATTAAGTACTTGATTGATTTGGTTAACTCTAATGCAGACGTTGACGATATTGATCACTTAAGTAACAGACGTATTCGTACTGTTGGTGAACAGCTTTACTCTCAGTTTGGCGTCGGACTTGCACGTATGGCACGAACAATTCGTGAGCGTATGAACGTTCGAGACAACGAAGTGTTTACACCTACGGATCTTATCAATGCAAAGACCTTAAGTTCTGTGATTAATAGCTTTTTTGGAACAAATCAGCTGTCGCAGTTTATGGACCAAACCAACCCTCTAAGTGAGGTGACACACAAGCGACGTATATCAGCTCTAGGGCCTGGTGGACTCTCTCGTGAGCGTGCTGGATTTGAGGTTCGTGATGTACACTACACGCACTATGGACGTCTTTGTACGATTGAAACACCATATCGTAAAGTCATTGATGGTAAAGCAGCAACCTCATCAGAGGATGTTATTTACTTATCAGCAGAGGATGAGGCATTGTCTTTAATTGCGCAGGCAAATGCGAAAATTGACAAAGATGGAAATTTCCTTGATCCATTAATCAAGTCTAGGTTACAAGCAGATTATCCACTTGTACAACCTAAAGAGTTGGAGTACATGGATGTGGCTCCAAATCAGATCGCTTCTATTGCGGCGTCATTAATTCCTTTCTTGGAGCATGATGATGCGAACCGTGCGCTGATGGGATCTAACATGATGCGTCAGGCTGTTCCACTTATGATTCCAGACTCTCCTATTGTAGGTACAGGGGTTGAATCAGCTGTGGCAAGAGATTCAAGAATTCTTATGCGTGCTGAGTCGGACGGTGTTGTTGAGTATGTTGATTCAGACGTGATTCATATTCGTCACAAAATGGATGAGAGCGATCTTCTCGTTTCATTTGATGATGATTTGAAGTTTTATAACCTCGTTAAATTTTCGCGGACGAACCAAGGTACATGTATGAACCTTCGTCCCATTGTTTCGAAAGGCGATCGTGTTAATAAAGGTCAGATTCTTGTAGAAGGATACAGCACAGACAATGGAGAGCTTGCATTGGGTCAAAACATGAAGGTTGCCTTTATGCCATGGCAGGGATACAACTTTGAGGATGCGATTGTGATTTCAGAACGTGTCGTAAGAGAAGATGTATTTACATCATTACACGTGGATGCGTATACACTCGAAGTTAGAGATACAAAGCGTGGTATTGAGGAATTAACAAATGATATTCCCAACGTAAGTGAGGAAGCAACAGCAAACCTCGATGAGAACGGATTAATTCGAATTGGTGCAAATGTGAGTGGTGGTGACATCCTCATAGGTAAGATTACACCTAAAGGTGAGTCAGACCCTAGTCCTGAGGAGAAATTACTTAGAGCTATTTTCGGAGACAAGGCTGGAGATGTAAAGGATGCTTCGTTGAAAATGCCACCATCGAGTAAGGGTGTCGTGATTGACAAGAAGTTATTCAGCCGTGCTGTGAAAGACAGGAAAGCCAAAGCTGCAGACAAGGCAATTATTGAATCAATTGATATTGAATTCGATAAGGAGGCTGCGTCTCTCAAGAAAATCTTGGTTGACAAGCTTATGAAGCTCGTTGCAGGAAAGGTGAGCCAAGGTGTTTTCAATTACTACAAGGAAGAGCAGGTTAAGAAGGGGATTAAGTTCACACAGAAAATTCTATTGAGCTTGGACTTCCTGATTATAAACTCGGAAGCTTGGGTAAGAGATACTGAAGTGAGTGATCTTGTAAATCGTGTAGTGCACAACTACACAATGAAGTACAATGATCTTCTTGGTGCGTATAAGCGCAAAAAATTCCAGGTTACTGTAGGTGATGAACTTCCAAATGGAATTGTCAAACTAGCGAAGGTTTACGTGGCTAAGAAACGTAAATTGAAGGTGGGTGACAAGATGGCGGGACGTCACGGTAACAAAGGAATTGTTGCAAGAATTGTACGTCAGGAGGATATGCCTTTCCTTAAAGATGGAACCCCAGTGGACATTGTTTTAAATCCACTTGGCGTACCATCTAGAATGAACCTGGGACAGATTTACGAAACTGTACTTGGGTGGGCAGGCCAAAACTTAGGAATGAAGTTTTCTACGCCAATCTTCGATGGTGCTACCTTAGAAGAGATTACTGAATTGACAGAAAAAGCAGGTGTTCCTGATTGTGGTGTGACTCACCTCTATGACGGAGAAACTGGAGAACGCTTTGATCAACCTGCGACAGTAGGTGTCATTTATATGATTAAGCTAAGTCACATGGTTGATGACAAGATGCATGCGCGTTCAATCGGACCTTACTCACTGATTACACAACAACCATTGGGCGGAAAGGCTCAGTTTGGTGGTCAGCGTTTTGGCGAGATGGAAGTGTGGGCACTTGAGGCATTTGGTGCTGCGAATATCCTACAAGAGATTTTGACTGTAAAGTCGGATGATGTTATAGGACGTGCAAAAGCATACGAAGCCATCGTTAAAGGTGACCTCATGCCTAAGCCTGGAATTCCAGAGTCGTTTAATGTACTTCTTCACGAGCTGAAAGGTCTCGGACTAAGTATTTCACTAGATTGATACCCCTCATTGAAAACTGATATGTTCCAACAAAAGACCCCCCAACAGACCTCGGGCGATTTTTCGACAATAACAATTTCGTTATCATCGCCAGAGACAATTCTTGAGCAGTCACATGGTGAAGTGCTTAAGCCAGAAACCATCAACTACCGTACCTATAAGCCGGAACGTGATGGATTGTTTTGTGAAAGAATTTTCGGACCTGTAAAAGACTTTGAATGTCATTGCGGTAAGTACAAGCGTATCCGCTATAAGGGTATCGTTTGTGACCGTTGTGGCGTAGAGGTTACAGAGAAAAAAGTTCGTCGTGAGAGAATGGGACACATTTCGCTTGTCGTTCCTGTGGCTCACATTTGGTATTTTAAAAGCTTGCCAAATAAAATAGGATATCTCCTGGGTCTGCCTTCAAAAAAGTTAGATCAGATTATTTACTACGAACGTTACGCAGTCATAAATCCTGGTATTGCAAAAAATGCTGAAGGAGAAGATTTGCAAATAAATGATTTCCTTACTGAGGATGAGTACTTCGATATTCTAGATACTCTTCCGAAAGAAAATCAATACCTAGACGACAAAGATCCAAATAAATTTGTCGCTAAAATGGGTGCTGAGGCAGTTCATGATCTTCTTGCAAATCTTGATTTGGATGAACTTTCATTTAAACTACGTCATTCTGCGGATACAGAAACTTCTCAGCAGCGAAAGAGTGAAGCGCTTAAGCGTCTTCAAGTCGTTGAGAACATGCGTGATTCGCATAAGAGAATTGAGAACCGTCCTGAATGGATGATTATCAAAGTTGTTCCGATCATTCCACCGGAGCTCCGTCCTCTTGTTCCACTAGATGGTGGTCGTTTTGCAACGTCTGATTTAAATGATTTATACCGCCGTGTCATTATTCGCAACAACCGTTTAAAGCGACTTGTTGAGATTAAGGCGCCAGAGGTCATTCTAAGAAACGAGAAGCGTATGCTTCAGGAGGCTGTAGACAGCCTTTTCGATAACAGTCGTAAATCAAGTGCGGTTAAGACAGAAAGCAACAGACCTTTAAAATCTTTAAGTGACAGCTTAAAAGGTAAGCAAGGTCGTTTCCGTCAGAATCTACTCGGTAAGCGTGTTGATTATTCTGCACGTTCGGTGATTGTTGTAGGTCCTAAGCTGAAAATGCACGAATGTGG
>Ga0138265_1120132_pt1 | contig 9939 bp, 10 predicted proteins | sample RNAA_120151118_FD_105243 | JGI IMG/M metagenome (GOLD analysis project Ga0138265, IMG submission 105243) | Metatranscriptomics of polar marine prokaryotic and eukaryotic communities from Palmer Station, Antarctica after 192hr light incubation... | ecosystem: Environmental > Aquatic > Marine >... | reverse complement strand
GCCTTCTTTAGTACGAGAGGACCGAGAAGGACATACCTCTGGTGTACCAGTTATCGTGCCAACGGTAAACGCTGGGTAGCTATGTATGGAGTGGATAACCGCTGAAAGCATCTAGTGGGAAGCCCACCTCAAGATGAGTATTCTCCTCAAAAAATTGAGGAAGGTCACGGTAAGACTAACCGTTTGATAGGCATCAAGTGTAAGCACAGTAATGTGTGTGCTGAGATGTACTAACAGACCGAAGACTTGAACTTTAATAAATCTTAAAGATGTAATGTTTTCGACAAAGATGTTAGATTGAAAGGAATGAAAAAATATATGTTTGACTTTTTCATTCCGAAAATTTTTAAAATAAACACGTATTTAATAAAAAAGGTTGCTGAATTTATTATTTGTTACTTTTAAATATCTCTCTTATATTTCTATTCTTGTCAATGATAGTTAAATTCTTGTTACCTTTATAATCGACTTTAAAAGTTAAAATGCTTTGGTGTTTCTAGTGTATACAATGGAACCACGCTGATCCATCTCGAACTCAGTAGTGAAACGTTATAAATCGACGAAAATACTTAAAGGGAAACTTTTAGGAAAAATAGTTCAATGCCAAAGTTCGTTAAAAACTATCCAATTTCAAGATGGTAAATCAATTTCGACATCGAAAAGTATACATCGTATTTGAAAAAGCTTCCATTTCTAAGTCAGACACCCACGATAATGGTTTGGGCTTTTTCTAGCACCAATTCGTAAAATTAAGCCTTGATCATTTCGAGTATACTCTAAAAGGTCCATAACCAAGTTCGGAAGGAGTGGTATGTTTTTATGAGGGGGGTAGTTGTTAGTTTGAGTAGGGTATTAGCGTCAAAAAGACGTATATCAATATTCAGATTTATCGTTGGTTAACGCTCCATCATATATTTTGATATTAGGACTACGAAAAACCTTGGCTACTTTGTTTTCGAGACTCCAGAAAGCTTCATCAGGTAAATTCGTTTGTTTGTTTTAACAACTTAATTTTATTTTAATTACCTTGAATACGGTTAAGATGAAAATTTTCAGGTCTTTCTTCTGGAAAAGTATCGAAAACATAATCCATGGTTTTTTCAGCTCTTCAGCATTTATATTGATTATTCAATGATTGGAAGCTTTCGTAAGTAAAATTTTTGGTCCGATTTCACATGTATTCTCAGAAACTCCTGATTTTGGTTTTTTAATAAGCTTTCCTACAAGACTGGGCTCTATAATGGGTCCCGACGACCCATGAAACTTGTCTGTCCAGACCTATTCCGATTTTAGGCACTAACCGTTAGGAGTAATAAAGTTAATAAGAGTGTGAGAGATTAGATTTTTAGTGATTTTTTAACTACGTTGGATTTATAGGTTATAAAAGACCACTAGTAAACCGTAATAAAAATAGAGGTAATTTTTTTGAAAATTTTTGAAAATTAATTCATTTTTGTATTATAATTATATGTAAGCATACTTAAAGAATATTATTCTTACAAATAAAATTAGAAAATTATGTCACACACAGTTAAAATATATGACACATGTATCGGATGTACACAATGTGTTCGTGCATGTCCAACGGATGTTCTAGAAATGGTACCTTGGGATGGTTGCAAAGCGGGTCAAATTGCTTCGTCACCGCGGGTTGAAGATTGTGTAGGTTGTAAACGTTGTGAAACAGCATGTCCTACAGATTTTTTGAGTGTAAGAGTATATCTAGGTGCCGAAACAACTCGAAGTATGGGTTTAGCTTATTAATAATTTGAGTGGGTTAATTCTAAATTTAATTAACCACATTCAACTATTCTGAAAAAAGCAAAAGGAGCAATATATAAAATAATTAGTAGATTGAAAACCCCCGGCAGGAAAACCATAATTATACGAGTGGCGTCGGCATGCTCAGTAATCACCTTAATCAATTTGGCGAAGCCCAAAGTTGCTCGGGCAATTATATTACTCTAAAAACTTTTACTGGAAAAAACTTGTGGCTCATTGAGTTCATGGATGAGAATTTTAGAAACGATCCGCGAAATGTTGTTAAGCGAGGAAATTTTTTGCTGGAAAGAAAAACTCTTACTTCTAAGAGATTTCAAGGAGTAGGAGACTGTATTGAATCCACGCCGTGGCCTCTACAATAAAATGAAAAATCACGGGGATGATATAGTTGTTTTAAGAACAGAAAATTTCATACTTAAAATAACCGTATGAGCTGATTGGACAGCTTTCAGTTTTAAAGTTAAGTGTTTAACTTGTAAAGATATCCCAGACTAATAAAATTTTGAAGAATACCAAAGCTTTAATAAAGACACTCTCATATTTTTCAAAATTTTAAATAGGTTAATCGTAAATTTAGTTCACTCAAAATTTGCGAATTAAGAAGTAATCCGACTTTTTAATAATAGATTTGCTACAGTAGATGTGGGTTGCACACCTACTGTTATCCATTTTACAACCTTAGAGGCATTAAAATTAGATTTTTTTAAAATAGGATCATAATAACCGACATAATCTATAGGACGTCCATCCCTACGTGTACGGTTTGTCATTACAACTATACGATAAAACGGTCTCTTTCTCCTACCAATTCTTTGTAATCTTAGTTTTAACATAATTAGAGTTTATAAATATTTAATCTTAAATAAAGCGTAGTAAACCTTTGAAAGTTTAACGTCGAGAATAATATTCGACAACAAGTAATTCGTTTAATTCTAAGAGTAAATTACTACCGTCACAGTAGTTAAGGACTTCCGCCTCTAATTTTATCTTATCAAACTTCAAATAACTGGGTAATTCAGAGAAACTCTTGTTTTCTAAGTTGGCTACTACCAAATTTTTTGAATTTTTCTTTAACTTGACACCAATACAATCTTTCAAACGACATTGGAAACTGGGTATATTAATGACGTCTCCATTAACAGTTATGTGCCCATGATTAACTAATTGTCTCGCACTGACAATCGTAGGTGCAAACCCTAATATGAAACATATACTGTCTAAACGCATTTCAAGTAATTGAAGTAAAATTAAACCTGTCACCCCTTTACGACGCCTCGCTTCTTTAACATATAGATACAGTTGGCTTTCTGTTAAACCATAATTAAATTTTAGTTTTTGTTTTTCTTCTAATCTTAATCCGTATTCAGTTGGCTTTTTATTTTCTTCTTTGTATTTTCGGCCATGTTGACCGGGTCTTGAATTTTTCTTAGACTGCTTTCGTGTTAGACCTGGTAAATTCCCCAATCTTCTTGTAATCTTTAGTTTAGGACCAAGATAACGTGACATAAATTTTTACAGTTTATACTATTATTTTTCTTTTTATTGTTTGGGGTAATAGTTTTAATTTAGGGCGAACGACCGGACTTGAACCGGCGAATGGTGGAATCACAACCCACTGCCTTAACCACTTGGCCACGCCCGCCAAATATCTATTAATAATACATAACGCTATACTATTTAGTATAGTATGTAAAGACTATACCAAACTAATCAGAGCACATAAATGTCGCAAAGTCAGAAATGTTTTTTAAATGGGTACGAATATTTTATCGATACAAAAGTAACAATTCTAGAGTTATTACTTTATTTTGATTACAAAAAATCCTTCTTTATTATTGAGTATAATGGAACTATTTGTCCAGAAAACGACTGGAATCATATCTACATAACAAATCAAGATAAACTCGAAATTATTACAATTGTGGGGGGGGGATAAATGAATAATCAAGGATTAACGCGGTAAAATAAAAAGCTTTCAAATGAGAATTGCTAACATGAACGGATCAAATTTTATAAACTGGGGTGGCAGGATTCGAACCTACGAATGGCGGAGTCAAAGTCCACAGCCTTACCACTTGGCGACACCCCAAAGTACTTAAAGTCTTAAAATTATATTTTTTTAGTTTAAAATTGGGCAAGAAGGGATTCGAACCCCTGACACCGTAGTTCGTAGCCACGTGCTCTAGTCCACTGAGCTACAAGCCCAAATAATATACACATACTATAATAATTTTTGATTATAGATTAAGTAAAGACTTAATGAAAATATTATTTGAACAGAATTTAAATACACACTTGCAAAATAAGACAAAAACGAATATTATTTTTAATTTATTAATTACTAACTCAAAATTAGAGTTATCAGATAAAGATTTGATTCTTTAACTGTTGTTTGTCTACCGATTTAATTATTAAATTAAAAACTTTCTAAATTATGGCGAAAAAAATTTTATACCAAGATGATGCAAGACGAGCTTTAGAACGCGGTATGGGAATAATGGTCGAAGCTGTTTCTGTTACTTTAGGACCGAAAGGTCGAAATGTTGTTTTAGAAAAATCGTATGGATCTCCTCAAATTGTAAATGACGGAATTACTATTGCAAAAGAAATTAGTTTAGAAGATCATATCGAAAACACAGGTGTTTCGTTAATACGCCAAGCGGCCGCGAAAACAAACGATGTTGCAGGTGATGGGACTACAACAGCCACAGTGTTAGCTTACGCTATGGTAAAAGAAGGGTTAAAAAATGTCGCGGCTGGGGCAAATCCAATTTCTATTAAATTAGGGATGGAAAAAGCAAGTCAATATTTAGTGACCCAAATTAATGAATTTGCACAACCGGTTGAAGATATTCAAGCTATTCAACAAGTTGCTTCAATTTCATCAGGAAATGATGAGGCTATTGGTCAATTGATAGCCGATGCTCTATCAAAAGTCGGAAAAGAAGGGGTTATTTCATTAGAAGAAGGAAAAGGAATACTTACAGAGTTAGAGATTACGGAAGGAATGAAATTAGAAAAAGGATTTATCTCCCCTTATTTCATTACAAACACTGATAAAATGGAGGCGCTATACGAAAATCCTTTAATTTTACTAACAGACAAACGTATTACATTGGTACAACAAGATTTATTACCTGTTTTGGAACAAGTTACCAAAACGAAACGACCACTGATTATTATTGCTGAAGATATTGAAAAAGAAGCACTAGCTACCCTAATTTTAAATAAATTACGTGGAATTATTAATGTTGTTGCGGTTCGAGCGCCTGGTTTTGGTGAGTTACGTAAACTAATTTTGGAAGATATTGCCATCTTAACAGGTGGTACTGTTATTACTCAAGACGCAGGTTTAAGTTTAGATAATGTTCAATTAAATTTATTGGGAGAAGCGCGGCGTGTTATTATAACAAAAGATACTACTACAATTGTTGCTGAAGGTACTGAAAAAGAAATTAAAGTTCGTTGTGAACAGTTACGTAAACAAATTAATTTAGCTGATACAGACTATGAAAAAGAAAAACTGCAGGATCGAATTGCAAAACTTTCAGGTGGTATCGCTGTTATTAAAGTAGGAGCTGTTACAGAAACTGAGATGAAAGACAAAAAGTTACGATTAGAAGATGCTATTAATGCGACACGTGCAGCTGTGGAAGAAGGAATTGTTCCAGGTGGAGGTGCTACGTTTGCTCACTTATCTCAAACTATTAAAGCGTGGGCAAAAAAATAATTTAAAAGATGACGAGTTAATAGGTGCTATAATTATTGCAAATGCAATTCTAGCACCACTTAAACGAATTGCTGAAAATGCGGGCATTAATGGTGCTGTAATAGTTGAACATATTCAACAACAAGATTTTGAAGTAGGTTATAATGCAGCAAAAAATGCGTATGGTAATATGTATGAATTAGGTATTATTGATCCAGCGAAAGTGACAAGATCAGGTTTACAAAACGCAACTTCTATTGCGAGTATGATTTTAACAACAGAATGTATTATTGTTGACCAAGCTTAGATTTCCCGAGTTATTTTTAACGTGACGTTTTTATAATGAAACTAAAACTTTTTTAGACCATATCATGTCCTTTGATTTTTTGTTTTATATCAGAGCATGATATGGTATTATATAAATAGATGATGTGAAATATCCTTCGAATAACGTCTTTGTATATACAGAAACTTGACCCTCGTCTGGAAAAACTTTTATACTACTAGATAATTAATAAATCCTCAGTAGCTCAGTGGTAGAGCAATCGGCTGTTAACTGATTGGTCGTAGGTTCAAGTCCTACCTGGGGAGAATATAAAAATAACTTAAAACGTTTTTAAAATGATAAACAATAATGACAAATTAAAAATTGGTGATAAATATTTCGCATCAAGATTAATGTTGGGAACTGGAAAATACAAAACAGTTGAACAAGCTGTCAAAAGTATTTCGCAAAGCGACTGTGAACTTATAACGGTAGCTATTCGACGATTACCAACAGAATTAAAAATTGATAACACAAGTTTCATTAATTCTTTAGATTGGAATAAATGTTGGCTTTTACCCAATACGGCGGGTTCTCAAACAGCTGACGAGGCAGTCCGAATGGCTTATTTAGGTCATGAATTTGCATGTCGTTTAGGGCAAGAAGACAATTTTTTTGTAAAATTAGAGGTAATATCTGATCCGAAATATCTTTTACCGGACCCCTTAGGAACACTTAAAGCTGCACAGTTTTTGATTAACAAAGGATTTACTGTATTACCTTATATAAACGCGGATCCAATGTTAGCTATGCACTTAGAAGATTTAGGCTGTGCTACCGTAATGCCGTTAGGTTCCCCAATTGGTTCAGGGCAAGGATTGAAAAACCTAGATAATATTAAAATTATAATTGAAAACGCAAAAATTCCTGTAATTGTAGATGCTGGAATTGGTATGCCAAGTGATGCTTCATTAGCCATGGAGTTAGGAGCTGATGGAGTATTATTGAATACAGCCATAGCACAAGCAAAGCACTCATCAAAGATGGCGACAGCAATGAAACTTGCGGTTGAAGCTGGGCGTATGGCTTATCTGGCAGGACCAATGAAAAAAAAACAATATGCTCGCGCAAGTTCACCATCTACAGTAATTTAGGAACTAACTTTTATCTACTTGGAAAATAGATCATATATCTCCAAGTAGATATTCTTTTAATGATTAATCATTTTTCTTGTCTTTTAAAAGAGATGGGTTTACAGAACTATAATCTACAATTACCACAATGTTATTTTCGTAATCTGTAGAAACCGTTAGTTTAGTGCCAGGATGTAATGTTTTTGACAAACATTGTTCAGCTAAATTATCTTCTAATAATCGCATAACTGCCCGACGTAATGGTCGAGCACCATATATCGGATTGTAACCTTGTTCAACAATGATTTGTTTTACTTTTGTTTCGACTACTAACGAAATATTCTGTTTGCACATTCGATCAACTAATTGTCGAATCATAATTTCAGCAATTTCTTTAATGTTTTGTTTGTTTAAATGCTGAAAGATAATAATTTCATCAAGACGATTTAAAAACTCTGGGCGGAAATAGTTTTTTAGTTCTTCATTTACTAAAAAAGATATGCGTTTTGAAAGTTCTTCATCATCTTTCTTTTCTTCTTCATCAAGAGGTAAAATATCATCAAAGAAATCATATCTGCGGTCTCTCTTCTTTTGTACTGATTTTTTTGTCAGATGCTGAATATTACTTTCACGTTCAATAATTTTAGCACCAACGTTTGACGTAAGAATTATAAGAGTATTTTTAAAATCAATAAGACGTCCTCGTGAATCAGTCAATCGTCCATCATCAAGAATTTGTAATAGTAAGTTAAATATATCACCATGAGCTTTTTCAACTTCATCAAATAAGACAACGGTATACGGTTTCGATCTGACAGCTTCTGTAAGTTGGCCCCCTTCTGAGTGGCCAACATAACCTGGTGGTGATCCGATCAATTTTGCAACTGTATGTTTCTCCATAAATTCAGACATATCTAAACGAACCATTGTATCGTCGCCGCCAAACATATATTCTGCTAAGGCTTTTGTCAATTCTGTTTTACCTACTCCTGTTGGACCAGCGAAAATAAAACTCGCAATTGGTCTATCTGGGTTACGTAAACCTACCCGTGCTCTACGAATAGCTTTTGACACAGACACAATTGCATGGTGTTGACCAATTAACCGTTCATGTAATATGTCTTCCATGTTTAAAAGTTTTTCTGATTCTGTATCAGAAACTTTTGTCATGGGAACACCTGTCCAACCGGATACTACTTCTGCAACATCTTCTTCTGTTACTTTCTCAGGGTCTTGACGTGAAATGCCAGCTTTTTCACGCATTAAGAACGCTTGTTTCATTATTATAAGCTGATCACGAATTTCTCGTTCATAATCCCATTCAATCTGAGCTTCAGTATAATTTTGATTCCGAACTTCACGCTCTTTATTTGCCATAGTATCTCTTAATTCTTGTATTAATAAAAGAACTCCGTTTGGAAAGATAGTACTAGCTAACCGTACTGCAGAACCGGCTTCATCAATAACATCAATCGCTTTATCTGGTAAATAGCGATCAGCAATAAATTTGTCAGCTAAAACAACTGCTTGTTCAATCGCATTGTCGTCATAAGTCAAACCATGGTGCGTTTCAAATTTCATTCGTAAACCTAACAAAATATCGATGGATGTTTTAACACTAGGTTCATTGACTTTTATCGGCTGAAAGCGTCGTTCTAATGCTGGATCTCGTTCAATATATTTTTTGTATTCATCATTTGTCGTAGCTCCTATACATCTAAATTTACCCCGTGCTAAAGGTGGTTTTAAAATATTAGCTGCGTCAACTGCACCTTCAGCTGCTCCTGCTCCCACTAACGTATGAATTTCGTCAATAATTAAAATAATGTGACTATCGTTTTCAGCTTCTTCAATAACCCTTTTCAAACGTTCTTCGAACTCACCTCGATATTTTGTTCCGGCAAGTAAACTACCGAGGTCTAAAGACATTAACGAATTTTTCTCCAAAAATTGTGGTACGTCACTTCTTACTATCAATAGAGCTAACCCTTCTGCGACTGCGGTTTTACCAACTCCTGGTTCACCCATAAGAACGGGATTATTTTTACCACGTCTAGCTAAAGCTTTGATAATTTCTTGAATTTCTTTATCTCTTCCTATTACGGGGTCTAATTCTCCTTCTGCAGCTTGTAATGTTAGATTCTTCGAATATTCTTCCAGCGTAGGAGCATCAATTTCTTTAGGTCTTGCCAACCCATCGACCGCTTCTCTTTCAGCATAGGGGTCGAGAATTGATTCTTGGTGCTCTATAATTAAGTCTAAAACTTTTGATCGTAGTTCATATATATCTACTCCTAATTTTCGAATTGTACGAATAGCAATTCCATCTTTTTCAGCAATTAAAGCTAAAAGAAGATGTTCGGTGCTTACAAAATTCTGCCCGAGGTCCTTCCCTTCCTGTAGCGCCAGCTCTAGTACTCTTTTTGCCCTAGGGGTGAAAGGTATTTCTGATCCAACAAAACCTTTGCCTCGTCCTATATACATTTGAACTTCTTTTCTAGCTTTTCGGAGATTAACCCCGCAGTGACGTAACGCTCGCGCACCTAAACCATATTTTTGCCCAATGACCCCTAAAAGAAGTTGTTCTGTACCCACAAAGTTATGACCCATTCTTCGAGCTTCTTCTTGACCAACCATAATCACTTTAATTGCACCTTCTGTAAATCGTTCAAACATATGAATGGTTTCCTTTAATTTTTAACAATATTTGTAGCTTTTTGTTACTATTCACTTACGATTATTTTCATCGTAAAAGCTATCTATTTTTAGAAAAATATTAATTTTTGTTTTTTATAATAAACTGTCCGGTTTATTATTCGGCTTGCTATAATTTTTATTAAAGTTATCTTATCCATAGAACTAAATCTTTAAATCTTCTGGGTAGATTTAAAGATTTATTCGTGCTATGGATCTTTTTTCTCTAAATAAATAAAAGTTGTTGGCCGAGAGTTTTGTCTTCCCGCCTGTAGAATAGATTTAGCTAATGATAAAGCTTGATCGGTAGCTTTAGTAGCTTTTCTTTTCCAAACTGATTTTCGTGAATTTTTTTT
>Ga0138265_1342450_pt1 | contig 10126 bp, 14 predicted proteins | sample RNAA_120151118_FD_105243 | JGI IMG/M metagenome (GOLD analysis project Ga0138265, IMG submission 105243) | Metatranscriptomics of polar marine prokaryotic and eukaryotic communities from Palmer Station, Antarctica after 192hr light incubation... | ecosystem: Environmental > Aquatic > Marine >... | reverse complement strand
TGAGAATAGACGTCAACTAGACATCCGACTCACTGAAGGGAACTGACCCGACTCTGCTTGCGGAGGGAGGTCCGGATAGGTTCTCTGCCCGTGCGCCACCTAGGCGTATCAAGAACGCGTAGGGTGGATTCACTCTGCGCAACTCGCTCATGCCACTCCTTGTGGTTTTGACTTTAATGGCTGACATTGCCCGTGTCGAGTTCGGTGTTAGAGCCCTCTCTCCTCTTCCCGCGCAGTGCTCCGGTGGTTACTATAAAAACAATCTAATGTGCGACCCGTGTTCAGCAGGAAGGAAATGCAACACCCCCACGTCCACTGGAACAGGAAGTAACTGCAGTAGTGGCACGTACGCCGGTAAAGGTGCTGCTGACTGCTTCTCCACTCCCGATGGACACAAGTCCAATACATCAGGAACCACCTTCACGTCTTGCAACGCTGGTTAGACCGCCAATTCCAACAATAGCTCATGCTAAAATTGCGGAACGAGCTCTTACAAGAAAGGATGCAACAACCCCATGTTCCCCAAGACGTGCTCAACCTCGAATGAACATAGTTCTTTCAACGGAGGATTCAACTGTGAGCTCTGCCCTGCAGGCAAGTCGTGCAATGGATATTCTTCTACTGCCTGCTCCAGTGGCACTGGAACAAGATACGGCAGCGGAGCTTGCGCTTCGGCTAGCTCCACCTCCAAGCGCTTCTGGGCTTTCACCAAAGGACAGCCCGTCGTCGCTTGCCCTACCAACACCTTCAGTAATGCAACTGGCTAGACCACATGCCCTGTCTGTCCTTAGAACAAGAGTTGTACCGGATCTTCTAATGCTAATTGCCCTACGCTTTCGGCTGCCGCTCCTGGCGTGCCTGATTGCATCAAGCCTTTAGAAAGACTTCCTTACTACACGACAGGCTCGCCCTTCTAACACATTAATTTCGGACAGTACCAGTCAGGAACCACCATCGCTGCTTGCCCGAAAGGCAAGGGTTGCGGTTATGTTACCGACTTTGGAGCTAGCAAAAGGCTGTGGCTGGCCAACGTTTACATGGGAACCTCTGCTTTCACTGGCACTTCGTTCACCTGTGATTCTGAGATCCCTATCGTCCATCTCAGAGACAACATGATGTCGCATGATAATTGGCCCGACTGTGGAACTCGCCCCAGAGGCTGGGCTACCACTAGTCTTGGAGTCTACTCCGTCTGCCCTGCTGGAAAGAGAATCGTTGGCAAAACTTGCCAGAATTGCTCCAGCGCCTGGCTCTGCTCCCCCACTGGAGAACAGACTACCTGCCAGGTTGGCTGGTACATCAATGGCACCGGCAACGCCTGTATTGCTTGCAATGCTAGCTAGGAATGCAAAGACGGAAGGAACCGTAACACTATTTCCATTACCCACATGACCAAAAATAATGCTCCTGTCTCACACCCTTGCCCTCCAGGCTACACCTGCACTGCTCTTGCGGCCATCCCCACACTGACCCATCAAGTTTCCAGGTGGAACGTTATGGTAGCGATAAATTGGTTATCCGGTTTTGGTTACATCATGGAGTCAGACCTCGACGGTTAAGTATGTCCTCCTGGATCAAAAGTTAGTACAAATGAGCTGTACTGTGATATCAACATAATCAAATAGCAACTTCTGAACGTACCTATCACTGACGTAAGATACACCACCTGGTATGGAGAACTAACATAAACCAAGTGCGTCGCCTGGCTCGACACAGTTGACAAAGGAGTCACTAAATTCTACGATTGGGCATACCCCACAACTGGTGGAAAGCCTTAATTCCCCGTCTTGCTGTCTACTCCTTGCAACAAGGGAGAAGATGGTCGCGAAGCTGCTTCCCATCTCACTTGCAACCCCGGCTCCTTCGTGTTCAAGGGATCCTGTGTCGCTAAGATGGCCTCGTTCTTGAACTGGCCTCTGGGCTTCCAGGGTATCTAAGGAAACGCTGTGAAGTGTAGAATTGGAACTCAGACCCAAGGAGGAACTAACGTGGGTCTCTCTACCACACTCAACAAGCTTGCCCTGTGCGTCCAGTGCCCCACCTTGTCCATCTGCCCCTTCTTAAATAGTTATGGCTACAGTGAAACTAAACATTGCTTTGGTAAAGAGGCTAGTATCAGGACAAAGATCGCAGCTGAAACAGCCGTAGGTTTCACAGGAGAAGCCGTTTATCCTTCAGGAACTACCAGACAAGGCCCTACTGGCGAGGAAAACTGGAACAAGGGTATTGGCGGTCTCTTTATGAGCGACAAGCGTGTCTAGTACCTCACAAACGTCAACGGTGGCAGAAGTTGCATTGACTGCTAAGCAATGAGTTACAAGAATGCTCTTTGTATCTTCGAGGCTGGCTACTTTATGGACCAAATGGCTGAAACTAGTGGATAAGTTGGTAACTTGGTCAACTGCCCCTTCCAGACGGAGGTCAGAGAAGTCAAGTACTACAAAAATGAATTCAATAGGACAGGAAGGCAGCAAGTTCTCTATACTGCTGATAACTTCCAAGATCCCGTTTACACTCCTGCAGCTGGTCAAAGCGCTACTGGAAACAGCAAGTTTGGCTGGACTCTCGCTCCTACTTCAGATGCGAAGTTCAATGCCAAGATTTGGTTCGTGTCTGACTTGGTGATAGCTGACAGATACAACTACTCTTACTGTCAGATTCACTACCAGTACTACACCCCCTTGAAGCTTGACTCGCACGAGAAGCAACGTGATTAGACCTACATCCGCGAATGCCCTATCTACGACTTCCGTTCAATCAACTACCCCAAGTGCATGGCTAACGCTCCTGGATTCATCAGCACTAACAACATTTACGCAGATGGCTCCAACACTGGAAATGTTGCTGGACGTACCGGAGCTAACTTAGTCCTCAACACACAGACTGAGGTTCCTGTTGGAGCTGCCGTCCTAAACACTGCTGGATACTACACCAAGCTAGAGCAGATGGGCAGCTACACCGGCATTCTGGTCAAGCAATGCCCTGAATTCGCTAGATTATTCATGCCTCAAGGAGGTTGGGATGAGAAAGTGTCTTGCCGCATTGGCGCTCCTGGCCAGTGTGAGACCGATGCACCTGATTTCTGTATCGATGGAGAAGACTTCAAGTGTCCTGCTGGAACAGTGGCTCAGTCAACTTCAGCTAGTGCCAGGATCAGTCTTGAGAACTGTGGCACTTGTCCCCCTGGCTCTCAGTGTGGAACTTCTACTCCCACCGCGTGTCCCGTAGGCTACTTGTGCCCTGGATCTACTTCTACTGCCAGAGGCCACCCTGCTCAGCCTGGAAGTTGGGTCACTGGTGGTACCACCCCCACTTTATGTCTGAGTGATTGGTGCCTCGGTAACTTGGGAGCCGCGAATGTATGCCCTGATGGATACAGAAACCCCGTTACTGCCTGGAGTAAGTCTCGTGACAACATCATGGGATGCGATCCTAACCCTCCTGGCTTCTTGAGCAATCCAGCCTATGCTACCTGTACTGCCGGTAATTACTGTCCTGAAGGTTCTCACGATCCCGTTAAGTGCCCTGCAGGAACCAAGGGAGGGAGCAGTGGTGGCACTGGAAAGAAGACTGTGGGCGATTGTGCTCTCTGCTCAACCGGTGGTAAATTCTGCCCAGAAGGAAACACTGTAACGTCAAATTGCCTTGCTGGCCATTTCTGCCCCGCCGAGACGACCATCTTCGCCACAGAATGGGGTTGCCCTTCAGGTAAATGGGCCGCAGCTGGTGCTGCTGATGCCGTCGGCTCATGCTCCGACTGTGCCGCTGGTGAATGGTGCAGAGAAGGCTCTCTCGCTACGACTACTTACGCTGACAGATGCAAAGCTGCTAACTACCAGTGCCCTGCTGGTACCGACAGACCCGTTACTTGCCCTGCCGGTAACTTCATCGACTCTTCAGCAGCCGGTAGCGTCTGCGCTCCTTGCCCTGCCGGTAGCCACTGCGCCGGTATGCATGGCTAACCTCTATGCGCCCCTGGTTGGGAATCAGCTGCTGCTGCGTCTGTTTGTGTCCCTTCCACCGCCGGTACTTCTACCATCGCAGGAAAGGGTGCCACCCTCGGAACTAAAGCTCCCGACGGCTTCTGGAATTACGCTGGATCAGTCGCCCTTGACAAGACCAAATGCCCCGGAGGCTACTATTGCAATACTGGTGTAAAGACCATCTGCCCTAACGGATTCTTCTGTGCTTAAGGAGAATCAGTTGGCACTAATGCCGTAACTCCAGGCCACGTTGGTGATCAGACTGGCTTAGCATACTAACAGAAGTGTCAGTCTGGATACACTTGTGAAGGCACTGCCGGATCGGCCCCTGTGATTGCCCCAGTCACGAAGTACGCTATTGAAGGAAAGGATGCTTCTGGCCTTGGTCTCTGCGGTATTGGCTATCAATGCCCATAAGGAGCCACTGGTATGTACCAGCTTGGTTGCACTAAGGGAACGTTCTCGTTAACTAGAGGATCTGCCTGTACCGATTGTACTGCTGGAAAGTATTGCTTCTAGACCGAGACTGGTCTTCTTGCCCCTTCAGCAACATCTCCTGTTCTGGCTGAAACCGCCTGTCCTATCGGATTCTACTGCAAAACTGGACAGCACCTGAAGTTGTTCCAGCCTTGCCCTGTTGGATACATCCGTGCCACCACTGGCGCTACTGACTTCAAACCTATCGGAACTGCTGATGTGCCCGCAACTGACTGCATCAAATGTGCGGCAACGTTCGCTTGTACCGTTCCTGGAGCCTCAGCCCTTGCTCCTATGAAATTGAAGTCGACTGATGCCGCTAACAATGTTGGTCTATGTGGCGCTGGATTCTTCTGCAAAGAAGGAGCTACTGAAACCAATCCTTTGAATGAATGCGACCCTGCAGTGGCCACTTGTAACATGGGTATCTGTCCTGAGGGTTACTACTGCCCTCGTGGAACTAACATGCCCGTCGTCTGTCCCACTGGTAAATTCTCCAATTCCATCGGAGTGAGAGCATCGAGTGAATGCCTAGACTGCTTCGAAGGCTACTACTGTGGAGGATCTACTACTAAAGCATAATGCGCTGGAGGAGTTGTCTGCCCCTCTAAGTCATCTGATGTTTCCAAGAAAGCCCGTAAGGGTCACTACACTGAAATAGGATGGCCTTACGACGTCCAGTGCTTCCCTGGAACTGAACAATTATTAGTTGCTTAACCTTCTTGCGACATCTGCCCCGAGTTCAAAATGTGCCATAGATTCGGAACTGGCTCAGTTAGCATCGATGGTGCTATCCCCACGACTGCATGTGTCGAAAAAGCCACTTACAGGACCAATGAAGTGCCTAGTGTCACTGCGGATGCAAACGCTTGTGCTGCGATTGACATTTCGACTGACGGTACCGCGTGTACTGCGAATGCTAAGTGTAAATATCTAGAAAAGGATGATGTCCCTACTTGTTTATAGACCGCTTCACCTGGAACTACAGCTGATGCTAATTTATGCCTAGCAGTTACTGGAACGCTCCTAGACACCAACGTAGCTTGTATCGCGGTAAGAACTTCTGGTGGTGCTGGCTCAGCTATCTGCACTTGGACCGCAGCTGCTGCCTCTTGGGAGCCAGCCACAAGCCTTACGACTTCTAAGACATGCGCGACTGACTCGTTCGCAGAAACTAATGCTGCTTTAGTCACTACCTAAGTCCCTTTGGCTGGTTATGATTGTTCTTTCTCCTGCAAAAAGAAGGGTACTCACACCCCCTTAGCCACCGGTGTAGCCTACACCTCTGCTACTGGAGAGTATCTTAATGGTTTCGTCAATGCTGCTATCCCTGGTACCTGCACAGCTTGCCCACCTACAGTTGTCAATTCCGTCTTAAATAATCAAGGAGTAGTACCTTCTTAAGTCTAAGTCGCTCAGTGCGAAAGAGGAATCCTGTTCCCTCGTAAGACTGAATTTGGATGGTACCTCCCCTTGACTGGTACTAATGCGCTCAAATGGAGACCCGCCGAGTGCCCAGCAAACAAATATTGTGAGAAAGACGGACTAAATGTCGGAGTCGTCTGCCCTAACGGATTCAACTGTGTCCTCGGTACTCCCATCAGAGGACCTAACCTCACCAAGGCAGTCAGTGCCAACTTCCATCTCTGTGACAAGGGTTACTTCTGCGATGTTGCTAACGATGCAACTGCTCGCCAGAAGAAGTGCCCAATTGGATAATTCATGCCTACTGAGGGAGCTTAAATCGCTGCTGATTGCCTTCCTTGCAATGGAGGTCATGTCTGTGGTCCTCTAGAAGGTATTGTCACTCCTGTAGGCTGCCCAAGTGGCCATTACTGCCCTGGATCAACCACCACGGCCACAGTCGGTGCCGGAGCCTCCCCTGTTACGGCCAAGCAATGCACTGTTGGTCACTCCTGCCCTCTAAACGTCCATGATTTATACAAGTGTCAACTTGGTACATCCGCGGGTTCCGTCGGTGCTGTTGCGTGCACCACTTGTCCCGCTGGAAAGTTCTGTGTCGTCCCTGACACCACAGGTGGCGCTCACACCACTGCCGTGAAAGCCCCAAATGCTTCTGTTGGAGGAACTATGGCTTCTGCTACTGTGGAATGCACTATTGGTTACTACTGTCTGGCTGGCGCTGCCTACCCTAAGGCTTGCAATGAAGGAAGACAGACTCCCGCAGCTGGAACTGACTCTGGAAGTGAAAGTGTCGCTCTGAAGTGTGTGCAGGAAGTCAGCCAGAAGTGGGTTAAACTACCTGGAGTGAATGAAGCCTCCCCCGTCATCGTGATGAAGGGATGGATCCTGGACGGATACTACAGTATTTCTGCTGGCGAGAGTGATCCCATGCCCACCAAAGCAGGATCAATCTGCCCAATCGGATACACTTGCTCTAGAGGAGATCGCACTCTCTGCCCCGCTGGTAAATACTGCGAGTCAACTGGAATGACTGCTGCTGCTGTCTCTGACGCCGCTCAAAGCGCCCTTCTCTTGCCTCCTCAGCCTTGCATCGCTGGTTTCTACTGTCAAGCTGGAACCAATGCTTCGAGACCTACTAACTTCGCTCAAAACAAAGGAGACTTATGCCCTAAATCTCACTACTGTCCTATTGGAAGTGGCGTAGTCGGTACCGGAGTTACTGCCACTGGTACTGTGTGCCCTGCTGGGTATTACGGTGATGGGCTAGGTAACCTTGCTTTGACTGATTGCCACAAGTGTCCCTTCGGATACACTTGCGAAGGAACTGCGCTTCTATTCGCTAATATTGTAGCCTGCCCTATCAATAAATTCTGTCCTCAGGGTCTTACCACCGCCGCTGCTGCCACCACTTGTACAGCTGGAAACTACTGCCCCGCTGGATCCATGGAAGCTATTCCATGCGAAGCTGGAACATTCTAGGCGAACGCTGGACAAAGCACCTGCCAGGACTGCGTGGCTCCCAACTACTGTCCCTTCATGGCTACTCTTGGTGGTGCTACTTCCCAAAGCACTACTTGCCCAGCTGGCCACATGTGCCCTTCCGCCAAATTAAGAGCCGCCATCCCTTGCGATAAAGGCTACTACCAAAATGGTACTGGCTTGTAAGTCTGCATTGCCTGCCCTGTTGCCAAATATTGCCCTTACTAAGGCATGGCAGCCGCCCTTCCTTGCCCCGACAGGCACTACTGCTACGGAAAGACCGTCACTCCTACCCTCTGCATTGATGGCCAATGGTGCGATTCTAGCGCTGGCAACACCGCTTCCCAGGGCATCTAGACTGCGTGTCCCCCTGGATACTTCTGCAAGTCTGGACAGAGAATTCAGTGCTTCGCTGGTTACCTTTGCCTTAGAGGAGCCCTCTCCCCCACTCCCACTGATGGTACAACTGGTAATTTGTGTGCTCAGGGAGGCTGGTGCGCTGCTGGACAACTCACTGCTAAAGTTGACTGTGTTATCGGCACGTACAACCCCTACTATGGAGCTCAAGAGGTTGGAGATTGCAAACCCTGCCCCGCCGGTACTTCGTGCCCTAATGCTGGAACTGTCTGGCCTGTCAAGGCTAGCTGCACGCCTGGATATATTTGCTCTGGAGCAACCCAAACTGCCTGTGAGGCTGGTAAATACTGCCCCGCCGGTGCTCTTACGATGATGCTCTGTCCTAACGGAACTTACCAGAGTGGAACCGCGTAGACTTCTTGCATTGAGTGCCCTGCTGGCCAATACTGTAAAATGTCTGCTACTAACGGAGCTATCATCGGTGTTGCTTGCCCTGCTGGATTCTACTGCCAGGCTGGAACTGGTCTCCACACCTAGACTCCTTGCAATGTAGGATAATTCAGAGCTACCACTGGCGCTTAAGCCGCCGCTGACTGCACTGCATGCACTTAAAAATTCTACTGTCCTGAGCCCGGTATGATTGCAGGAAACGATGCCAATTTCAAGTGTGGTCCTGGATACCTCTGCGCTGCTGGATCTGAATCCGTCCGTGGAAACGAACAATGCCCCATCGACAACTGGTGTGTGGATGGAACTCAGACTGCATGTCCCGCTGCTACTCTCTCAACTGTAGGAGGAATCGAAGCCGCCATTGAGTGTGCCGATTGCCCTCCCGGTAAGATTTGCGGCTCTAACTCTGTGGGAGTCATTGATTGCCCCGCAGGAAAGTTCTGCCCTGGTAAGGTTCTGAATGTCGCTGGTGTCTCTTCCTGCACAGCTGGAAATTACTGCCCTGCAGGATCCAAAAACGAGCTTAAATGCTAGCCTGGTTCTTTCGTGGCTACCGGTGACGCCACTGCTTGCACCCCATGCACAGTCGGTAGCTTCTGTCCTACCTCTGGAATGAGCGTTGCCAGTGCCTGCTCGGTCTCCTGGGGTAACTACTACTGCCCCGTTGGAACTATCTGGCCCAAGCAATGTATCTATGGAACTTTCGCTGTCAGCCAGACTACCTGTACTCCTTGCCCCGCCGGTAAGTATTGCTGGCCTTCTAGTACTGGTGCAACTGACGGAGTTGCTGGAGACTGCGCCTTTGCCAAGGGATACTTGTGCAGAGCTGGCGCTTACTCTATCGAACCTCTGGTCTCTGGAATTGAATTCATCCAGCCTAAGTCCAGACAGTTCTAGACCTACAATGGACCCGTCATTCCTGGATTCCTTGCCAAGGCTGCCGGTGTCGCTGAGCCTTGCGCTGTCAAGACCTTCCAGCCTGGTTTCTACTCTGGCGCTTGCCTGCCCTGCTACAAGGGTCGCTACTGTCCCAACACTCAGATGGTCACCGTCCAAGACTTCTCATGCAACGATGGTTTCGTCTGCCTCGAAGGCTAGGACATCCCTAACCCTATTGCGTTAACTACTGGATATTAGGCTAAGATTGGCTACCATCGCCCTGCTAATCTGATCCACGAGATCGAGTGTGCCGATGGATTCGTCTCTGAATTGTTGGGTAACGCTATCTGCTAGACCTGCCCTGAGGACTTTTTCTGTGACAACAACGTTGCAACCAACCTTAGAAAAAAGAAGGCATGCATCAAAGGATCTAAGTGCTCTGGTGGTGACGCAAGGCAGCTCAACTGCCCCGGAGGCTCCTATGCTAATTCTGACAACACTAATTGTGACACCTGCACAGCTCCTAACTACTGTAGAGCTGGACTGATCGCTGAGACATGCGCTGCTGGATACGTCTGCAACACTACGATGAGCATGGGTAATGACAGGCCCAACCCTCCCGGTGGTGAGTGCGACAAGCATTATTACTGCCCCAAGGGAACTCAGTTTATGAAGAGATGCCCCTTCGAGAGAGATCCTCAGGAGTTCAAGGCCAAACAGATTTCTGACTGCACTGGATGCCAGCCTGGTATGGTCTGTGAGTACGGAAACAGAGATGCTTACCCTTGTCCTATCGGCCATTGGTGCCCTCCTGGTGGAGATGAGAAACTGTACAATTCTCTCATGTTCAAGTGCCCCAAGGGTACTTTCAACCCCCTTCTCTAACGTGTGTATAAGCACGAGTGTTAAGAGTGCACTGGCGGATACTTCTGCGACGAGATGGCTATCGCTAACGTGACTGGAAAGGAATGCCCCGAGGGTCACTTCTGCGATGTTGGAACAGTCAAGCCTCAGCCTTGCCCTCCTGGCACTTACCTGGACAGAATTAAGGGACTTGAAGAGTAGGACTGTATTCC
>Ga0138265_1127373_pt1 | contig 10193 bp, 10 predicted proteins | sample RNAA_120151118_FD_105243 | JGI IMG/M metagenome (GOLD analysis project Ga0138265, IMG submission 105243) | Metatranscriptomics of polar marine prokaryotic and eukaryotic communities from Palmer Station, Antarctica after 192hr light incubation... | ecosystem: Environmental > Aquatic > Marine >... | reverse complement strand
TTTCTATTTAAAATTATCGAAAAAAAATTAGTTTAAGGGAAAAGTTTATATGAAATTAGCAGTATATGGAAAAGGTGGGATTGGAAAATCAACAACAAGTTGTAATATTTCGGTAGCATTATGTCGACGTGGAAAAAAAGTTTTACAAATTGGTTGTGATCCGAAACATGATAGTACATTTACTTTAACTGGATTTTTAATTCCAACAATTATTGATACGTTACAAAGTAAAGATTATCATTATGAAGATGTATGGCCAGAAGATGTTATTTATCAAGGTTATGGAGGGGTTGATTGTGTTGAAGCCGGTGGTCCACCAGCTGGAGCTGGTTGTGGTGGCTATGTAGTTGGAGAAACCGTAAAATTATTAAAAGAATTAAATGCTTTTGATGAGTATGATGTAATTTTGTTTGATGTTCTAGGCGATGTTGTATGTGGTGGATTTGCCGCACCTTTAAATTATGCTGATTATTGTTTAATTGTTACTGATAATGGTTTTGATGCTTTATTTGCGGCGAATAGAATTTCAGCTTCTGTAAGAGAAAAAGCTAGAACCCATTCATTACGATTAGCTGGTTTAATTGGAAATAGAACAGCAACACGTGATTTAATTGATAAATACATTAGTGCTGTTCCGATGCCCGTATTAGAAGTTCTACCATTAATTGAAGATATTAGAATCTCCCGAGTAAAAGGAAAAACTCTTTTTGAAATGGCTGATATTGAACCATCTTTAAGTTATGTCTGTGATTATTATTTAAATATTGCTGATCAATTAATTGCTGAACCTGAAGGCGTGATTCCTAAAGAATCGCCAGATCGAGAATTATTTAGTTTATTATCTGATTTCTATTTAAATCCAGATGACAATAATTCTGATTTAGGTAGTAATGTTGAAGAAGAAACTGAAGAATTATTAATTATTTAAATTATGGTATTAAAAGAAACAGAAAATTTATCATTTGAATGTGAAACTGGAAATTATCATACATTTTGTCCAATTAGTTGTGTTGCTTGGTTATATCAAAAAATTGAAGATAGTTTTTTTTTAGTAATTGGAACAAAAACCTGTGGATATTTTTTACAAAATGCTTTAGGCGTAATGATTTTTGCAGAACCTAGGTATGCAATGGCAGAATTAGAAGAAGGGGATATTTCTGCCCAATTAAATGATTACCAAGAATTAAAAAGACTTTGTTTACAAATTAAAAAAGACCGAAATCCAAGTGTTATTTTTTGGATTGGTACTTGTACAACCGAGATTATTAAAATGGATCTTGAGGGTATCGCACCAAAATTAGAACGTGAAATTCAAGTTCCATTAGTTGTTGCACGTGCGAATGGATTAGATTATGCTTTTACTCAAGGTGAAGATACAGTATTAGCGGCGTTAGCTCAAAAAAACTTATTCGAATTCTCAACAAAAAAATAGTCAAAAAACGAATAGTCGAGAACAAGAACCTTTAATTTTATTTGGTTCATTGCCTGATTCAGTAGCAAACCAACTTACTTTAGAATTAAAAAAACAAAATATTATTGTGGATGGTTGGTTACCTGCAAAACGTTACTCAGAATTACCCAACATTGAGCCTGGTAATTTTGTTTGTGGGGTAAATCCGTATTTAAGTCGAACTGCTACAACTCTAATGCGTAGAAGAAAATGTAAATTAATTTCAGCACCATTTCCAATCGGGCCTGATGGAACAAGATTATGGGTTGAAAAAATTTGTGCGGCTTTAAATGTTATACCACAAGGTTTAGATATCCGTGAACAGGAAAGTTGGGATTCATTATCTGACTATATTAAATTAATTAAAGGTAAATCTGTCTTTTTTATGGGGGATAATTTATTAGAAATTTCGTTAGCTCGATTCTTAATAAATTGTGGCATGATTGTCTATGAAATTGGTATCCCTTATATGGATAAACGGTATCAAAAAGCAGAATTAGATTTATTAGCAAAAGCTTGTGCAAATAATAATGTACGAGTTCCAAAAATTATTGAAAAACCTGACAATTATAATCAAATTGATCGAATTAGAGATTTGCAACCAGATCTTGTTATAACAGGAATGGCACATGCCAACCCATTAGAAGCAAGGGGGATCTCAACAAAATGGTCAGTTGAATTTACATTTGCTCAAATTCATGGATTTACAAATGCCAAAGATATTTTAGAATTAATCACACGACCGTTACGAAGAAATAGTGGCTTAAAAGAGTTAGGCTGGGATAAATACAACACAGAAATGTAATAAATTTTATTTTTTTAAATTGACAGACATATCTATATCAGCGTAATATAATTATAAGCTTGTATTAAAGAAAGACAATATAATAACGTTATGTTTGAAAAAGTAAAATATGAAATGATGATTCTTCTAAATGAAGAATTTAATGATAGTGAATTGAAAACGTGGGCATTTAAATATGCTAAAGAATTGCAAAATTTAGGTGGTTCTGAAATTTCTGTAATTTCGCGTGGCAAAAGAAATTTAGCATATAGTATTAATGAACAGACAAAAGGTAATTTTATTGAAATGACATTTTCAATGCTACCAAATAATTTAGAACAATTTCATAAAATTTTAGATTTTGATGATAACGTTTTAAGATCATTAATTTTACGAAATACTAATCTTGCTATCAAATAATTTTATAAATATAAGAATTGAAAAAATTCTTATATTTATATTACTTGAATCTTTTATTTAAAACTGATAAAATGTTCTCACTCTTATCCTCAGTAGCTCAGTGGTAGAGCAATCGGCTGTTAACCGATTGGTCGTAGGTTCAAGTCCTACCTGGGGAGTCTTAATTAAAAAACAATTAAATTAAATGGATAAATTAAAAATTGGGAACAAATTTTTTAATTCCAGATTAATGCTCGGAACTGGAAAATATAAAACAATAGAAGATACAATATCGAGTATTGATGAAAGTAACGCAGAACTTATAACAGTTGCAATTCGACGGTTACCTACAAATTTAAATAATGATAATATTAGTTTTTTAAAAGAATTAAATTGGCAAAAGCTTTGGTTGTTACCAAATACTGCAGGTTGTCAAACAGCTGAGGAAGCCATTCGTATGGCTTTTTTAGGTCACGAATTAGCTTGCCAATTGGGTCAAGAAGATAATTTTTTTGTTAAATTAGAAGTAATTTCAGATCCAAAATATTTATTACCCGACCCCATTGGCACATTAAAAGCTGCCGAATTTTTAATTAAAAAAGGGTTTACCGTTCTACCCTATATTAATGCTGATCCGATGTTAGCATTACACCTAGAAGATATTGGTTGCGCAACTGTAATGCCTTTAGGTTCACCTATTGGTTCTGGGCAAGGGATTCAAAATTTAACAAATATTAAAATTATTATTGAAAATGCAAAGGTACCTGTGATTGTTGATGCGGGGATAGGTAAACCTAGTGAAGCTGCTTTAGCAATGGAAATAGGGGCTGATGGAGTACTTCTAAATACAGCTGTAGCACAATCCAAAAATCCTAAACAAATGGCTAAAGCGATGAATTTAGCTGTTGAAGCTGGTCGGTTAGCTTATTTATCAGGATTAATGGATCAAAAAGATTATGCCAATCCAAGTTCACCATTTCTATAAAACAATTATTCTTTTTTCCCTACGTGTAATTCACAAGCATCAGTAATAATAGGTAAATTGACATATCGGTTGGTAATGGAATAATACATTGCATAAAAAATAACAAAAAAGTTAACAATAATTAAACTTGAAGCCAAATTTTGAGTAAAGGATTTTAAAAATTCACTTAAGGTTAAAAATTGAACTAATTCGACATAAAAATATGTTAAAGGAACTTGTAATAACATAATTAAAATCGAGTGCATAACATTATAACGAATAAAATAGTCGATATTATATTTTTTACCGTATCGGATAATAATAAAGTAAATAGCAAAAAAAATAAAAAATGAACTGTATTGCGATGCATATTTAAACAAATCAGAAAATAAATCTGGATCAGTTGCTATTTTAATTCTTGGGTCACCCGGTTGGTAATCAATATAAGGCGGTAATAACCAACGGATAAAAGGGATTTCGTCCAATGCTTCATCATAATATTCTAAATTTTCATGTATTGGTAATAAATACCCGCATGTTGCTAAAAAACTAATTCCGGAACTTGAAACTGCGCTAAAAAAGGTTTCTGATTTTTTAGTGAGAATTAATAGAATAAAACGAAGTAATGATATTAGGAGTAAAAAGATAAATAATTTGCTCATTTTTAATATTATTGACTGTTTAAAATTGATTTAAATTATAGAATAAACAAATTTATAAAGGAATATTTAGTTTACATTATCAATAATTCTATAAATTATCGAATAATGATATAATAAATTTAATATTTATTCTATCTTTATTTTAATATTAATAAAGGAGTAAAACATTTCTTTATAATCTTACAATATATATTACAACTTAATAAAATCAAATGATTAAAAGTTTATTAAATAATAATCGTGTAATTAATCAATATAGTAGTTTAATCAACGAAATTAATAATTTAGAAACGAACTTTAAATTATTTTCGGATGAAGAGTTAGCAGAACAAACTATTAAATTGAAAAAGAAATATAGAAATACGGGTAATTTAAATGAAATTACTCCTGAAGCTTTTGCTTGTACTCGAGAAGCTGGGAGACGAACTTTAGGATTAAGGCATTTTGATGTTCAATTGTTAGGGGGTTTAGTTCTTAATGACGGTAAAATTGCAGAAATGCGTACTGGTGAAGGAAAAACGTTAGTTTCAACTTTACCTGCTTATTTAAATGGCTTAACAGAAAAAGGCGTCCATGTAGTAACAGTGAATGATTACTTAGCTAAACGGGATCAAACTTGGATGGGACAAATTCATCGATCTTTAGGTTTAAATGTAGGTTTAATTCAAGAAGATATGAATTCTAAACAACGGCAAATTAACTATAATGCTGATATTACCTATATTACCAATAGTGAATTAGGATTTGATTATTTACGTGATAATATGGCCTTTAATATTAAAGATGTTGTTCAACGCCCTTTTAATTTTTGTATTGTTGATGAAGTGGATTCAATTTTAATTGATGAAGCACGAACACCCTTAATTATTTCGGGAACAACTGAGAATTCTATTGAGAAATATGTTGTTGCAGCAGAAGTTGTTAAATATTTAGAAGTTCAAATGCATTTTGAAATTGATGAAAAAAGTAAAAATATTATTTTAACCGAAGAAGGTGTTATTCAAGCTGAAACATTTTTAAATATTAAAGATTTATATAATAAAACTGACCCATGGATTCCGTTTATTGTAAATGCTTTACGTGCAAGTACTTTATTTTTTAATAATGTCCATTATATTGTTAAAAATAATGAAATTGTTATTGTTGATGAATTTACCGGACGTATCATGCCCGATAGACGTTGGAGTGATGGGTTACATCAAGCAATAGAGGCAAAAGAAAGTGTTCCTATTAGAGGAGGTAATCAAACTTTAGCTTCAATTACATACCAAAATTTCTTTTTATTATATCCTAAATTATCAGGCATGACAGGAACTGGTAAAACAGCTGAAGCAGAATTTGAGAAAATTTATAATTTACCCGTGCTTACAATTCCGACAGCAAAACCAAATAAACGTAATGATCTACCTGATTATATTTTTCGTGACGAATTATCTAAATGGAAAGCGGTTGCGAAAGAATGTAATGATATTGTAATAACTGGTCAACCTATTCTAATTGGAACAACAAGTGTTGAAAAATCAGAAATTCTAGCTCAATTATTAGTTGATTATAATTTATCGCATAGTATCTTAAATGCAAAGCCCGAAAATGTAAAAAAAGAATCGGAAATTATTGCCCAAGCAGGAGAAAAAGGAAGTATTACAATTGCAACAAATATGGCTGGCCGGGGGACTGATATTGTTCTTGGGGGAAATATTAAATTTAAAATTCAAAAAGAATTATACGGTTACGTATTGCTGTTAAAAAATAAACGTGAATTAATTAAGAATAATTCAATTATTTCAAATTTAATTGAAGAAAATAATACATCCTTAAACCTTTATTTTAATGATTTATTGAATGATAAAGAATTTTTAGAATTAACCCCAATTGATCTATTAAAAATTTTAAATGAGATTGATCAAGTCAAAAGGCTTGATAAAAGTCATAAATTAGTATTACAAAAAATTTTTAAAATTGTTTTTACTCGTTTAAAAATAGTCCAAGAAAAAGATAACAAGTTTATTAAAGATTTAGGTGGATTATACATCATTGGAACTGAACGACATGAATCAAGAAGAATTGATGATCAATTACGAGGTCGTTGTGGTCGCCAAGGTGACCCGGGAAAATCAAGATTTTTTTTAAGTTTAGATGATAGTCTACTACGTGTTTTTGGCACAACCAGTATTCAAGATTATATGACAAATGAATTATTGGATGATGTTCCATTAGAATCCGCATTATTAACTAAAAGTTTAGATAGTGCACAAAAAACTGTTGAAAATCGGAATTATGATTCAAGAAAATATTTATTTGATTATGATGAAGTTTTAAATAAACAAAGACAAGTTATTTTTTATGAACGTCGTAATGTTTTAGAAAGTAATTCCGTACGGAAGAAAATTTTAGCATTAGGTGATCAAGTTATTACGGATATTGTTGAAGAAAGTGAAAGTTTAGATATTAAAATTTTAAATAATATTCTACAAGATTTACTAGGAACAAGTTTAAACTTAAAAGAATTTACTAAATATAATCCAACTTATACAAAACTTGAATTAAAAAATTATTTACAACAACAATTTTGGCTTACTTATGAACTAAAAGAAGCAGAAATTGAAACAGTAGAAATTGGATTAATGAGAGAAATTGAACGCGCGACTATGTTAAAATACATTGATATTATGTGGAAAGAACATTTACAAAATATGTCTCTAATCCGAGATGCAGTCGGTTGGCGGGGTTACGGTCAACGTAACCCCCTTTTTGAATATAAAGACGAAGCTTACGGTTTATTTTTATATTTAATTAAATTAATTAGACAATTAGTGATTTATGAACTTTTAAATATAAAACCTATATAAGTTTTCATTTTAGCTATTTTCTGTTATTATTAATCTATTAGTTTTATATTAAATTCTATGACAAAACGGACATTATCAAATAAAACTCGTGCTTCTATTGTAAAACTTTCAGGTTTTCGTGCACGGATGGCAACTCCACAAGGACGTAAAACAATTAAAAATAGACGAAGAAAAGGTCGTCAGAAATTAACTATTCAAAGTTAATATTTTAAATTTATTAGAGTAATAATAGTTATTTAATTACTCTAATAAATAATTATTTTTTATCTAAACTTTATATTATTAAAATTTTATTATGACATTCAATAATGAACTCAGTCTTTTATTAAAAGCGAGGTATCCAATTATTTATATTAATACGATTGAAGAAGATCGAGTTGAATATTTAATTCGAAAAAATATCAAATCAAATTTAAATCGAAGTATTTATACATGGGATTTTGTTGATGGATATACCAATAACCCTAATAATAATAATTTTGCAAAACGAAACCCATTACAAGCATTAGAACTTATTGAAAAGTTAACCTCAGATACTCCAGCACTTTTTATTTTAAAAGATTTTCAGAAATTCTTAACAGATATTTCGGTTAGTCGGAAATTAAAAAATTTAATTCGTCTTTTAAAATTACAACCAAAAACAATAATTGTTATTGGATCGGAAATTAATATTCCAATAGAATTAAGGGATTTTATAACGGTTTTAAAATTTGAATTACCGACACCAAATGAAATTGAAGAAGAATTAATTCGCTTATTTACTTCATTAAATATTAAAATAGATAATTTATTAATTGAAAATTTAATTCGAGCTTGTCAGGGACTATCCTTAGAAAGAATTCGTCGTGTTTTATCAAAAATTATTGCTACATATAAAATTATTGATGAAAGAAGTCTGAATTTAATTTTAAATGAAAAACGTCAAATTATTAGCCAAACAGGTATTCTCGAATATTGGGAAACCGATCAAAGTTTAAATAATATTGGTGGAATTGAAAATTTAAAAAAGTGGTTAGAAAAACGGACAACTGCCTTTAGTCAACAAGCTACTAATTATGGTTTACCAGTTCCCCGTGGGTTATTATTAGTCGGTATTCAAGGTACTGGTAAATCTTTGACTGCTAAAGTAATTGCAAATGATTGGCAATTACCATTATTAAAATTAGATATTGGTAAATTATTCGGTGGAATTGTTGGTGAATCTGAATCTCGGTTAAGACAAACAATTCAAGTTGCGGAAGCATTATCACCTTGTATTCTCTGGATTGATGAAATTGATAAAGCGTTTAGTAATATGGAGAGTCGTGGAGATAGTGGTACTAGTAATCGTGTTTTAGCCAGTTTTTTAACTTGGTTGTCTGAAAAAACTGCAGCTGTTTTTGTTGTTGCAACAGCCAATAATGTGAAAAATTTACCACTTGAAATTTTACGAAAAGGACGGTTTGATGAAATTTTCTTTTTAGATTTGCCAATTTATGAAGAACGGGTTGAGATTTTTAAAATTCATCTAAAAGCTTTTCGCCAAGAGACTTGGACAACATTTGATTCTGAAAAATTAGCACAATTATCTAAACAATTTTCTGGAGCGGAAATTAAACAAACAATTATTGACGCAATGTATTTAGCTTTTTCAGAAAAACGAGAATTTACAACAGATGATATTATTCTGTGTTTAAATGAGGTAGTACCTTTAGCACAATTGGATGAAACTAAATTAAAAGAATTTCAACAATGGGCTTTATCAGGCCGTATACGTTTAGCTTCAAAATAAATTAATTAAAATAAAAAATGAAACGATTTATTCTAAAATCTTTTGCAGATTTACGGTTTGCAATTTTGTTACTTTTATTAATTGCAAGTTTTAGCATAATTGGAACCATAATTGAACAGGATCAAATATTAGAGTATTATCAAACCAATTATCCAGTAGAAACGAGTATTTTTGGTTTTATTAATTGGAAATTTATTATTCAATTTGGTTTTGACCATATATACAAAACTATTTGGTTTATTGTACTCTTAATTATTTTTGGTTGTAGTTTATTAAGTTGTACCTTTTTACAACAATTACCTTCTTTAAAAATTGCACAACGTTGCCAATTTTTTAGGACAACTAATCAATTTAAAAAATTAAAAATAAAAAATAGGCTCTCAAATAAGCTATTACCACCATTTTTGTATGATTTATTAAAACAAGATTATTCAATTTTTCACCAAAGAAAAATTATTTATGCTTACAAAGGGATTATTGGTCGAATTGCACCGATTATTGTTCATATAAGTATGATTTTAATTTTATTGGGTGCAGTTTTAGGTGCAGTTGGAGGATTTAATGCTCAAGAAGCTATAGCAAAAAGTGAAATTTTTAGTATTCAAAATACATTGAGTAGAGGAAGTTTTGCAAAAATCTCAAATGTTAGTGCAAGAGCAAATGATTTTTGGATTACTTATAATAAAGAAACAACGATTAATCAATTCTATTCAAATCTTTCTTTTTTGGACCAATCCGGAAATGAAATTTTAAACAAAACGATTTCTGTAAACCATCCAGCAAAATATAAAAATATCACTTATTATCAAACGGACTGGAATATTCTTGGGTTAAGAATTCAAATTGATAATAAGATTATTCAATGCCCATTACTTTCACCTTTTACAAGTAAAGAAAAAGTGTGGATTTCTTGGGTACCTTTAGATAATACTTTTACAAATGGTGTAACGGTGTTAATCAATAATTTACAAGGTTATATTTCACTTTATAATGAAAAAGGAGAATTCTTAAGTAATTTGGAATTAAATGATACCTTGTTAATAAATAGTCATCCATGTACATTAGTTGATATTATAAGTTCGACCGGTTTACAAATTAAAACGGACCCTGGTATTATTACAATTTATACTGGGTTTGGATTCTTAATGCTGAGTACCTTGATCAGTTATACAACTTACTCACAAATTTGGATTCTTAAGAAAAGGAATAATATTTTTATTGGTGGTAATACTAATAGAGCTAAATTTGAATTTGAAATTGAATTTAAAAAATTGATAAATGAAAATAAATAAAATTAATTATTTTAAATCTTGG
>Ga0138265_1062283_pt1 | contig 10236 bp, 1 predicted proteins | sample RNAA_120151118_FD_105243 | JGI IMG/M metagenome (GOLD analysis project Ga0138265, IMG submission 105243) | Metatranscriptomics of polar marine prokaryotic and eukaryotic communities from Palmer Station, Antarctica after 192hr light incubation... | ecosystem: Environmental > Aquatic > Marine >... | reverse complement strand
CGGACAAGAGGAAAGCCGTGAAATTACGAACCAGAACCGCCAGTTTATTATAGACTCTCTGGGGTGCGAGTACAGTAACACACACACACACACACACACAACAAACACACATCACACACACAACACACACACACAAATACACACACACAGTTGAAGAGCGTCACGCCCCGTCTGGGCGTGATGCAAATTGGGGTCAAGAACCTCCTTTAGCTTTGGTTCTCTCTTGTGCATCATCATCTTCATCCGAAATGTCCAAGGAGTCGGACTCATAAGAGGAACTGCTGCCCGATTCTGAGACATACGACTCGCTTTGGCGTTCCTCCTCCTCCTCCTCCGAGGAGGACCCCGCATTATCGCCGAGTAGAAATTTGCGCTGCTTTCGTGTTTCCATTTTCTGTTCGATAATGACCTTCTGGGCGAGATGCAGTTGGTCCTGCAAAACTTGGAAAACACGCCCCATCGACATGAGCACCTGATGACACATGGTCTGCGTCTGCTCTTCGCTCCAGTCCTTATCGCCGTCGCCCTGCACCGCCATCAGCAAACCAACAGCCACGGCGAGAACAATGGCTGTGTTGATGAGCGCAGCGTTGGCGTCGGTTGGGTCGGTGAAAGCCTGAAATCCAACGAAGATGAAGGCATGTAAGATTATGACAAGCATCATCAGGCCAATCACGCTGAGCACAACACTGGAACGGGAGAGGCCGTTCTCAGCAAGAGCCTGCTCGGTATTGCCATCGAGAACGGCTTCAATCACACGTTTCGGAAATTTTTCGCCCAGCTTGCTAGCGAAAATAACAATTCTTTTGGAGACTTGGTGTGCCACGCGCGCACGGAAACGCATCAGCTTGCCATAATACGCGGCACCGACAGCCACCATGCACACTGCAGCCAGAGCGTATGGGGCGAGCAGAGTGGGCTTCTGCAGCACACCCAGAAAAATCCATGTGGCGTTGAGCAGCAGCATCCACACAGCAATCCACACAAACACGCCAAAAGTTCCGTAGAAGAGATGCCGCAGGAGTCGCCCTGGCAGCCCATACGGCAGTCTGAGATAGTAGCTCGAAAGCTCAGCAACGCTCACAAGAGTCAGAAACAACACGCCAAGATTCAGCAGATTCGAAATGGGCTCGGGCTTTCCATAGCATTTGCCCTGGGCGACCACATTCTCGCAGTAGTAGGCCTTGTATCCGGCCTCCCACGAGCTGGAAACATAGTTGATGTAGAAGACAGGGCCCGCAAGCAGACCCAAGTGCAGCAAAATGAGCGAAAGCTCTGCAAAGATTGTATTCTGTGTATCTGACAGCCCGACTGTGTAGTCGACAACGTAGAAAAACGAAGTGCGCGCTCGCATTTCCTCATGCACCGCTTCCGGGACGGAAAGTTTGGCATCTCTCTCGTAGTGATCCATTTTCTCGATGCGCGCCTGCTCGTAGATATTGAGAATGGTATTTTCACGCCGGACTTTCGTCACCCGAAGATCGAAGAGGAATGCATTCAGGCTCGTCACTACGCTGTAGAGGAAAATTGACGAGAGCACTGCTGGCAACATAACGCTCAGCAGGACAATGAGATAGAGTACAGGCCCATCGCCAATCCAGGGGTCAATTTTAGAAAATCCTAGCTGATTTGTCGCCGGATCAAGCACAAACTGACTAGGCAGATCAGCCAACGGGACCCAGGCGACCATACTGCCGAAAGGAAATGGGTTCGCTGGAAGCTCCGGCGGGAAAAATTGTAGAGTTCTAGAGAAGAGTTGTTGAATTGCAATAATACGCTTGGGTATGAGAGGGTCTCCTTCCTTGAGGACAGGCGGGCAAAAGCCTGGACGCAGGCGAGCATTACCCGCCTTTTTCTTCGGGTTGAGAAATCCGTTTGAGACTACTTCCAAGAAATAATCTGGTAGAACTAGGTAGCGCACCGAGGATATCCACAGCAAGCTACCAAGCGTGCGAGGGGGGGCGCCTGGACCCGCGGCACGCAGCCAGAACCATTCCACCGTCGGTGCCTGTGCACCACCAGGATGAAACAATACATCCAAAGCCAGCTTGTCGCCATAGTTGAAATCCAAGTCAATGCTGGACATTGGATTTTTCTCGGGAGCTTTTCCTTTGTACGAGTGATAGGCACTTGGGTTCGACGCCTCGGTCGCAAAATCATATTTGACACTGTCGGGATTGTAAATCTGCACGCCGTGGTCCAGAGAAGCTAAGGACATCTGGCCCGAGGCGCTTGTAAACCACCATTGCTGTTCCAGCTTACCGTCACTCCATTGTCCGCACTCAGGCATCGAACATTGCGTTGCAGGCACGCACGTCCCGCATCTTACTGAATTTGGATACGGGAAGAGATCTGCGCGCGAGTATCCTCCGCACAAGGTCCTACAACATTTGCCCTCATCGTTGCACTTGCCTTCAACTCCCTTGTCGCCATTGAAATCGAGATCTTCTGGTTCCACCATGTCACACGTGGGTTTGCACAGACACTGGGGTGTTTCTATTAAGGTACATTCTTCCGTGACACAGTCCGGCACGTTTGGAATGTCTTTGCAGACCGCAAGAAGATTTCTCCGTCGGTAATGGCGATCAAAGAGCCTGAAGTCGGTATCGGTTTCTACAGTTGGACCTTCAACCCCGCCACCTTCCATTGGTACGTATTCACAGACCTGCTTACATGAGGAGTCAACATAGAGAGTGGCAGCTGTTAAGCACATCAAATTCGCAGATTTCTGCCAGAAATGAGCCGTAGTCATTCGCGTCGTCGTAACAGACATGTCAGCAGAGATGCTATTGAAGGTTGCGAAAGGAGTGTATGTGACATTGGTAGCCAAGAGGCTTCCATGCATGACGTCGTACTTCAAATGTTTGGCTGTCACGTTGTCAAGACGGGCAATCACACGCTCGCCCACCATTATAAACTCGTTAGCTCCAAATTCCAGACCGAAAAATCGCGTGTCCTCGTCCATCGGGCCAGAGCGAACTGTTGTGAGGTTGCTGCCGATAGCATTGATGGTTGTGGTCGGGACCACAAACCTATCTGGAATTAGAATCTCCACATTGCAGTAAAAGTTGGTGTACTTTTCAGCAGGAGATCGCCTATTGTTGAGCACAAATCGAACTGCTGGGTCGCATGCTTCGTTCTCTAGAACAATCTCTGGGTGCACAAAGAACGCAAACCTAATTTTGACCGCGTCAATTTTGGCAGTGGCGCCTTTGTAGTTGCGCGTTGGCATAAAACGAACGTTGCAATTGTCCAGATCAAATGTCATAGATGTGAGAGAGTCTAGATACACTTCCTCTTGGAAATGGAAAGGCCCGCTAGGCGCTGTGAGTGCACCACTGAACATGAGACCTGCAATGAGCACTGTCGTCACCAACGTGAAAAAGAGCACATAATTTGCTCCTTCAGGAGGAATAAGATACAGCTTTCGGCCGTGGTAGGTGATGTCGAATCGTTTCTTTTTGAGAAAGACGACTATACTACCGTGTCTACGTTGTAGCCATCTTATTATCGAGTATAGAGTGTACATTGCTATCAAAAACATTGGGACCGTCACACCAATGATGACCAGAAGTTGCGACGGCGGCTGACGGCACATGCGATATGCGAGATTCCCAGGATAAGGCAACGAAGGATCAGTGGCACACGTCTCAAAAATGGGAACACCTCCCTTTTCAATCATACACTTTCCAGCGCCGCCACAAAAGCTGGGGCACCATCCACAGCCGTCACCATGGGGTTTCGCCGAAAATTGAGAAGCACCGTTGCACTGGGTACAATTCGAGAATTTACACGCAGCAGCTCCACCTACAAGGACATCCACCGTCGCACGAGTCAGACCGGGAATACTGGGATTATCTTCGTCCACACTTTCGACTTGTCGACTAGCCAGATTGTAGTAGCCACACCCCAAACACGACCATGGACCGGACCAGTCACCTTCCTGTCGCACCTTGATCCGGGCACAGTCTGATGTGACTCCTTCGCATGCTAATCTATCTCTTTGTTTGGGCTCGCCCCTGCATCCAGGCAAGCACTGATTCGGACGCGTCCGGACATCAGCGCATTTAATAAGGCCTCCGGGAAGGAAGTCGATAACAGAGTTGTCCGCGCCCACGGGTGTGCCGCATACAAAAAGGTTTGCAAGAGCAACCCCCGAAAAGATATTGTTGCAAAAAGCACGATTGCATTTGTACGGAGCTTGTCCGAATTTTGGGGTACAAATCCCGAAATTGTTGTTGTCAACAGCCACGATTTGGAATGGAGCGGGTCCCGAGTAATCGTCAGTGGCGTCGAAAAAGATGCGCTCCATCAGAGCATTGATGTCCCGCATTTTACCCCGCAGCTGAAGGTTGAGCATTTCGTCCATGTCCACCCATTGATATAGACCAACAGTACTGAAAATGTCGTTGATCGTAAAACTTCCAGCGTTTTTCCTTCCAATTTTGATGGTTACCGTGATGTTGCCAAAAGGCGTTTCGTTCATGTCAACATCATCAAATAATATCCTATTTGACAATGCAGGAAATGCGGAATACGTCGGTTGAATGTTGGGGATTGATGAAATGTTAGGTTCCAAACACTCAAGTGCTCGTCCTTTAGGCCAAGGATCAGTGAATCCGTATTTCATCCAGTCGTTCTTACAGTATACTCCCTTGGTGTACTGCAATGGAGGCACAGACGCGCACTTACATTTGCCCGAGCCTGCATCACATTTGCACCCTTCACCACCCGGGAAAACAATGGACGGGTCGTCATTGATTGCAACAACGCCGATCGGTAGTTTGGACTCCGCAGTTAGAGGGGCTAACAAGCCTACATCTGTATAGCCATCATCAGAGATCCAGACAGTGAGCATGTCGTTTCCAGCCCAATTCTCCTTGCCGACATACCTCAAAAATCCCTGTCGCATCGCCATGTGAAGCTTAGGAAGTCGCGCCCGGATCCATATTACGCTTTGGTTCCTTGCGCAATCTATTTGGTCTGAGCACGGCTCAATCGCTGGTTTTGGAGCTCTGATATCGGCCATTGAAAGATTCGTCATGAAGGTAATCCCCCTGATCAATGTGCGTGTCGGAGGAGGGAAGAAACTTATTTTCCCTACATTCACCTCGAATGCCACAAGGACTTCTGAAGGAAGACCCCCTTCCGACACCAACATCATTTTCGTGCAGAGTTCTGGGCAGAAATCAGAGATGCAACATCCGACCGTGGGATCTGCGAGCACACTACCACATTGACCAGCACATTTGGGGTTGACGTTGGTGCTTCTAATTTCAGCCTCCTCAGCATCAACGTCTGCAACCCATAAGCGGTCCGGCATAATGGTGAATTCTGTATCTTCATTCACGTCGATCCTGTCAAGACTCGGGTCTATACCAAAGAGTCGCTCGTCATCTTTCAGCTCGTTTAAATTCACGGTGCCATCAGGCTTCAAGTCCACACACTCAGCATTCTGCAACCGGCCAACGATTGGAGGGTCGTTGATAGGTATTACGGTAATAGGAATAACCAGTCTGTCGGTAAGTGTTATGATAGGTGGATCTCCAATAATACCATTATCTGAAACCTCTACAATGAGTGCCTCATCGTATCCGTAGCCCGTGTTGAAGTCCTTGTCACTCAGGTATGTCACGTTGGAAAGCAGCCTATTGATGTCGGGAAAGCGGCCTTCAAGAGCCAGCATCTTGGTGCAAGCACGACCTCCGTAGCAGTGCTTATCTTTTGCTGGCGTGGTGTCGGAGTAGCATGGTGCCATTTCGGTTCCTCGACATTGCAGGTCAGTGCATCTTACAGCATGCAACCCAGCCTTGGCCTGCCCATAGTCCTTTAGGCGAATGGTGCAACCTCCAATGTCGAATGACTTGTCCAAGGCACAGTCCGGGCCTCCCAGGACCGCCTTGTTCGTTGCACGATTCGCATATTCCGGTCCGAATCTCAGGAACTCTTCATTCACAAACAAGCACCCATGCTTCACCGTCAAATTGACCATGAAACCCAACGATTTACCGAACACAATTCTCGGATCGTTAAACCCAAAATTTGTTTGATCCGGGTCCGTGATGTTGATTCCATATAAATTTTGGGCAGGATTGTTAATGATGCTATATGGCACATCTTCATAGATCTCGTTGACACTCGGCGGCCCCGATAATATTGGCTTATTGTTGACAGCAAGAACAACTATAGGCAAACTTTTTGTCACGGTTTTGATATCGCGAAAGCCGCCGCCCGAGTTGCCCATGTCGTCAGCTGTCACGTATAATACATCGTAGTCATTGGCATCGATCTTGAACGTCGTTGGGTCTCGCTCCTCCTCAGGCAGTCGATAGAGACGATTGTAGAATGGGTAATACGGATTGTAGGTCAGGTATCGAAGACCACGAAGCGCTAGAATAGCGAAAAGTTTTTCGCCATAAAATTCGATTCGAGTGCTGCCCTTGCCATCCATTTCGTTATTCTCAAAACTCTTCGCGTAATATATGAGCTGGTCCAAAATACGCGCATCTTTTGTTCCCTCGAATGCGTAAATGTTGCTCTCACATATTAAGGTTTCCTTTTTAGGAAACCTGTAGGTACAGGGCTGTCCATAGCCAACATTCGTTGGCTCCATGTCGAGAGAGACCATACCATTTTGAGTATACGGACCACATATCGGATAATACTTGGCACATCCGCATTTGGAACCCTCCAACACACCCTGACAGTCTGCATCGGAAGCGCAATACTGATCAACATCTGCACAGCACACGCTGCCGGTGTCATTCCACACGGGACCGCCCGCCGGCGCCTCATACCCTGACGTGCATCCACAAAACTGACCCCTTTCAAACGGATTTCCAAAGTGAGAACAATCTGAATCAGCTGAGCATGTAGATGTCAGGTTTCCGCAACACCTGCAAGTCTCACCAGGAATACACCGCTCGAAAATTGCCGTTGAACAGTCCTCCTGACTATTACAACGTTTCGAAAGAGACGAGGTAAACGGCAATGGTCTCAACGGAAGTCCTCCGCACGTTTTGTTGAGATTGTCGAGCGCTTCTACCAATTCAACAACATATTGTTTGTGTGCGGGTTTCGTGTAGTTTAAGTGAAGACGGAACTGTCCCTCCGTACTACACGTATTACTCAGAAGACACTTGCAGTTCTCCTCGTCACCGTCAGCACACTTGCTGAGCCACAGCTTCGAGAGTTCTGGCGTCGTTTCCTGTGCGCACAATTCCTGGAGCGCTGCACCTTGGTACTCGCACTGCCCGATCTGGGGCTCTATGAGGATCATCCAACTGGAATCCTCCGGAGGAGGCTTGCGTACTTTGAAATCGGCAGACCACGGCGCAGTCTGAGATAATACAACCCTTAATTCTTGTGCATTCCACTCATCAATATACCCCGACAATCCCCGAGATGTACCGTCAGTGATCGTGAGGCGCAATCTCGGCTTCCAGCCAAAGCTCAGTATTGCTTCTCCTTGAGTATTGATTCCCCGCACACGCGGTATGAACTTGTTAAACTCGTTTGCCAGAAGTGGGTCAAGATCCACGATACTCGCAGCAAGAACTATCGAGGAGTTGGAGGAGGAGGTACCATATGTTTTGCCTCGTGCGATCACCGAACAGGTTTGGAAATCCCAAGACCCCCGACAAGGCTCACCAACTCTTGTCACTACACTGTCTTGTCCACACGTATACTTGCCAGGTCGGTAGATCTTGTCCTCAGCAAGACATGCGTAATTTTGGATGTAGCCCGATCTGATGCTGACATACACCTGAGAACCATTGGCAACAATATAGAGATCGCGGGCGTCGCTATTGAAATAGATTAGGCCGCGTCCCTTATCGTTACCGAAGCCCTTCAATTCGGCTGTAATGCGTAGCTTGTTCTTGTAAAACGAGTTGTGTTTCACAGACAGCCATTCTCCAAGTGCAAGCGGAGAATTGATGACTTCGTCCGTATCCGCATCATTGCCATCTAATCCTTCGAGATGCAGTGGCACATCTTCAACCGCCGTGAAATCTGTGGGTGTTACCAGCGTCGGCGCATCGTTTACAGCTGCAATTGTAATATCCACTCTCAGGCCTTCATTGCCGTTCTTATCTATGGCCGACTCCGCAAGACCGTTTGCTCCCATCAAGCCCTGGTCTGAAAGACGCAAGTACATGTACTCACTGGGCGCTCCTTCATACTGTGTATTGATGTTTGATACAACGCTCTTGCCGCTGGCCAAATTTTCGGACGAATCAACTCGGTATGTGATGGACTTAATCGCTTGCGATAGGTGCCTATTTTCAGCAGTAAAACCTTTCGCAGAACGTGAGTTATCGTAAAAGCCTAGATTGTCAATGGTGTTCAACGCAATCGATCCTATCAGCACACGGACATTAAAGTCAAACTTTCCACAGTTGTACCCCTTAGTCGGATCTTCAAAAAATTTACAGGGTTTGGCTGGTTCAAAAATACATTTCTCGTCGAGATCCGGATCACTGCTGGCAAAGCCCGTCACCATCATTGGGTCACTCGTACCCTCCCACCTCCAGTATTGTCCGAAATAATAATTGGGTCCTCCAATATCAAACACACTATACTTGTTACCAACACAAGGAGTCGTGGTGATACAGCCCGGAAGATATCCCTCTTGCGGATCTGATATCACAGGCCTGTTATTGACGGGTACCACCCAAACTTGCTGCGCGTATTCAATGTCGGTCGCAGAGTCGTCGTCGACAAATGTCAACACATCTGCTGTCTGCTGGAAGACATCTGCTGAATCTGCTGGGACACAGGGCTCTGATTTGCATTCTCTGATTCGGTAATCGATTTGAAACCACGGCTGTATTCTGGTAGTCTGAGGGCTCAACTTGTTATGCCGCACTCGAAACGAGTTCATCCCCACGCCACCTTGGGCAGGCTCCGGCATGAAAGTCATGGTTTTCAGAGCCGCCGTGATTTGTGAAAAAGTGCCAATTATTGTACACGAACGCAACTTTATATCGTCTTCGCCTCGCTTCCACGAGAAGATCACTTGTCCAATGTCGTACTTTATCTGATCTGCAGCGGACAACATTTTGGGGTTCCCGGTTTTTTCATACAACATAAATGCGTCTAAATCACCCATAATTCCCATCTGATACTCTTTCCATTCGTACACATTTGCTTCAGTATACTCCCATGCCCGTGTTCCAAATAGATCAACGAATGCCCATTTGTATGTCAACTTTACAGTGAATTGTGTCGTGCGATACGGCGCCTTCGGGTCGTCGGGTCCTACTGCTTCTCTTTCCGTAGAGTTTCCCTCTGCGGGAAGGTAATGATGAAACCAAGTCGCCAACGGGGAGAATTGGCCTTCGAGCGCCTGCAGTCGTGGCAGGCAATAGGCTGGAAAGTGATCAAGACCTGTAACCTTGTCTGTCGTGCAACTTTGCGAGGGGCCCTTAGCATTGGCACCGTAATCAAAGGAGGTACAAATTCCCTTGCACGATACGCAGTCGGGTCCTGGTGTGCAGTCAAAACCCCTGAGCGTCTGAGCACTAGGGGCAAAGACTGCGCTGGGCGACTTGGTGCACGCGTAGTGAGGCATAGGGAGCGACAAGATCGCGGTGTTTTGCCCGTCAAGCATCGGTCGGGTCAACTCGACGTCCCACATCCATCTGGGATCAATGAGTGGCGCTGCAGCTGCGCTCGTACAAGTGCAAGATAAACAGAAGAGCAAAATCAGCAGCCGCAGCTGCTGGGCTATCTTCGAGTGATTGAAAGTCCGTGTGAGTCGTGTAAGTAAAGATCTCTGTGAGCATCTTGAGAAATTTTGGAGCTGGGGTCCTGTGTCGGAAGTAAAAAATGACGCCTCGCAATTGGTATCCACCCTCCGACAGTGTTTTGGCCAGCTGCTGCTTCTACTGTCCCTACGATGGGCGCTCCCGAAAAATGTGCAATATGAATAGTTGAGGCCAGACGCAGAGCAGCAGTGAGTCTCCCGCACGCCTGTGAGTGCATCGTGGCACACATCTCCGGCCTGCTGCCACGCCACTTCCCTCCTGCGGCTGCACCCACTGTCGCAGCCGGAGCTCCGCAGTGGGGATCGCCGTGCCGCGTCGGCACGAGCTAACGTCTCTCCTGCGGCCGTATCCAGTGCCATTGTAGCAGCAGGAGCTGGCCAGAGCATTCGATTGCTGCGACGTCTGCTGCAATGCAGCGTACCGATACGCATGTTGCCGCGAGGTCCCTCCTCGCGATGCGTTGCTT
>Ga0138265_1003769_pt1 | contig 10247 bp, 1 predicted proteins | sample RNAA_120151118_FD_105243 | JGI IMG/M metagenome (GOLD analysis project Ga0138265, IMG submission 105243) | Metatranscriptomics of polar marine prokaryotic and eukaryotic communities from Palmer Station, Antarctica after 192hr light incubation... | ecosystem: Environmental > Aquatic > Marine >... | reverse complement strand
CGAACAATAGCCAAAACGAAGATCAATGCAAGAAGAAGGAATACCTAATTTCATATGATTGGACGGTTGCTCAATCACATATCATCGATAGGAATTATTTTAGAGAATGAAGAACACAGAGCAAGAAGGTAGTGATGAGGACATGAAAGGTAACAGAATCAATGGGCCATCGCCACTAAATGAAGTAGTATCATCAATATCATCTTCTTTAGTTTCACACCATTCACGAAGAAGAGGATCAATATCTTCATCATCGGCAGCAGGTATTTTGCACCAGAGTTCATTTCTTCCTGTTCCCTCCCATGGATCTCATCGAGCGTCAATCGTGACAGGTGGAAATGTACCCGAACTAGACAGTCTTGTAAAACCCAGCCCAGACTCCTTGGTAAATGATTCGCATAGGCCTTCCCCATCCCATGCAACATTAAAAGGAGCCGCCCAATCTGTACGAAAAACGAAGGATGCACCCTCAGAGCAAAGCACTACAGTGAATGAAGACAATCCGTCACAAAAAAGTAATGAATTGATGAATAGGGAGAACATAGTATCCCTTACAAAGAATACAGATGATTTGAAACGGCTCGTGAAGCGTTCAAGCTCGGAATTGAGTTGTACAAGTTCAGTCACACACAAATCCACTACCTCGTGTGGCCTATCCATTTCTGTCATCAAGCGAAAAGTAGATGCTCTCGAAATCTTTATCAAACAGAATGGTATCGATGATGACAATAGTGAATATAGTTGCAGCGTCAGTTGCAATGATAACGAAGAAGAAAACAATAGCAATGATGACTTTGACTATCAAGAGACCATAAAAAGAATAGACAAAAATGTGGGTCATCTGAAGATCTCTGAATTTGCCGAAGAGAATGAGCAAAACATAGATACAAGTGTCAAAGGAAAGAAAATGCCAGAGTGGGAACTGGATGAACAGAACGATCGCTCATTGTATACCGTGGAGGAAGTTCTAAGAAATGAAAATATACTACCATTTTCCATTGTCGAATTAAGATCGTACCTGGAGGATGAAAGAAGACAATTGAAAGTGAAAAGTTCTTTGAAGTGTCAGAGTATCGCAGAGAGTGATGCAACTCAGCATATTGCTACAAAACCTGGTATATTTCGTAGTGGTGACGATAAACGCAACACAAATGGAAGACAAACTGTCGAAAAGTTTTTTGGAAACGGGATTTTCTCGTCTATACTTCCAAAGTCAATCGGTGAAATGAAATCCCAGAAAATAGTCACTGTGAAAGCTGATACAGTGCTGGCAGAGAATGATCAAATTAAACATTCCGTACATCATGAAGATGAGTGTTTGCCACAACAAATCTTGCAGGGCGGCGGCTTTTCGTCTCTCGGACATATTTCTCTTAAATCTCTTTCCAATGACGAGTCACTGAGAGAGGCATTCATGCTACATTTTATCTTTCGAAAGTTTTCGTCTCCATCGCCTTCCTTTGATTCCATTCAAGCCCTCGTGGAAAATGAACGGCTTAGAATGCAGTTAGGTGGAGGGAAGAGCGGTGCTTCTCAAAGAGAAATTACAGACAGTGTCTTCCTACCTCAAGATGTGGTGATAAATATGGGACATTCTTGTTCAGAATTTACGAGTAAATCTGGAGAGCACGGATCATCATTAGTTGCCAGTGTTCTAAGAAGAGCTGTTCTTGTGAATCTTCCAGCCCATTTTAGGCTGGCGTTTGTTAGGGTGCTCATACGATTGCTCAACGGAGAGACTGATGCAGAGTACAATGATGCGTTGTCATTGCTCCCACCCGATACTTTAGAAGCATCGAAGCGCGAATCAAAGCCACGGAAGCGTCCTAGGAAAGGAGGTAATATGGCGCCAACTACGCCTCAGGCTAGGCGCCAAATGTATTCAAAGTACGGGCGTGGACTGAGTTCGAAGACTGAAAGTTGGACTCAAAGAAACGAAGATCTGGGGCATCTCTACGAAAGAAACAAGAAGCGAAATAATCTATCATTTCACAGCCTTTACTCTGTCGTTCGTTTCCGATGTGCTGAGAATGCTGGTTCGAAGGTAGACGCAGTATTGGAAATGATCGAAATATTTTTGCAACCCAGTCCCAACAAGAGTCAGTCTTCTGATGAGAGTTTGATGAGACCGCTCTGTCGTCTACTTGGGCTGTTATGTACTGCGGGGATATCTCCCCAAGAACTAAGTAGAATATTTTCCTTGATTAAGGATGGGAATTACAGGATGAATATTAACATCCATGTTCTTCGAGCTCTCATTGTGGCTACAGAAGGTTCATCTTTGGCAAGCAAGCTTAGAGGAAAAGCCAGTCCTCAACATTTTTTCTGCTTCGGCCATTCTGATGGCCTATCGCAAACCATACGCCCAACTATTAATTTAAAAGCTGGTGATGGTTGGCCATTCCAGACCACTTTTGGAATGGCTTGTTGGTTTCGAGTTGAGAGATTTTGTTCTATAGGTTATCATATACTATTCAAGATATGTTCTGGTGATGGTACTGCCTTTGAAGTATCATTTAAACGATTAGAGTCAAGAGGATCAAAGAGTGATGATGCAGCACACATTGTATTTTCGGTCAGAGACTCTGAAAGGTCGAGAAAGATTGCACAGACGCAACTTTCAAGGAGCATAGAAGTAACAGGCTTTCCAATTGTCCCTCAAGTATGGTTTCATCTTTCTATTCGCCACACGAAGAAAAAATATCTTGGAATATCAAAAGACGAAGTCACAATTCTCCTTGATGGTAAATCGATGCTTACGGAACATTTGAGATTCCCTAAAGCTAGTGCAATTGGTGACGGAAGCGGACTGAAGCAGGACCCAACCCAACCAATTGCAGTAACGTTTTGTGCCGGTCTTGATGTGGAAGCGGGGACGCTATATGTCTTCGATGATATTGTGACTGATGAAACTCTGAAGTCCCTGTCAAAGTATACATCAGGAAAGGTGGAACAAAATAGTAGACATGCCATTACGTCAGGAATTATTGCAACCATCGAAAAGAAGGTGAATCCTTTGCTACTAGCACCGTTCCTTGATAATAACAATAATCCTATGATGGGAATGAAAAAAGCTGATGTAGAGGAGATGGCAGTACCAAGAGAACGTGTCCAGTCGTCCAGTAGGTCGATGTTTTCAGCGAGCAAATCAGAATTTCTTCCTCAAACCCTAGATCTAATTGGTGATGATGAGCTTCAAAATGAATTGCATAACCCAACAAATGGCGAATTTTCAAGGCAAGCATTCAAGTCAAACATTTTCTTTGTGTGGGATCCAACAAGATTATCAGAACAGAGTACGATTCTGGAAGCGCATTCTGGAATTCATACTACTCTTGATGGATGGAATTGCGTACCCTGGCAAATGGGGAGCGCAAAAGATGTGATTTCAAGTATTGGGGGGGTTCAGGCTTTATTGCCTGTGTTAAAAGCTTTGATTTTTCCAGATGAATCATCGAAATCCCTTTTGGGTTTGACACAGAAAGAAAAATCTCAAATTGGGGCAGCCGTTCCATTAGCTTTCACCTTAATCACTGCATTTCTCCGTGATAATGATAACAATGGGCGTGAATGGCTTCGCTGTGGAGGAACAGAGATCGTAGAACATTTTTTATTACAAAGCAAAAAGAGGTATGGAAGTGCAAGCCATAGGAAAGACTTTTGGGATGCAATCAACGCCTTTAGACAACACTCTCGTATTGCTGAAGAGCTGTTGAGTGTACTCATTGATTTGAAAGAGGCCTGTGCATACAATACTAATCTGGAGTCGAAGATATACTCGCGTCTGTTAGTCAATATTGACTTATGGTTAAGCGGTCTAAGTGATACTCCTGGTACTGCTCTTCACGGTATCATGTTACCCACAATTTCATCCCTTGTAAAAGCAGATCCTGACGAAGCAATGAAGGCAATTAATACGAATCTGATGTTGAACTGGATTCGAGAATACACAATCATGCCACAGGGATCAGAAGGAAGTGACTGTTTTGACGCTACATCTCATGATAGAGTACTGACACATATAGAAAGAAGTCATTTCGTTGATGTGATCATGGGTATCCTTTTCACACTCATGTCCGTGGAGGTTAGCACATCAAACCTTTTACCACTCATTCAGTTTATTTCGTTTAATCTTGACAATGAGTGGGAAGCTAACAACGATAAAGGAGCCGATATTGAACTTACAGAAAATGCAACTGAAACTAGGTATCAGCGATTTGCAGCATCTGAGAAGAGTTGTGCGCTTCTCATGCTGCTTCTTGAAACGCGCCCAGTGATCCCTGGCTTATTTGAGGCGTTGAATGATATATTAGGTGATACTGTGTGCTGGTTGCTTTGTTGTATGGTACATAGTTACAATGACAAGATGAGGTCGAATGGAATCAGATGCTTCACCGCTCTTTACGATATTATTCTTCCACAGGGCGAAGAGGAACAAAAGTCTGCGGCTTCGATCACAATGTTTGGTGCTAAACGTGCTGTATCGAAGGTCTCACGAACCATCAAGAATGTAGGCACAGGCCTAGGGGTCAAATCGAAAGGATACGACACCTCACCAAAGGCGCTTAGTGCAAGTTACAATTTGCTCTGGCACATACTAAAATGCCATCGGCATGATCTCGACAGCCACTGTTACACAGCTCTGCTGAATCTTCTTGTTCGCGACGAGGGGGGAGTGAACGAGTTTGATTCCACATTGACAAACTATTTAATTGAAGACAATGTTTTACGTCATGGGTATCGCTTGAATTATGCACTGACCAACAAGAGAGGCACCCCACTTCAATCTCCCATGTTGAAAGTTCGCAATACTTACGCGTCTAGTTCTATTTTTCAACTTCTGAGATTTCTCCAGGGTGAAAATCAAGAGCGCTGGTTATTCGATCTACTCACTCTGTTGCGTGTGAATTCTTCGACAATTGATGAAATGACACGTGCGCGTGATTGGCAGCATTGCTTATTCCACGTTGCATCTGATACTGTTGAGGAACTAAGCAACTACAACCTATGCAAGTGGGCGAGCGAGCGGGGCATCGGTTCAGATATAGGCGAACCAAGCCATGATTTAAAGGATCACAATAGTGTTCTTGCTAGATTTGATCTTTCATTCCAACTGTATGCAACACTTCTTGCACACACCTTACGCGATGATAACGAAAGCATTTCAACGCTGGAACTAGCTGCTTCGCTTCAGAGAGTCTGTGTTAATGGTGCATCCGTATTTAGTATACTTCTGAGCCATGTACTTAACGATCTGATCACTCACGGTACGCTGGTGTTACCTACCATTAGGTCACCTGAGAACCATACCCCAACTGATTATTTCGCACTGCAAGAAAGTGCTCGAGCTTTCTTTCAGATGGACGTGTCGCAAGCTGCCAAACACTGGAAAAAGCTTAGGCATCTCAGTGCAATTGTCATGGCAGTAGTCAATAGCAATGGTTATGGTCTGGTAGATCTCTTTGATTATGGCAATAATCTATCTTCAGTTTTGGATGATAATTCAGGCGGCGTCTACGGCATAAGACTTTGTGACCGTAATTCAAGCGGAATTCTTGCCTCAGATGTCATGGCTGAAACCCGCGCAGTGCTAAATAAACAAGGCAGCAACGGAGAGCAAACCATACAGTCTAAGCAGCATTATAGGAGGATATGTACTACTTTGTCAAGCCAGATTTTGGAACTCTTGGACCCTTTCATCTTCCCTGTTAATGTCGAAGCAAATGGCGTTTCTCAGCAAAATGTTTTAGCTCTAGTTCGTTCTATAGAACCACGATTAGGATGCTCACAGGGTCCATTAGTTGCTTCATTGGTAAGATTTTCTTTGGTGCTCCTTAGCAATCTCGAGCCCAGTGGTAAAAAGTTCCTGAAATCAGCATCTATGCTGAGGTGCTTTTTACATTGGTGCCTTGACATGGCCCGTGATGCGCGAACAATTTCTGAACCCCCTGAAGAAGAACTTAAACAGCTGGACAGACTTTTTGTCTGCACAATATTGCAATGTCATCGCTCCCTATCAAAGTGCTCTTCTGTGTTGACGGCAGTGGAGATGTCACCAGAGAAGTATTTCACCTCTATGGAGCAATCGAAACATCTTCGTAGGCTTTACCGCGTTGTTGAAATTCTTGGCGACATCGTCCTCGACATGTACAAGGGCGTGAATACTGTTCTTCTAGATTGTATCTCGCACAAGGCATACAAAGCTCTTGAATTAGCAATCGCAACAAAGGACGAATGGGCACACAATCAAGGAGACTTGGACATTTCCCAGCATGTACGAAGAAAAGGTCTCAAAGCTTTCCTTCTCTCTGATTGGGTCAGACAATTTCATGACAATGATTATACACAAACTGAAGAGGGCGGAGACCGAAGTATTGCTATACCAGAGCAATTGAAATCAAATCTTAGTGTTATTGGAGGAGCCAAAGAAGACCGGGCAATGAAAATCATGAAGGGGCTCGCTATCGAGTGCAAAGACATCACTGAGGAGTTTCATCACACGCTCGATATACCATTTATCAAATACCTAGAAAGTCAAAAGACCTGGACCGACACTACTGCTGTTCGAGACTTGGAATACAACGGAAATCTGTCTATAAATAATCTTGCAGCCCAATACCGCAGCAGCCTGAAGAGCATGATTCGATCTGACATACTCAACAGTAGCATATCGAGCCAACATTATGCTTCTATCTTACAGAAGATACCGCCGACGAAGAAAAATCATCGCTGGAAGCTTGCACCTTATACGGATCGTCTTCATCGAAGGATATTACTAATTCCCAATATAAATTTCGATGATCACGCCAGTGCCAGCTACGACCTTGCATTGGGTATTGAAAGAGACAAGGCTCTAAAGGAAAGGGAAGAACGACTGCGAGCCAAAAGAGAAGAAGAACTCACAATACTGTATAAAGTGGCAAAGGAGGGTATAGTGAAAGAACAAGAACGCAGTGAAATTGAGAATGCTGATGACGCAGATCCAGGCATTTGTGAAGATGATAATATTTCTTCCTCGGAGGATTCAAGAGATTTTAGTATTGGGCCTCTCTCTGACGATGAAGTTGTACCAGGAGAATTAATCACAGACTGGGATCGTATCGATGAGCGTGTCGATACCGATGACATGATTCTTGATGCCAAACACGAAAATGGTTCGTATTTGTGGTCGAAGGAATACATCTGGCAGCAAGGAGAGCGGTTATTACTTTATCTGCAGTCTGTCCATATAGTGACTGTCGAAACGATTTTAGTCGGGGAGTTAGTCCTGACTACCCATTCATTATACTTCAGACCCACGAAAGAGCTAATCAGCGTCATCACGAAAGAGGCCATGATCAACTCTAAATCATTGCCAAGGGCTCTGGACGAGGGCCGATGGAGACTGAATAGACTGTCTGAGGTTTATGAACGTCGTTACATGTTACGGACTCAAGCGATTGAACTTTTCTTCGCAGATCAACATGAGCTTTTTATCAACTTTTGTGGAGGAATCAAAGAAAGAGACAAGTTCGTCGAGAAACTACATCATTGCAAAACGCCTTTAATCAAACTCCCAAGGACATTGAACCCCAAACAAGTCTTTAAACGGAGATTTCCCCTGCTAACCCAACGTTGGCAAGAGAGGAAGATATCAAACTTTGAATATCTAATGCAGCTCAATCTTTTAGCTGGAAGAACTTACAACGATATCTCTCAATATCCAGTCTTCCCATGGATTATTGCTGACTACAAAAGTGAAGAACTCGACCTTACCAATCCTAAGTCTTTTAGAGATTTGAAGAAGCCCGTTGGCGCATTGAATCCCGATCGCCTTCTACAGCTTCTTGAACGATATCATGACTTAGATGGCTTGTCAGAAGAAGAGCGCTTTCTATATGGCAGCCACTATTCTTCACCTGGAGTTGTGCTTCATTTCTTGCTAAGGCAAGAACCATTTACAACTATGGCAATTGAATTACAATCTGGTCGCTTTGATTGCCCAGACCGACTGTTCTACGACATTGATAGTTGCTGGCACTCTTGTATGAACTCTACTTCAGACGTGAAAGAACTGATACCTGAATTTTTTACATGTCCGGAAATGTTTCTCAACACCAATGATTTTCCATTGGGAGAAACACAGGCAAAGATTCCCATTAATAATGTAAGGCTTCCACCATGGGCTGACGAGTCGCCACATGAGTTTGTTAGAATAAACAGATTGGCTCTTGAGTCTGAATATGTATCCAATAACCTTCACCACTGGATCGATCTGGTCTTCGGTTTCAAGCAGAGAGGCGTAGAGTCGGTGAAGGCAAACAATGTTTTCCATTTCTTATCCTACGAAGGTTCTGTGGACTTGGACCTGATCACCGATGAAATTGATAGAAAAGCCACTGAATCTCAAATCCAGCACTTCGGTCAAACACCAAGTCAGCTTCTAACCGCCTCGCATCCTCCTCGCCATCCTGCTACAAAATGTTGGAAACCTATAATCAGCGAAATTTTACCAGCAAAGCGCCTCATGTGCTATACTCCATTTAAGCAATTCGGAGGAAATCGCAATAAAAACACACACGGCCCTGCTATAAGCATTCAATTGTTACCAGACCACATTTTTGTTGTTTATGCCGATCTCAGCGTTGGAAGCTACAAATGGGCACCGTCAAGACATGGCAAAACCCCATTTTACTTAAGAATGGATAAGATCCGACTCATCGCGTCTCGCGAAATGAGCTGCTCAAAATTTGCATTAGGAGTTCATACAGGATCAGCCGCATTAGACTCAGCCAATGTACACTCTTCACCGAGCGTTGGCATCGGCAATTGGAGTTTTGCAATGAAAAAAGGAAGTGGTTGTTTATCAGATCCTCAAATGGATGCAACTTCAAATCATCTCGATGCGACATTACTCAGTTGTGGCTATTGCGATAACTCACTCAAAGCTCATTCTCTGGACGGTCTTAGATTGAAATGCAGTAAGAGAGGTGGACACCTCGGTGCAATTAATTGTTTGCAGATGGACGAGGAAGGCACTCTACTAATAAGTGGTGGAGAAGATGCTACTTGTCGTGTTTGGGCGATTGAATGCCCTGAAATAGGGGAAGCTCTTATCGATAGTTTTGTGAAGACAGCAGAGGACCAAACTGCGAATGAAATTCTTATGTGCTGTAGAATATTGTGGGGCCACCGTTCCCCAATTTCAAGCCTGGCCTTTGACATTGATCTCGATGTGGCAGTGAGCGGAAGCACAGATGGCTTAATCTGCATCCATACCGTTCGTTGTGGAAAATTCATCAGATCCTTACAGGTTCAAGAATTCTTTCCACCAACCAACTTTCTTGCATCAAACGGAAACGACTCTATCATTGGGGTCCGGAAGCTTGCTATCCATAAAGATGGATTATTTGTCGCTCACTTAGAAACTGGATTGTTACAAATGTACTCAATCAATGGTGTAAAACTTGGATGCATTGACGCAGGAGAGAAGTTAAATGCCATGGAAATGATCCCAGGAGGACACTCTTTAGTCACTGGAGGAGAAAGTGGTCATGTCATCATTAGATCCCTACGCAATCTTGAAATCCGATATGTTCTGGACCTTAGTGATTATGGTCCGATTCATAGTTTGGCATTCACACCTCCATCTAACTCCATACAGCAATTTATGTTTGTTGGCACTGCAGATGGCAGTATAACTATTTCCTCACCCGAGTATAGCGGTGATACTGTACCAGATGAAGTGGATGATGAAGATCCAGGTGCACAATACACACAGCACCAGGTTGTGCAAAAGGAGTCAAAGAGTTGGTGGAGGTGAAATTGATATTATTATATCGTACCGTAATTCATAGTGATCTTAAAACATTTCACTTCGTATAATAACCTAAAACAACTTCCTTTGCAAGTTCGATAGTAATTTTCATGGATTTGAGGTCTTCCTCTGAAAACTCTAGCCCTCCCATTTTTTGCCCATTTTGATACGTCTGGACATAAGCTTCGCAGAATGCCACAGTTCCTGTGGATGCAACCAAATCTTTACATTTGCCACCATGCTCTATCAGATTGATTGTGGTTACTAAAATTCGATGCATCAATTCCAAGCTTCCGCTTTCAAGGACTGCTTTGATCATGGACTTTGTGTTCTCTAAAAGCAACAACGCATCAGCAATTAAATGATCTTGTGTCATCATGGCTAGACAACCCAAAGCAGCCCTTGCACATTCAAAGTTATCCTCAAAATCTGACGCAAACGCAACCCAAAT
>Ga0138265_1018219_pt1 | contig 11381 bp, 12 predicted proteins | sample RNAA_120151118_FD_105243 | JGI IMG/M metagenome (GOLD analysis project Ga0138265, IMG submission 105243) | Metatranscriptomics of polar marine prokaryotic and eukaryotic communities from Palmer Station, Antarctica after 192hr light incubation... | ecosystem: Environmental > Aquatic > Marine >... | reverse complement strand
GCTACTAAAATCTTAGCCTTTTCTCCTTGGCCTTGACCCAGAGAGATTCTCTTGAGTTTCTCACCCATTTCCAGGGTAGCTGCGAAGTTGAGTAGTGCCTGGAGAGGATCAGCACCGGTGGACAAGACATAGACTAGGGGCGTGAAGACGGTGGTGTCCTTGTAGATGGTGGGCATGCTCGTGTCGATGGACGAAATGAAGAAATCTCCCATTTGGTTCTTTACGTACAGTTGGAAGGCGTACAGCAACTTTTCAGGTCTGAACACGCGGAGCATCAAAAGCTTGTGGAAAGGAGCTAGCTTCGCATGCAGACCACAAGGCAGGGGGCTGGTGTGAGGGTTGTCGCACGTCGCCCAGTCACTCCACGCTTCCAGGTTTTCTTTGACGGAGTCAATTAGGCCATCGAAAAGTTCGCCCTCATTCTCTTGGATGGAGTAGAAGGTATCGTAAGCAGCCTTGTTCATCATTTTAGGTATGGGGTTGGGAGGCATGTTGTCCAGCTGAGATGCAGTGAAGGGCATGGCTCCTCTGAGCAGGTGGTTCCACTGACTCATGGTGATAATGCCAGCGTTTCTGCGGATGGCAGTTGCTACCAAGAAGGAGTAGAGCAGCTTGTCCTTCTCGAACAGACCACGGGCAATGTTGGAGTAAATGAGCTTGGTGATGCTGTCTTCCAGGAGCTCGAGTCTACCCTTGAGGTCTTCACAGGGCTTAGTGTTGTCAATGGCCTTGTTGAAGAGGGTCTTGACGTACTGCAGGGAGTTCTGGTACATGTCATTTACGTTGGCCAAGTCAGCCACCACGAAGTAGATGATGCTGCCGCGAGTAGCCACACTGGTGTACCCAGCCATGGTCTCAGCAATTTCTTTCTCAATGACGACTGCCTCAGTGATGCGCTCTGCAATCTCATTAGACACTTTCTTGGATGTCCTCAGCATGTCAATGAGCGTGTCCTCGTCCAGAATTTGTTCCTTGGTGGACTTAGCCAGCTTCTGCAGGATTTCATTCTCCTGTCTCTTGAGGGTCTTGTTGTCCTTGTCCATCTGCACCACGATGGTGTCTTTCTGCTTCATGACGGCAGGCTTCTCCTTGAGGACGGTGTCGTTGAGTAGCTGCTCTTCCAGGCCAGTCATGGTGACCGTGAAGTTGATGAGCGTGACCTTAATGCACACTTCTGGGGGGTAGTGAGGGTTAGCCAGCTTAGTGGTCATGAACAGTTTGAAGTTGTCATCGTAGTCCTGCACACTGTCTCCTAGCTTAATCTGCAGTAGGCCTCCATCAGCCATGAACTGCTGCTTCAGAAGCACAGGCTCAATGGCGGGGTTGATGTACTCCTCGATGTCCTCAATCAGGCAGGGCTTTCCATTGCGGATGGATCCGCTGATTTCTCTCTGGAAGTTGTTGGTTTTAGTGAAGTTGAGGATTTGGAGGTCGTCATCTTTCATCATGTTCTTCAGCCACTTGTGAGCCTACTGCTGGGGATCAATACAGAGACCCCAACGCTCAGCCAAGGTAGTCAGAATTCCATTCTCCGTGGAAGTTTAGTCAGAGGGCAGTCCGTTCAATTGCCATCCGCGGATGGTGACACTCTCTCCCATGGTGTTTGCCAGACTAAACAAGTCGGAAGTAGGAATCTTTCTCTCCTTGGCTTCGATGGTCCACTGGTCAGTCAATTTCTTTCTGTAGACACCAGTGAATGCACCGTAGTAGGAAATGCAAGCACAACTCAGGAACACATTGCCCACGAGGTTGTCGATTTCAACTTGGATCTTCGCCACTGTATCTTTCCACCTGATTCCTTCGTCAGCCAGGAGGACCACGACTGTCTCGGCACGACCAAGTTGGGCAGTGCATCGAGTGATGTTCTATTCTAAACCTTAAAGTTGGGCCTTCTTGGCGTTCAAGTCGTCGTTAAGAGCCTAGACTTCGGCCAGGACAGCCTCAAGTTGATCAGTCTTCTACTTGAGCTCAGCCTTAGATTCAGCAGCGATCGTCTTCACTTCCTTGAGCTTGTTCAGCTTAGGAGTCACATTTTTCATGAGTTCCTGATACTTAACGGTAGCCGCCAACCATCCAAACAGATTTCCCGCACACTTAGACAGGTTGGAGATGAAGGCTTTGTCGAAATCTGGTTTGGACATATAGTCCTTCTTCACCTTCTTGAAGGAAGACTCTGGATGATCAGTGACTTTGTATTCCACCAATAACTTCAGGAACTTAGCAGGGTTCTTCAGATGGTCGTGTGACTGGATTTTCTTCCACTCAAGAGCCTTCTTCTCTCCCATTAGGATGAACGTTGCCTGCATGACGTTCAGAACACCAGGTTTGACGGTTCCCATAGTTTTCAGTTCAGCCAGATCAGCAGCAGCGATGGAATTCAGGGCAGCTTGGGCGGCCTTCACTTCAGGCTCACACGCATCCACCTCACCCTGGACTTCATGCTCAATAGCTTCGGCTTCAGAAGCTTTCTTTCCTACGATTTCAGATTCAGCTCCGACAGTCTTCTTGTTTTCGTCAGCAATCTTTTGGCGTCCCACCACAATTTCGACAGAAACAGCCAGCTTTTCAGACATTTCCTTCATCTGAGGAGCGGCTTCCTTGAGCTGCTGTTTGAATTCCTCAATGTCGATCTTGGTGTCACTGAGTTTTTTAAGTCCAATAGCCAGCCTGTCTCTGTTGGTGTTGAACTCATTTCTCTTTTCACCCAGCTTGTTGATGTACAGGCTGATCAAGTCCAGGTAAGACTTGGGAGTAGTGTAGATTCTGCGGCGCAGTTCTCCCCAGAACAATTCAGACTCGTCCTTCACGCTGACGTGCACTGCTGCGCACATGTTGGCTAGGTTTTCACGCACTTCATTGCTGGGAAGATCCATTTCTTTGAGGTACTCAGTAGACACGTAGAGCAAAGCTTCCTTGGGCCAGGAGCTGAACCAGTCTAGAGTACAGCAGTTGACCAGAGAAGGGAAGTTTCTGGCTCTGACTCTGAGGGCATCTCCGACGGGGGACATGCACAGGCAGATGTGGAAGAACTCCCTTACACGGTCTACGAACATGGCGTTCATGACCTCGTTAGTGTCGATGAGCTTCTTGTCAGTGACTACCTTACGCATCTCTTCACAGAGGATAAGCTCTTTGTCTTCAGGACCCATGAGGTTGGGGATTTCTCCTGTGTTGAGCATGTTGTTGAGGTCCTCCAAGAAGGACTCACTCACGATCTGGTTGTCAGTCATAGTGAACGCAATCTTGCGGGCGTGGATGCCGGACTCAAACATCATTTCCTTGATGTCCTCACGGAACATTTTCTGGTTGAATCCCTTCTTGATCTCCACCTGGCGGAATTGGGTCTCGTACATGAAGGAACTGATCCTAATGAGACTCTGCTTGCCAGAACCACCCATGCCGATGAGCATGAGACTACCTCTGGACTGTCTGAGCACACGGGCAATGCGCAGGATGTGGCCAATGGCGTCGTCGAAGAACACCAAGTTCATTTTCTGGGAGGTGCTCATGTTGAAATCATCCAACCACCCTATCAGGGCCTTGTGCAGCTTCTTCTGGTCAGCAATGACTTCGTACAGCTTCTTAGGAGCGTCAAGCTTGAGAATATCGCCTACCATCACTCTGCTAGAGCCGAACACTTCGTCTTTATCGATGCTGCTGCGGAACTCGCGGGACATGAGGTCCATGGCCAAGTCAATGAACCAGTCTCTGTCATTGTCGTCGATCAGACGGTCGTGGAAGACACGCGCAGTCTCGTTGAGCCACAGCTTAGCCATCTGGTCGGTGGTTTGGATGCTCACAGGGAAGGACATGAGGATGCCCTGGCAGACCTTGGAGATATCACGCAAGTTGAAGATGTAGTGGAACTTAGCAGGAGTGGGGCGGAGTTCCTCACCAATGCGGTTATAAATCTCAATAGTGCTGTTAATGCAAGCACTGGCGGTCGCCTGGATGGGCTCTGCAAATCCAGTCTTCAAGAATCCCTCCAGGATAGACTTGAAAATCTTGTCTAGCACAGAGGCATTAGCAGTAGGCATGCAGAGTACGTTGAAGTGGGTAGACAGGCGGGGAGAGACGACAGCTCTTCCTCCTCCTGGGGGAGCAGCACAGGCGATCATAGTGCAGCCAGTTACTTCCTTCCACTCCCAGTCAGAACGGTCAAACACTCCCTTTCTGTCAACCAGAAGTCTCAGTAGTTCAATTGGGGGCTGGGCTCCGTAGAACTCAACCTTGGGCATGTTGATGTCGTCAACAAAAATAGCAACTTTCTTGCCAGGAGGGGGGAAGAACGAAACTCTGGATTTCTCAAGTTTGTCTTCAATACTCTGTTGAGTCTGCAGAGACGTGGTCTGGGCGGAGAAGTTGAGGTTGATAGCAACGACGCCCTGGTTGGCCAGGCGTTCTAGAGTGTTCAAAATGACAACAGTTTTGCCGACACCAGTAGTTCCAGTGAAGAAGCAAGGCTGTTCAATGCCCAGGAGCAACTCCAGGATGTGTCTGTGCTTGTAAGTGTCGGAAGTGTTTACGAATAGGTCGAAGTAGGCCTTCTCCTTGTCATACACGAAGCCTTCGACCTTAGAGTCCCAAGGCTTGAACACTTTCTCACGCTTGAGGTCGTAGAAGTAATCGAAGACGGTGAAGGCAGGGGGGAATTACACACCCTTGAACAGGTCCTTCACCACCGAATCGAAGAAGTCCTTGGAGGCTTCATTCAGAGAGCCACCAAGTCCCCAGGCGTAGGACCAAGCGAAGATAGCGTCTAAGTCCTTCTTGCGGACCTTGGGGTCGAGGGAGTTGAAGCCCTTGTTCTGGCCCTTAGCCATGAAGACGTAAAGCAAGTTGCAGACACTCTTAACTAGCTGCAGGTCGTCAGTGACAATAGGCTCAATGTAGTTGTTTCTGATCTTTTCTAGGCCGGGGTCGATGGTGGCTTCGAACGTCTCTTCCAAGTAAACCTTCATGCCGTCGTCAATGCCGAAGGACTCGTCGCCCGGCTTGCCGAAGGTAGAAGCAATCCAACTCTTCATGTAGGGTCTCCAGCCCAAGTCTCCGGGTGTCATGTACACCATTCCGCACCTAGATACAGTGGCGGGGGAAGCCACCAGTAGATCCTGCACTTCGAAAAGCATACGCATCTGAGGACGCAGTTTGAGTCTCTGTCCATTGGCCAGGCACAGAGTCATGTTATCGTCAAGCACAGTGTTCATGTTCTCAATCCAGAGAGCATCCACTGGCCCATCGAACACAGTCCAGTCAAGGTCGTCGGTTTCACTCTTCGCCGATTCACGAAGCATGCCCGAGACCAGTCCGTCACGCCACTCGTTGGTGTCCTTGTCCACAGACCCGAACAGCTCGTCCATGGTAATACTCTTGGGGTTGAGCAGCTGAGTAAGCACTTTCTGGAACTGCTTGTCAGGGTGGTTGGCCTCGCGCATAGCACACATGGTGTCCTTCAGGATGGTGTAGGAGGCAGTCTTACCACCACCAGTGTAACCCACCAGCATCACACCAAAGCGCACTCCGAATGTCTCCAGTAGCTGCACAATCTTCTTCAGGAAGGGCTCATGAGGCTGCCAGTTGAACTTGTTGCAACTCTTGGTGAACTGCTTGAAGATTTCAGAGTTGTCGGTTTCTTGCATGACCGCAGTCGGGAACAAATCCTGGACGATAGCGTAGAAAAGGGGGATGTCGTCCTTCAGGAACTTAGGCACGTTAGCGTCGCACATAGCACGAATCAGAATCATGTCTTCGGGCAGTTCCTGGTACTTACGCTTGAGAGTTCCGGCCTGCACCAGCACCGACTTGACAGCTCTCATTCCAAAGTCGTAATGACTCTGCTGGGAAAGCTGTTCCGAAGAAAGTTTGTACAGGTTCTTCATCTTGCGGGAGAGGATCTTGGACTCAGAGAATCCTTCAGCACCGAGCATGATTTCAGCAATCAGCTGGTAGGAGGGCACCATCATCGCCACGGGTCTGAAAAGTACTTTCAGGTTATCGGGCAGCTCAGTACGTCCAGCGTAACCAGGGTTCATGGTCACGTGACAGCCGAAGTCCACCTTCAGGGAGATGTCCGCATCTTCGAACCAGAATCGCTCAGGAAGAGGCACCTTGACCAGTTCGTTTCTGATGGTCTGGAGCAGCTGAGCAATAACAGAAAGCACCTCAATGTCAATTCTGTTGAATTCATCCAGGCAAGTCCAGCATCCTTGCTGAGCCAGTCCCTTGAAATGCTATTTCATCATCTTGTAGACCACCTGGTCAGAACAGTTGTACACCACGCAGTAGATGGCGATGGCCTTGGCCAGATCCTTGGTGGACTCGGTTTTACCTGTTCCAGCAGGCCCGGCAGGGTTAGCGCCCAACTTGATATGGAGGGCACCGGTAATGGTGATCCAGCACTTGTCGGTGAGGGGCGTAATGACCAGTCTGGAAGTAGCGCCCATGTACTCGTATCCGTACATGAGGGTAGCCTGGATCTGCTGTACCTTCACGTCAAGGTCTGCGTCCATCCAGTAGTAACGGAGCTGCTTCTGCCATTCGAAGTCGAAGGTGCTGGCCACATTCTGGGCCCTCAAGTCCTCAGTAATGTCACGGGCATGCACGTCCGTGGTGATCAGAGCCACCACGACGCAACGCTGCAGATCGTTCAAATTGCCTCTAACAAGAATAGTGAGTTCTTCGATTTGCGCTACTTGGGAATCGTGCCATTCCTGGAGGGCAAAGGGGTTGTCTTCAGCCATTTCGTTGACGTTGGACTCAGTGTTGGAGCACCACATAATCTGGGCGACTGATGCAACACACTGGCCGTAATGCTGGGGGTCCATGACCCAGTCCTTACGGGCCTGGGACTAGTAGTCAGCCATAGTTTTCTTCATCTCCTTTCTGAGGGTAGTGATGATCATATTTTGCAGCTCCATCAGCCACACGTCAACTTCCTTCTTGATCTTGACTCTGGTGGACAGGGGCACGGCTTCGCCTTCCTTGGACTTGATGTGAGTGACGTCAATGTTGTCGAGAATGTTGATTTTGACCACGCCATCGAACATAGCCTTCAGGTAGCCCTAGACGATTTAAGTGTCGTCGGACTTGGCGAGCATGTCGAGCACTTCCTCGTCAGAGAGGAAATAAAAACGAGGGAATGCGTCTCTCTTGCTTTCCATGTAGCTCTGCAGACCCTTCGTAACCTTCTCCAGCAGCTTGTTCTGAGTCATGATATTCTCATACGAAATTTGGGGCTGCTTGACGAAACGGGAGATGGAGGGCATCTTGGCGGCCTTGGCACACATGGACTTGAAGAACTTGTCCACGGAGTCGAAGTCTTAGGCTTCACGTTGGATAGCCTTTCTGAGTTCAGCAGAAGTGAAGATGTTCTCTAGGTAAATCCAGTCACGCTGGCAGTCCACCCACGCAGTAGTGATGTTGTTAGCATTCTGGATGTCCTTCTTCAGTAAGTCGCACTCCTTACGCATGAAACCCACAAATCTGTTACCCAGAATGATGTTGATATCGGCCAGGCAGTCATCGATGATCTGGTACAGGTCGGGGATCTCGGACAGGATGAAGACGCCGTCTCTTTCCTTGTAGATCTGCATGTCCAGCTCCGTGGCCTTCCACTTCTCCTGGAGTTCGCCACGCAGCTTGACCAGCTTGGCTTCTCCCACGGCACGAGTAGCAATGGTCTCAATGTCTTCCTAGAAGGGGACCACATTCATGTCGATGAGAGACTGCAGGTTGAAGCCTTCTTCGTCAATCTAGAGTTCAGCGCCAATCAGGTCGTTGATCTCAGTCCAATGTTGCTGCTTCAGCTCCGGCCTGCGGAGGGCAGTCACGATAGGCATGGCGCCTCTGAAAGTCTCGACCATCTCTTTAAGATTCCTTTGGATGGGGTTGTCTTCCAAGTTCTTTTCCAGACGACTAACAATCTTGGCGTACTTTTCAGCTTCCAGCTTGACCGTAGGAGCGTCAACTTGGGTAAAAGCAGTGGCAAGCTGTTTATCAGTGTAATTCTTCCAGTCACGGAGGGACAGCCACATGAGGCGTCTGTTCATCAAATCTTCCCTAAGGTCGTCCAGGTCGTCGAATTAGGTCAGGGGAGTTTCAAGGCGGATCTGCCAGTCATTGTACTTTTCAGCACGCTGCTCAAGCTCCTTGAAGGTGGCTGCTTTGTCCTCCAGTTGCTTGATCATGATATCTTGGTCAGACTCTCCGTCTAAGTAGGCGGGGTTCTTCGACTGGTTGTGCAAAAGCTCGATTTCGTCCTTCAAGGCGGGGATGAGGTTTTGCAGGTCCTTCTTGAACCTTTCGTTCTGGACAGGAGCGTCGGACTCAACAGCCTGGATGAGCAATTGGAGAGCCTTGGCCTCGTTGTCAGTGGCTTTGAAGTTCTCCTTGTCGATCTTGTCCACACGGAGGCCGGACTGCTCTAGGACAGTGTAGTTGGCCTGGTAAAGGTCAACCTTGTCTCTGAAGTCCTGGTAGAACTGGTTGATCTTCTGCAGGGCGTTCACTTGCTCAACGAAGTCTTCTACGGTGTGTACTGGCTTCTTCAGCGCTCTGGTGGAGTTCTCAATCCAAGAACGAGCAAGGTTGGTGCGTTCCTTCTGCACAGCAGGGATGAGCTCCTGAATCCTGTCAATGTATCTCTGGGGAGTGGGGGCCAGCATCTACTTGATGACGCGGGAGTCAATCTAGAGGAGTCCAATGTCGGTTTGCTGGGGGAGGTTATCTCTGAAGTAGTCACGGTAGTAGACGAACAGGTCGATGGTGTACTTGAGAGTGTCCACAGAGTTACGAAGTTATTCGTCAACCAGTTTTTCAAGGTCAAACTGCTTGTTTCTCCAGTAGATTTCAAGAAGACCTTAGAAGCGCTGGATAAACATTTGAGACTTTTCGAAGGCGCTGTCCACGATGAACTTAACGCGTTGGTCCTTGGTTTTCTGGATGACCTTGTCGGTAATCCAGCCTTGGGGGTTGAGGAAGATGGACTCGGGCTCTTCCCACTCTCCCTGCATGTCGTCCCACTCTTCCAAGGCATCAGCGTAGTCCTGCAAGTCCTTGTGCTTACTCCAGCGAGTGAAGCACTGAATCGACTCAAGCCCCGTGCTGAAGGTCTGGAGCACACGATCAATGAAGTCTTTCTTTTCGGGCACTAGCTGAATCCAGAATTTGTGGATGTTAGGCACGGTCTACTTGTAAAGTTAGATTTTCTCAACTTCCTTCTCAGCACCGTCATCCTCTTCCTCTTCGTTAGGGTCCTTCTCGGGCTCAATTTAGACGTGAGTGAGGAGGTCAAAATCTTTAATTTCAGAGGTGCCTCTAGGTGGAAGGATGAACTCTTCAATCTCGACTGGAATGATCTCCTTTTCAGCAATGGCTTTGGAGTCTTCAATGGTGACGTTGACGTAGAAGAGAGGCTCTTGACCACGCTGAGCTTGCATGCCAGAACCGCCGTCATCCTCAAATTCAGTTCCCATGATCTTCTCCATGTCGATGCTCTCGTTTAAGCTTTCGAGGCGGTCAATCATCTTGGAAACAGAGCCAGTGTAGATCTTGGACAGTGAGTCCAGAGACAGGAAGTCAGCAAGGTAGGCGAACCGAAGGAAGCGCAGGCACTCCTTCCTCAGACTAGAGCGATGGCCGTAGGTCATGCCACTGGGGAATCCAAGCTTGTCGAAGACACTGTTGGCTTCTTTGCGCTTCATGGACATGGAGTTGCCACCTCCGACGGGGCTCTGCTTCTTGCGGTCTTCATCCATGCTCATGTCGTCCATGATCTGGTTGCGAAGCTCGTGCAGGACTCTCTCAATGCACTTCTGGATGTTCTCGCGAGACTGGGTGGAAGCGTCAGTAATCTGCTTCTTGGCCTTCTTAATCATGTTCATTTGGGCGGTGGTGAACTCGTCAATGTTCTTGGTGTCACCAGTGCGGCAGACATCAATGAAGCAGACTTGACTCATGCTCAACATGAGTTCTCTGTGCTTCATCAAGTGAGAGCGGAAGGTGTCCTATAGGATGAACAGCTTCTCTTCCAGGCAGTTCTGAGCCTTGACACGGTTCTGGTGCTTGATGGTCTTCTTCCACATGCGCATGAACTTCCACTTGTTAAACTGACTGAAGAAGCGGTAAGTCTTGATGTGGTTGTAGGAGTCGCGTTCAATCAGCCACTGGCCCAGAGACAAGAATTCTCTGGGGATCTTGTTCTCGTACTCAGTGATACCCTTGCTAGACAGGGTGTAATGCTTGGGAGCAACTCCGCCGTACGTAGTTACCTGCAGGTCGTAGGGGTCTCCAGACTCGTTAGGGTTCAAGTACAAGAACACGGTCTCTTCGTCACTCTTGCTGTCCAGGAGGAGCTCAATGAACTTATCAAGTTCACTCCACTGCTGGGGCTTCTTGGTCTTGTCAGCTGTCTTCAGCTCTTCGGCATCCTCTTCTCCTAGCTGAGATTTGCTGAAGGGGTCTTTGGCTGCCGACCCTTGGGACAGAGTGTCTCCGTTGACCGAGCCCTCTGGAATGGGAGGGAGCATCTTCTTGTTGGGCAGTTTGCCCGTGAGTTTGTCTAGAAGGAACTTGCATCTGGCCTGCTCAAGGTTCTTCTGACTCATGCTCTCGCCTCCTTCAAATCCTGCGTAGACCAGGGAAGGAGGTCCAGCCATGAGTTTGCCAGCCTGCATGCCGGAAGTCTGCAAGTTGTTGGTGTACTCGGGGTCGAGGGGCTCCACTTGACCTTTCCTGTTGATGAGGTTGGAGGCATAGCGGGGCTGTCCAGCCTGGGGTACTCCCAGACTACCCTGCAGCTTGCGTCCGGCAGTGCTGGTGTTGATGTACTGAGGGGCGGGAATGACGATCTGCTGCTGCTTGTAGTAGTCGGCAGTGCCTTCACCCTTGTACTTGGCCTCCTGGACTGCAGCCTCCTTGTAGCTTTCATTCAACTTGAGGATGATGTTGGTGTTCAGGGTCTGGATCTTCTTCTTCAAGTTGGACACGCTCTGAATCTTGCTGGAGTTCATGCGGGCGGAGAAGGGCTTGGCTGAAATTCTGTCTTCAATAGGGCGCTTGACAGAGGGCATGGGGATGTTGGAGATGCCACTGTCGTAGAGACGGGCTTAGAGTGCTCTACGCTTTTGATCCTACACTTGGAAGTCCTGTACACACACAGAGGGTTAGGATCCAACATATTCAACAAGCTTTCTGTTAGAAAGGGGCACTGGGCCAGGCCGCCGTAGTTCCATCCTGGATTTAGGTGGGTTGGAGGACTGCTTGTGTGCTTAGGGCAGGTTGATGGGCTGTGGGGGTTACTTACTCCTTAGTAGTTCTGCTACTAGCTCTGGCTCTCTTATTAATAGCCGTTCTGTTGTTGAGAATTGTTCATGGTGCGTTTC
>Ga0138265_1346730_pt1 | contig 11432 bp, 17 predicted proteins | sample RNAA_120151118_FD_105243 | JGI IMG/M metagenome (GOLD analysis project Ga0138265, IMG submission 105243) | Metatranscriptomics of polar marine prokaryotic and eukaryotic communities from Palmer Station, Antarctica after 192hr light incubation... | ecosystem: Environmental > Aquatic > Marine >... | reverse complement strand
TGTGAAGCTATTAATGTCCTCATAGATATTTGATTACTTGGGCACTGCGAGGTCCAAGGAGAAGTAGCTCAACGAGCCGCTGGTCTCGCCTGAAGAGGCAGGTGGTGGCGGATTGGGCTCTACGCACTCCCAGTAGCGTTCAGCGAGATCTAACATGGTCTTCGAGGGCGGTGAGGCTGGAGGAGATGCCACTCCCACAGGTCTCCGAGAAGGCGATGATGATGGAGCCGGCGTGACCGCCGGTGAGGGAGAGAATGAACTATAATCTGGTGCTGGCAAGAAAGTCGGCTGGGAACCTCAGGATCTTGACGCCACCGCGGCTGCTGAGCAAGCTCGTGGCGAGGCAATTGACGGCATCGAGAAGGCCTGGCCAGAGGAGCTAAGGGATGACGTTCTGGACAAACTCCAGAACCTCGTTGCTGAGAAAACAGAGATCGAAAAGGACTACTACCACCTGATCTTTGAACCAAAAGGATGTGGCCAAAAGTGCAGAGCCATCCTTCAGAATTCGACTGAAATCCTTATGCTGGTAGTTGTAACTGCTTTAGCAATTGGAAATGCTTCAGCGCTCAGCGTGGCCTTCCTTCTTCTCACGGCTTTGCTGACCGTGACAGCGAACATGGCTGCAGAGCGTCGAATGACATATGGCTTGGTCATCAACGTGGCACTCATGGGGCTTCTTCTCGCCTTGACTGCTCTTAAGGCATTCCACATGGTGAACTCGCCTGTGGTTTACGGTATGAAGACTGAGCTTGGAGCAGTGAGAAGAACGGCTGAATTGCTCGGCTGTAAGATGAGCGCTTCTAAATGCAAACCTGTCTGTGCAGCTGATGATAAATTCTGCTGCTCCTATGAGTTCGCTTTCATCTCATCTCTCACATTTGATGTCTATCTTGCTATTCTTTATTTAGCAGGCATTATCAGATTCAGTCTAACAAGAAGAAGACTCGCAAAGCTAGATAAGCAAAGCACTGCAGTCTTCATGATCAAAACCTTCCAGTAAGAGGATGATGAGGAACAAGAGAAAGAAATGCACATTGGAACACAAAAGACCTCAAAATAAAGATCAAAGGTCGATGACAACGAAATCACCGAGGAGTAGAAAAAGCAATATGACAAAAGAATGAGAGATCTGAACAAATCGGTGTGGAAGAACCACCATGACAGCAAGTACTTCTAGAGCTTCAACAAGAACACCTTTTTGCTGATGCTCTTCCTTCAGGTGGTCCAGGCCATGAAGTTCAACGGAGTCATTGACGTTCCTACGATTCTTATGCTGGTTATTTATCAAAGCATGTACTCGTTCAGAAGCAGCTACTTTGAAACTTTTACGAGATACTCATTTTTCATTGCCTATTACATCAAGTTCGTGTGCATGTTCAAAGCAATGCATTGCATCTTAGGTAATATTCCATATTTGCATTATTATAATGTTCATTACCCAAACAGCACGCGTGTCATTGCGTTGAAAGTATTGTTTGGTCCTAGTTTTTCAGAATCACCTGCTGGACACTCAGACAAGGCAACAGACAAAGCAGCAGCTGAACCTTAATTGTTGAAGATGACGGAGTACTACGTGATAGTCCTTGTTTGCCTAATGTGTTCATAGATCTGGCTCCAAGGGAAATGGGCACAAGTAAGAGAATATCAACACAACATGCCAAAAACTGTTGGGGCATGGAACCACTTCACGTACTATATTAACAAGATTCAGGCTAAAAAGCACAAGATCGAGCTTGTCAGGCAAGAACAAAAACGCCAAGACAAAAAGAGAAAGGAAAAGGACTCAGGAATCATGGACACTATCAAAAGAAGCAAGAAATCACAATCCAGAGGTGCACTCCACTACTTCAAAACAAACTTAAACAAGCACTTGCCCACCACTCTGATGTGGGCGCAGAGAGTCCTCGTTGGCTTCCAGGCGTACATGTACCATACTGACCTGAGCTTAATTCATTTAACATGGGTAGTCATGACTTTTATTCTGCCATACAAGGTGATGTTCTTCTTCTCAATCGTGATCATGATTCCAATTTACTCTTTTGAGTTTATCATGGTATATGGCAATCATATCTACCTCTTGGGCGACAGTGCCTTCTTTCAGAAGTACTCGATGTTCAAGTGGACCATGGAGAACAAGATGCTGGAGCAGCTGCTATTCTATGTCATCATGAGCAACTTTTTCATGATGATCAGTGGCTACTTCCTGACGTTCCAACACAACCAAGACGAAATGATCATCGAGAACATCCGCAAGCTTATGAAAGACAAGAACAAGAGCATAATCTACAAGTTTGGCTTCTGGATCTTGAAGTACATCCAGTCTCTCGTGCTCATTATCTTGCTCTACATGGGATATAAGGAGCTAAACCATCTAGCCAATCTGATGTTCATGCTCTTCTTCGTGGTCTACACAGCATTTATCAACTTCTACAGATTGACCAGCAAGTCCATGACCATTCTCTTTTCTTACCTGATATGCATGCGGTACTTTTACAGTTTGAACTATCACAAGTTTATTAAGGATAAGGCTGAGATGTACGAAATGAACTGGTTGGGACTTTTCTCGTGCCCACAGTACACTGTGCAGTAGGTCGCGGATGCCAGCTTTACTTGGGAGGATGTCTTCAGCATGTGCGCGAAGAACCCTAACTTCCCAAAATGGAAAGAGGGATCCAGCATGTACTTCTAACATCTACCTCAAGCCTTTGATTGGATCATGATGATTCTTATGGCTCAGCTCAATGTGCTAAACAAGATGTTTGTGGATGAAGACAAGTCAGCAGAGCTAGAAGTTGCTTGTCAAGACATAATCAGAAAGAAGTATCCCAGCCAGGTGCTCTTTGGTCATCGGCTGAGGAACTGGGCCAACAGGTGGATGCTCTGGATCTCACTGTTTGTGATGGTTGGTTCGCTGAGCAAGGCCCAGACAAACTTGATCACTTGGCTTTTCTTCATCTTGAACATCAGTTTGATGTCGCTAGTTGCTAGAGGTGGTCAGGACTTGCGAACTTTGAAGCGAACTTGGCATTTCTCAGAAATCATAAAGTACTACAGTGTATCCATCATCCTGATCGACATCGCTTTCATCTGCTTCATTGGAGAAGAAGGAATACCAGCCAATCACAACTCCTACGACCAGCAGCTTAAGAGAGCCGCTCCTCTTTTCTATTAGTACTTGGACTTCATCGGATTGAGAGTCATCACAGACCCATACAAGAAGCCGACTCCTGAGGAGCTGAACCACCAGCTGCAAGTCAGATTTACTTCGTATATCATCTACATGCTCTTTTCTCTTTATCTTTCTGGCCAGTACGAGAAAAAGTACCACAACGCCTTAGGTGCCAAGGAATTCACAGAGGATGACTACAAGCGCCTCTTCGAAATTGAAGTTGAAGCACAAAAGAAGAAAAGCGTCTTGGATGCACCAATCACTTAGACTGAAGAAGAAAGAGACGAGGAGCTCAACAGAGAATATATCTTAAGAGATGAGGAAAAGAAAAGAAAATAGAGGTAAGAGAAAGCAGAAGCAAAGAAGCTAAAGATGAAGAACTAGAAATTGGGCAAGAAGAGTAAATCAGGAACTGCCAGTTTGAAGACCAGCTTCTACAAGCAGGAGACCTATGACAAGTTTGATCTCTTAGACCGATTTGAATACAGAAGGTATGATACTTCTTTCATTGTCTACAAGAAGATGGCCTGGTGGCCTATGATGGACGTTATTGCAATTTACGGCGGTGTCGTTGCCAACATGATCATTGTCTATCTCTCGATTTATTACAACGTATCCTTCTTGATGGCGTTCAACTTATTCTGCATCTGCGCTTACTACATGTTGGCAGTCAATCGGCTCCAGAAGAAGGCAATGCAAACGTATCAGCTGAGTGGGCTGCTATCCCAGACTGATCTGAAGAATGCAGGAATCATCTCAAAGCAGTTCAAGATTACGGCCTTCAACGAATTCTTGAAAGTCAGAACTCAGGTCTGGAAGTTCCAAATGGCCATGTTTGTTTTGTGTGCCGTTGCAGGATTCCCATCACCGCTTATCTAGGAGACCAAGAGACAATACGAATATGAGATGCACATAGACCCTGTAAAGTATGCTGGCAACCAGCAATTGATTGACTCAATCAACAGGGCCACATACTGGATTTTCGTGTCTGGAATCTACAAAGATCACAGAGCTGCTGACCAATAGTATTTTTACATCACTTTTGGACTGCTGATCGTGAGTCTGTTCGTTGAAAGACAAGCCATCAATTGGCTGACAGATCGATGGGGCTGCACCTTCAACAAGCTCTAGAAGTTCATAGAGCTGGACACCAGAAGAACAGCCATCGTGGACCAGTGGGATATCATACCGAAATATCAACCCGAGCGATATAGGGACCACTACTTCTATACTGATTTCGACAACCTCCGACTTAAGTTCCTAGAACCAGAGGGAAAGTCAAGTGAGTCGTACCAAGAAGAAGCTAAAGCAAGACTTTTAAGGCGCAAGAATGATCCTACTGGTGCAGATAAGCTCAGCAGGAAGGCGACTGAGTCTGCAGGTGAGGTCGAGCCCAATGATGATACACCTGGAAATGAAGAAAGATAGAAAGGAGAGCCTGTAAAACAAAAAGCTGCGGCAGACAATGAGGATGCAAACCTCCAAGGTAAAGACTTTGTCTCATACAAGCAAGCCGTCAGAATCAGGGATATGATCACATTCACTCTGAAGCTCGATGGAAGATGTCCAGATTTACACATCGGCAACGAGTCCAAGGTGCTCCTGGAGAAGATTGAGGAGTAGCGAGCTGACCCTGACGCAGCATCCAAGTCCACTTTTGTGGATTATGAGTCTGTGGCTGTGTTGAAGAAGCATAAGATCGAGATGCTTTACAAAATCCTGGAGGGCGCTGTTGAGAGGAAGTACAAGATAAGTTTCGCCAAAGGTATGCAGCTTTTATTGGAGAACATCTGCCTTTTCCTGCTGATGATATCTGTGGTGCTCAAGGCCAACGTCTTCTCACTGATCTACCTCGTTTTCATTTTCAAGTATCTCATGAGCTCCGCCAAGCATGACCTGCTGGTCCGCATGGCCAGCTACATTTCCTTGTGCCTAATCATCCAGTACATGATGTTCGTCCTCAACATTACCGACGAGATTTCGCCTATACCCTTCCCATCAGGACTCACTGGCTACCCATTAATCTCCAAGACCGAGTATCATAAGGACATGCATATGACATAAGCACAACTAGATAATCGTTGGTGGTATTATGCTGACGTTCTCACAAACAACAAAGGTGCTAATTAAAGCTCTTGGATAGACGCTAAACCCAAGTATCCTCTTCCTCTCTTCTTCCAGAGCAAAACCTTCAGGGATCTTAGACTTGGCTATCTTTTGGGCATCGGCATTGAGCAGGATCAGCTCCAAAATCTATTCGTTGACTTCTTCAACCTCTTCCTGGTTAGTATGTACATCCTCAACTTCAGAAACCCCTTGCTCGTCAAGTCAGTCAAGAAGATCTTCTGGCAGTTCCCAAGTGCCAATGATGACATCAACATGTGGAAGAGACTCGATGATGATGTGAAGAGGCAAGTAGCCTTCCTCTCAGACCCAGTACCAGCGACTGATCCGATGTTCGAGAAGATAAAGCCTCAGCTCCTATAAAAGCGTGATGGACTTGAGAATGCGCAGCAAGAGTTTCTCTTCTGTCAGAGATATGTCGCTCACGAAGACAATGACCAATATCATATTGACTTGAATGACATATTGATTACTTACATTGATTTGAAGTATAATTAGATTTGGAGTACCGACTTCTGCAAAAAGATCAAGTGGTAGATCAAAGACCTGTGCGTTTACTTCCGTCTTGTCAAGCAAGGATCCATCCTGGTATATCTTTCCTTCCATGTCTTCACAATGTGCCTGATTTTGACAATGGCTGTGCTCAGAAGATCATTCTTGGCAATGGGTTATGTTATTTTCATCCTGCCAAATCTCAAGGCTGGAGCTGAAGTACTGAAGCAGAATTTGTTCGCACAAGACAAGCAAAAGATCCAGCTCGAGGACGACATCGAACAGCTGAAGGAGGAAAAGAAGAAGAACGACGCCCGATTCGAATAAGCCGTCCACTAGAACAACAGTCGTAGCGACATCGACAACACCGAGAAATAACAGCTGCGTGACCAAGAAACGACAAAGAAAGCACATGTTGACAAGCAAATTGACGAGAAAATTGAAAAGATAAATCAAGACTTAAGAGAAATTAAGCAATCAGAGACCAAAAGTAAGAAGACATTCGAACAGAAGCAAGATGAGAAGATCAAGAAAGCCGAAAGTCAATGGAAGATCATCATGATAATCAAGAGATATCTCTTGATATACGCTTTGCTCGACTTTTCATGCCAGATCATTGCACAGCTGCCAGTTTTTTCATACTCTGTTACGGCTAAGATCATTGGGTTGAGGAAGATCTACACAGATCCTCACGCTAAGATTCATGGAGCCTTTAACTACGATGACCTTCTCAAAGCAGGTGCAGACTATGACGGCCTCCATTTCACATGGAAAGGCTTTACCATTTAGATTCTCAACTGCCTCATGATCTGCTGTATCTCTCTTCAGAGTCAGATCTTTGACTCTTGCGGTTACAAAAAGTTCATGGAGCAAAAAGGTGGAAGCCTCGACCTCCTCATGGAGCTTTCCGAACTGAAGGCCAGAAGCATCACCTACGTTTACAACAACCACAAAATAAGAAAAATTGTTCAAATTCAAAAGAAAAGAGAGCAAATTCTGGAAACAGTGGACAAGATGAAGAAGCGTTTGGCCCAGTGGAGACGATTTATGAGGACAGTCCCTAGTAAGGAACAGGAAGAAAGGCAGAAAGAATAGCAGGAACAGGAGCGTAGGCAAGCAGAACTCGAAGAAGACAAAGCAGCTCAGGGCTCCAGGGATCTCAGCATCTCTCTCGGAGGTGGTAGCGTGTCAGCAAGAGATAAGAGAAGGTCCACTATTGCTGAAGCAGATGTGCTCAGTAAATCTGTTCAATTCCATTCAGAGGTTAAAGATGATGATAGTGATAATGATAGCAAAGAAGGCGAAGAATAAGAGCACGAAGAAGACCAAAAAGAAGAAAGAGCTGATCGCCCAGAGGCCAAGGAAAAGAAGATTACCTTTGAGCAGTCAGAGAAGCTGCAACGAGAGCTGGCCAAAGAACTTGTAGCTGAAAAGAAGAAGAAACTAAATCGCCTAACTCGATTTTATCTCTTCATCAACAACAACTTTGTTGAGAAAATCATGTTCAAGAACAAAAAGGCTGACCTTGAGCAGCTTCTTGCAGAGCACAGCAAAGGTGGCGTAGATATTCCAACAGAACTAGACACCATCATGCTGGATGAAGCTCTTTTCCTGATCGAGCAACACTACGACAACCTTGAAGGTAAAGAGATGCTTCAAAAGTTGCAAGAAGCCAAAGTGCATTTTACTACTCCTGGTACAGGAAGCAAGAAGCTTCTGAAGAAGTCTAACCTCGCCAGCAAAATCAAGTTGCAGCACATGCCAAGAACCTGGGCCTTCACCCGGCCATGCTCCATGTGCCTCCGTCTGATTGAATCCTTTTTCTATGTTCTTATCTCCAATACTCAGAATATCATCTATCTCAGCATGATTTTCAGCATGTTCTAAAACTCAGGGTTCATCAGTTTGATTTATCCATTCGCGGTGTTTGGGTATGCCATCCTGGAAGAGACGAGACCAAATAAGAATTTCTGGATGGTCATGAGAAAATACACCATTTGCTTGTTATTCTTCAAGTTTTGCGTTAATCTATCAGCCTTTGGCGATTTCTTGAACAAAGGCCTATCAAACAAAAAATCAGTTTCATATCAAATTCAGACTGTCTTCGGCTATATCAAACCTGGCATCTACAATCACGCTGACCTTTTCTCCATTTTCATGTACATGCTGCCTGAGATCTTAATTTCTTGTTTTATCATGCTGAACGAAATCCATTTGAAGATGGTTGGTCTGTACTACTAAGTGGAAAATGAAGTGGAGCCAATCCAGGACGGAATTGAAAGGATGATGCAAAAAGGTGACTTTGAAGCGTTGGCAAGCAATCAGATAGCCAAGCAACATATGAACTTGGCTGAGTGCTATGTAAGCGTGGAAGAATAAAAAGAGATGATTAAATGGTAGCAAGAGCAAGAAGGAATTGCTGAAGAGCAAACCATTGAAGAGTAAATCAAGGAGCTTGAAGACAAGATTAGCAAAGAGGACGACGCCACAACAAAGAAATAGCACCAGACGAGCGTATAAGAAAAGATGAAATAGAGAAGAACAACTCAAAACGAGATATTGAAGCACCTCGCCAAGAAAGTTTAGAAAGGTGCCAGAGAGTTTGATCTGGATGATTCAACGGCAAACACTGATTCAGCTTTTGACCATTTGGTGAGCGAAAATGCCATTTAGAAAAGTCTGGAAAGTGATCATATCATATTTGTCGAAGGAGTGCAAAGAGCTCATCTGCATGGCTTCATTACTGAGCAAGAAATTGAAGATGATTTGTATGAAGAGCTGGAAACCAAGATGTACTCAGCAGGAGACTTCTAGGCAGAGTTCAATGGAAAAATGGAGCTATTGGACAAGAAAGAGTAACCAAGGCTTGGGCTATTTGAAAGGAACAAGTACTTCGACAAGATCTTCCCTTCCTTGAAGATCCAGAAGCCTGGCTACGACCTCTACGCTTCCACGACCATCTTCCTCGGCATCCTGTTGCTCTATGTCTTTATGTTCTATGGGCAGATGTCGGTGAGTCAAGCTGATTACCTGACGAAAGAACCAGCTGCAGGGCTATTCAACTTCCACATGATCATTTTGATGCTGATCATTATCACAATCATGTTCGTTGAGCGGTACGCCAACCGAATGGACACCAAGGCTGCCAAGAAGAAGAGCGAAATGATGGCTGAGGACCAGCGCTTCTTCAAAGAGAAAGAGATGTTTGGCAAAAGCAAGACGGCCCGAAGCATGACTATGAAGCTGAAGACCATGAAGACCACAGATCTCGACATGGAGGACGATGTGGCTCAAGACTTCTTGCAAGCGGTATTCGGTGGAGAAACCGACGCAACTGACGACACCAGGACCAAGATCACGAAACCTTAGAAGACCAAGTACATCATGCACATGCTCATCCTGGTCAGCGTCCACATCTTCGTCTTTTGGTTCGTGCCCATCTACGGCAACCTCCGACTCTACGGCACCTCCATGTGCGACCCAGCCCTGGTGAAGTACTACTACTGCAAGAACTTCCACCAGGACATCTATCTCCAGATCTTCTATCTGATCATGTGTTGCTACCTCCTTCTTTCAGGGCTGCAGCTGAAGTATGGCTTTCCTATTTGGAAGAAGACCAGTTCAGTCATGCAGTACAACGACAACATGTGCGCCTACATCATGGCACAGGTTTACTATGCGTTACCTTTCATCGTGGAGCTGCGATGCCTGACCGACTTCACCATGTCCAAGACATCCTTGGATCTGTTCCAGTTCTGGCAGTGCTTCCAATACAACTTCGACATGTATAGCGCCAAGAACTCCAATATATACTATGTTGAAAAGACTCTGGGCTCAGAGACAGAGCCCTTTGACAAATGTACCTAGGGTGTGCTCATCATGACTGTGCTCCTGGTGCTGGTCATTGGTCCACTCTACTTCTTCAGTACCATTGGAGGCTTTGTAGCCCCAAATCCAGTTCTTGGAGGTGAACTATCATTCGCATTGATCATCAAAAAAGCTTTGAACGAAGCAGAACTTTCCAAAATGGAAGGACCAGGAGGCCTGGGCAAGAATAGCTACAGCCTTAAGGCCTTTGACTTCTCCCAGGAGTCGATGAGCGAGCTCCACCGATCAGCTTCGCACAACGAGTCAAGCCCTGCTGGTTTGAACATCTACGCACTTGATGACTCGGACACAGAGTTCATTGAGCACAACAAAAAGACAAATGACACAAAATCACATATCGTGGCCAAGCAGATCGTTCCCTTCAGCTTCTATCACAGCAAGAACCCTCTCCTCAAAAGCTATAACTCAACGATGTTTGATGAGTCGATCTACCATAATTGGACTGAGACTCGGTTCTTCCATTCCGACCAGATACAAGACGCGGCCTTTGAAGAGTATGCACAGACCAAGTGGCTGATCAGTGACGCCAAGAAGCTCGAAATGCGTGAGCACTTGTTGGAAGCCCTGAACACCAGCAACATCCACTACCAGTTCGAGTTTGGTGTCACCACAGACTTCGAAAGGAGCCTTCCAGCCACAGCTAGAACAACCAGTCTGACCCAGCACAAGCATCTGAACGAGTCTTTCTACCCCGACTGCTTGACGATGCTGAGCCTGATAGAGTTCGCGAAGCTCAATTGTACCAAAGAGGCTACAGAAAATAAAGAACATCTCCCCCATATCATCAGATTCAGTCAGGCTGTGGATTCAGAGTTGATTCTGGGCTTCACTTCAACAATGAATAAGGTCGACCGTGAGGGACATAGCTTGCCGAACTAGCTGAAGGACATCCTCGTCACCTTCACCTGCCCCGACCAGTTCGAGGTCTTGATAAGCGCCGAGCCGACATACTTCTCAGACAATGACAAGCTGCTGCTGCAGGCAGATCCGCACAAGCAATGCGCTGCTCCAGATCGTCTCAACCATAGTGGCAATAGTGGTAATGAAGCGAAGATCCTGCACCTACAGGCGCAAAGCCCCTTCGCGGACCAGTTTGAGTGGGAGCAGATGGTAAACGCACGACGAAACGCTCAACTTAATCAAGACCAGAATCAAAAACCAGATTCTGAAGACACCTTTTTCAATGGAGCGGTTGCAGGTGGTGGAGCTGGTAAAGTCACCTGGGAACGCGTCAAGTTCACGCTTTTCAGCATGCTCGTCAGTTCCTCCTTCTTTGCCGCTTACGACATCACGACCTTCTACGCAGGTGTAGTCATCGTGGTTGGATTCTAGGTCAGACTCGCCTTCCTCTACTACTCGTTCATCGGTTGGCAGTATGAGACCACGCATCCAGATGCCATCATCAAAACCATCGAAGCTGTTTACATGTTTAGGCACGAAGAGAATCTCCTGCAAGAAGAAGAGACCTACCGAATGGTCCAAGAGGTCGTGCGGCAACCTGAGCTGCTGAAGCAGCTCACGGGCTCCAGTCTGAAAGGAGAAATCGAACACGCTTTCGAAAACTTCTCCGTCCAAGACAAGGAGAAATTGAAGCACATCTAAGAGTTCGATCGGCTTGGCTTCGATGTCCAGTCTATCAGAGAGGCTCTCATTGCCAAGAACGAAGAATGAATCTAGTTTGTTGGAATATTGATGAATTCTAAATAAAAATTGAAAATGAAATGATAAAAAGACAAAAAAAGAAAAAAAATAATTG
>Ga0138265_1416891_pt1 | contig 11797 bp, 24 predicted proteins | sample RNAA_120151118_FD_105243 | JGI IMG/M metagenome (GOLD analysis project Ga0138265, IMG submission 105243) | Metatranscriptomics of polar marine prokaryotic and eukaryotic communities from Palmer Station, Antarctica after 192hr light incubation... | ecosystem: Environmental > Aquatic > Marine >... | reverse complement strand
TTTTTTAATCATTAATTTTTTAATTTCTAAGTGTTATTTCAAGTTGGAATATCCCAAGGTCTCTTCTTTCTCGTGATTGGATCTGGAATGTCATTAAGCACTCTTAATTACTCGATCTTCTTGGAGACGTCGAAGCCTTTTCTCTCGAGGTCTTCAAGCAAGAGCAACTGGTCCTTGTCTTCTTCTTTCCTAATGCTGTCGTAGACGGGATCCAAACTTCCTCTTAGACTTGAGCCAGTAAGTGCTTTGTGCAGTTCCACAGACCGAACGATTTCCTACAGCATCCGGTAGCACTCTTCCTCGCCGATGGTGTTCACTTCTTGTCGATGTAGGACCACTGCTTCGCAGAGCTTGATGATTGTGTCTGGCATGGTGGTCTCGAACTGCCATGCTTTGTAGAAGTCATTGATCAGCGCGCTTCTGATAGTTGTACCCAAGACGAAAACCACACCTGCATAGAAGGTCGTCACACTGTACCCAGCAAAGAAGCCTGAACTAGCAAGCATACTAAAGAGGGTGAATCTAACTCTGACCCAGGTGACATCTCCATCGTCGGAGATTTATTCGAGTTGTTCGCGGTGCTCAGGTGACAGTAATAATCCCAGTACTTTCAACTCCTTGGCTATCTCGGTCTCATTCAAGCCCTTGGCCTTGAACTCTCTTGTGTATTTCTGCAACGTGGTCTCGCAGGTCTTTTAATCGACCACCGTTGCGGCTCTATGAGTCGCATTTGCAATCTCAGTATAATTTTCACTGGCGAACACAGACCACTAGTCCGGACATTGGAACCTGACCGTGACGTCTTTTCTTTGATTGCTGTGACCTCGGTAATGCACTTTGTGCCAAATATTGCTCACTTCCGATGTAGCGCCCAGCAGTTTATTGGGGTTGAACACTTGGCTGAATCGGATCGTCATTTCCTTATTCGACGGAGCGAATAATTTTTTCTAGTCCGCAGGACATTCGAAATTGGCAAATTCCAGCAGTTGCCGCCTCGTCAAACAATCGGCATATTTAGTTGGATCAAGCGTTTTGACGTCGTGGAAATGCGCCCTTTTATGAGCAGGCGGCAAGCGTCGATCAAAGAAACCGTGAAGTCCAAAACTCATGTTGTAATGATGATCGCTCATGTCCATGGATTTTATTATTTCGCTCTTAAGGATTTTGTAGTCATCATGGCTCAAGTACCAACGATCGTCAGCAAATTCATTGAGAATTGCGCTTTGTACTTGGTCAGCACTGAAGAAACGAGTTTGTGGGAACTTGTGGAAGGGACTCTCCTCGTACATGCTTCTCGTGTAGTTAGCTAAAAGTGGGTTTTTGTCAGTATAAATGTTATAGTGCTTCTTATATGTTGAATTACTCATGATGTTATGTTGTGTTTTTCCGTGACCTACTATTGATTCTATATTCTTGGTATTAATGTCATCTTATTTATCATATTAATATTAGCCTTCTTTATGAAGAGATTACAGCTGGGTTGAATTGTACTCTGGGTCTAATTTATTAAGCTCGTCGATAGTGTACCTATGATTGACGATGAAGGCCATTCTAATTTGGCCTCCTATAACATGGTTTGGTGAAACAAAGCCACCGATATTACTGAAAATTACAAGTGGGCCAATTAGTATAGCAAACATTAATATGCCGATGAGCCAGCCTAGAATGCATTTGTCCAGCATTTCAGTTTTCTCACCGATTTTCTTTTGTGTGTACCAAACATTACTATTCTTGGCTGAGTACATATCAAAATGATACTAGAACAACTAAAAGTTCTAGAATGCATCAAGCGCTGTGGTAGCGAAACTAAAATCAATAATTGTTCTTGTTTCGACCACCAATGGAACACTGTAGTAAACCTGGGACATGATGAATGCACACTGGTTATCGTTGTATTGCATGACAGAACTTGGTCTTCTCATCTATGGGAAACCGTGTTTGATTTAGAAGGCCGAAAGCATCAGATAACAACAGAAAAGCAAATACAAAACGTGAAGGTATACATTGCTGTGGAAATTCATGCATCCATAGTACTTTTCTTCTGCTTTGTTGCATTAAGTTTCTCTATACAACTGATAGTTACCAACAATTGGGAAAATCCAGAAGACAAACGCATGTACAATTAAAATCGCCGACCAATGCGTGAACCACTTGGCCTTCTGCTGTTTTGTGATCTTATTGTGCTATCCTTTCATCAAATCTCCACCATCATCATCGTTGTTGCCCAGTGAATCTAGGAAATCTTGTGCCGCACCTGAGCCTAAATCAAAGTTCGCAGTCTTCATGGTGTTGAGTTTGACAGTCATAGACCTCTCAGTTGAAGTTCTGGCGAACATTTATTGCTTGCTGAAGAAGCTGGTTTGCTCCTCTGCAGTCACGAGGCTCTACTTTTTCTCGAACGTGTTGGATCTGTTCATGTATCTCTCCAAGATAATCAAGAAGATGAGCGCTAAGAGACAGACAACCATGTTGCCTCTGAAGATGTTGCTGTTTTGTGGGAAGAGCATATCAATATCGACTGCAATCTTGCCAAAGTATGAGAAAACAAAGAACAGAAGGACGAAAAGCACGACGTTAGTGGAAGCATAGAGGTCATAACCAGGTTTTTGCAAGTTCTCAGTTGGGAAGATTCTCTTGAAGTAAGCCAATCGTTCGAAAACACCGAGATGTGGAGATTGTTTGTATTCAATCAGTCCATTCTTTCTGGTGTATTCTTCCTTAAAATCACATGCTGAATAATCATAGGTTTCAAGTTCCTCTCTGGTTTGGTCTTCAAGCTCATCCCGAGTCAAGAATTCATGATCGTCGTGAATGGTGCTGGTTCCTTCAACGTAGATGATATAATCACTTTCAAGCGACTTCTTCAGTGTTCTAGCTGCGATCATCTCCGCGAAGGCTGGGTTGTGTGTGTAGCCAAAAGTGTTCAAATCAAATTAGAAACTCGATCTATGAATATCTTTGCAGACTCCTTTCAAGATATCTCTTTGCTTTGTTTCCATCGAGTACTCTTGCTCTATTTCATCTGGTTCAACTTTTAGTCCTTACAGTCTCTTTTAATGGTCAGCTCTCTACTTCTCCGCTTTCTTCTCTTTGATATCCTCTTCGTGCTCCTCTTATAATTTCTTTTAACCTGCCTGTCCAACAAAAAGTCTATGAATATCCATATTAGCATTTTGAATTTTCCTGAGACGGACGATGTCCAAATCTCCTTTGGCGAGGTGCCTCTGAATACCTTCTTGAACAGACTCAATGTCAAGTTCAATTACGTAGTATAGACCATAGAGCTTCAGTCTGATTTCGTTCAACATGATGAGTGCAGTGATGAGAATCTCTGGAGCCATATAAACGACGTTCTGCCACATGTCTGTGTATACGTAGAGGCCTGGTTTGATGTAGCCTATCATGTTGTCGTTGGCCATGAGCAGTCCTCTGACGAGGTGGAGAGTAATTAAGAATTTGACGACAAGAACTGCTATCGTGTAGGTTCTAATCCAGCCCCAATACCATTTTCTTGGTCGCACTTCTTCAATCAAAGCATATCCAAACATCGAAACTGGGTAAACCAAACTGATGAGACCTGAGTTTTACATCATACTGAAGATAAAGGAAAGATAGATCAAGTTCTAAACTTGAGAGATTCCAATATAGAAGAAAGTCTCCAGCAACTTAAGTAACATAGAACCTGGTCTTGTGAACTTATAGGTGTTTGTTAATTGACTTAGCTTGACGCTCTTGTTCATGCCTGTCTTTTGCAGAATGTTCTTATCTTTAGCGCCAGGTTGATTCATCATCTAAAGGAGGACAAAGAGCTCTTCACTACCAGCAAGGTGATCGAATCTTTCTTTCACGACGAACATTGCTTCCTCTCGAATCATGGTTTCGAGCTCTGTCGGTGTCTCAACGCTACCAGCCGCGTGGCTCTGATTGAGCGCGGTGAGCTTCTCTCGTCTGTTCTCAAGCATAATCCTTTCCACAAACGTCCTGTTGAGATATTGATAAATCTTGGTCAAAACATTCATGTCTTCCATTTTGGCTTTAACCAAGTCTTTCTGCAAGAGGTCAAAGATAGGCTGAGCTTGCTCTTGGCTGATTCGTTGTCTTTTCTCATCCAAGTCGTCTGATTCTAATTCTCTTCTTTCTTTTTCTTCTTCGAATTGGACTTTCTTTTTCTTGTGTAGGTTCTTAACTCCCTTCTTAACCTGATCATACAATTCTTCCTCGTCTTGATGATCACCTGCACAGTCATCTGAGTCCGAACAGAACGAGTTATTTGAGCTTACTTCTTCAGATATTGCGTCGATATTCTGATCACCCGCAACTTCTGTGCCAGAGGCCTATTGGTTTATATGTTGCTTAGACTTATGCTATTTATCTTTTAACAAGTGATCGTGGAGTTGATTTTGCTTGTCTTAATCGTCATTCAGAACTGCTCTGACTTGCTCTCTATCTGCCTTGTCTGCAGCCTCTGTTTTAACATCAAGACAGGCTTTAGTCCATTTCCTCCATCTGGCCATCTTCTTCTTAAGTTCTGCCACATTTTACAGTATTTGCTCACGTCTTCCTTATGTCACAACGATTTTCTTGATCTTGTGATTATTATAGATATAAGCCATGCTTTTAGCTTTTAGCATCGAAAGTTGCACGAGAAGGTCCATGCTTCCATCCTTTTGGGTGATAAATTTCTTATACCCATAGGAATTGAAAATCTAAGACTGGAATGAAATAATACAAATCATGTAGCAGTTCAGCACTTGCATGGCAAAGTTCTGTGTGTCAAAGACATAGCCACGATATTTATCCTTTCCTTCCTCGAAGAACTGATAGTTCCAAGCTTGATGCTCATGAGGATTCTCGTATATTTTTCTTAGACCGAACATTTTGCCTTCGTAGCTGATGGGCCAGTAGGACATCTAGGCCAGGACTTGGAGCGAGAAGTCGAAGACACAGAAGTAAAGCAAGTAAGTCTGAACCAACTTGATGATTTTCCAATCCTTTTGTTTCTTCAGTTCTTTCTCATCTTTCTTCTAATCAGGTGTCAAGTTGCTTGTTCCCTTCTTGTTGAGATGAATCTCGTTCAACTCTTTTTTCAGGTCCTCCATTTCTCTGGTAATTTTCTATCTTTCTTCCTTCTTATCATCTGATTCGGGAATACTTTTAAATAAATCGCCTTCTGCAAGTAGATACTTACCATCGACACCTTTCTCTTCTCTAAGTCTTTTCTCTTCTTCCTTGTTTATCCTTTCAAGATCTTCATCCATCTTCTTGAGATCATCGCCTCTTTGTTTAATCTGATCTTCTAAATTTATGATTTCTTTATCGAGCTCGATGAGATTTTGCTTCAAGACATGTGCGCCTTCTCTGATTCTTGGCAGGATAAGGAAGACATAGCCGAAAGACATGTAAGACTGTCGGAGTACAGCCATGAAAAGAATGACTAAGATGGTGAAAACATGGAAACTGAGATAAATGAAGATAGAACCTTGCTTTACTAGTCTAAAGTAGAGACTTTGACGTTTGATTTCCCACTTGATTTCTTTTAAGAAGTCGGCGCTCCAAATGGCTGTGTATTTGAGATCAACATAGGTAGTCAGGATATAGTTCAAATCCACTCCTAAGTTCTTTTGTTTATCCTAAAAGTGGTATACGTCGTTCGCCAGTTTGTCAGCATGTTTATGACCTGCTTTAACTTTGTCCTTGACGTCCGTGTAAGCTGGATTTATAGCTCCATTTACTTCAAATGGTGTTGGGTTAATGAGCCAATTCACTTGTTTCTTTACATTTTTGTCAAGACGAGCCCATTTTTCCTTGGCATCGTTAACATTGGGGAATTGCCAGAAGCATTTCCGCATTTGCACGTTCAAAAGAGGATTTCTGAAATTCAATACGTACATGGAGACCAAGTAGAGGTTAATGAAGTCCAGGAACAAACTTTGTAATTGACTCTTTTCAATACCGATTCCAGTAAAGTACCCCAACTTAAGATCTTGGAACATCGACAGCTGGAAGAAGACTGGCACTGCATACAGCATGTGCGCTTTATCTTTATTACCATCATCGTCTTTCTTGCCGAAGGGATAATGTGAAAACTGTCTTGGGTACTGTTGTGGACTGATCTAGGGAGTCAAGTTAAGAACAAACAACATATATTGGAAAGTTAAACAGACAGAGATGTATCCTGTCATCCTTACCAACATGGAAGTCTTGTTAACCACAAAGATGTACTTGTAGATGAAAGCCAAGTAGATCAATGAAAACTGATTGGACTTGAGAGTAATGGATATCATGAGAATCAACATCGTGAGGTTCTCCACGAAGATTTGAACACCTTTGTAGAAGCTGATCTTGTACTTGGTGTTTATGGCGTTCTCAAGAATTGTGTGAAGACTCTTGATCTTATGTTTCTTCAAAATATCGATTTCCTCGTAATCATAATGATCCAAGGGATCCTTCAAAATATCACGTGTATGTCTTCCGGCATCTTCTTTCTTGGCTACGTGCTGCTCCGTGCACTAATACTTCTCTCCCTCACCCTTCCAGATCTTAGCAATCTCGACTAATGCTTCCTTTTCCTCTACGATAAGCCTTGCATGCTCCTCTTTGTACTTACATCTTTCATTTCTCTTGGATAGCTCTTATGCACATTGGTCATGATAGTTCTCATCTTGACACTTTGGGCAATGATAATAACCTTACGCAACATTTATGGCTGGTTGGACGTTAATTTACTTACCACATTACGACTACTTGTCATCATCTCCTTTCTTTTATGCCACACTACATTTGTGACATTAAACAGCAGCTTAATGTTCATGTCTTTCTGTTTTACCTTCAGCTAGTAAAACAAAAAGATGGTCCATCGCATGACCTTTTGAGCACTTATATTAATCTGAAAGTCCTTTTCGCAAAAGCCTTTCCCTCAACTTTCTCTTCATCTTGGTTTCAGCGACCCTCAGCTTCTTGGTTCTCGCGAACTGCTCTCCTTCAATTCTTTGAATCTTGGTGAGTTTCTAGGTTCTGCATCTCTCCCAGATTTCGAGTTGCTCTTTCTACTTGGTCTGGTCTTTCACTTCTAGCCTGGCGTCAAGTCGTGTGGAGAACTGCACCATTGCTTTGATTCGCATGGCTATTTTGTATGGAATGAAGTCTCTCACTTCCTTGTCAAGGTGGTTTGCTTCGTCTCTGGCAATCTTTCGCTTGATGTTGGCGTCGGCGTCGTTCTCTGTGGTACGGGCGATGATTTCGTCGAAGTTGTGGTAGAAGTAGTGGTCCTTGTACCTCTATGGGCAATAAGGAACAGCATGAGTTATGCCGTGGTCTTCAATCAACTTATATCTCTCTTCTAACTCGATCAACTTTTGAAGCTTGTTGTAAGTGCAGCCCCATCTATTGGTCAGCCAATCAATGGCGGCCTTCTCCAGGAATAGACCGATGTACATCAATCCAAAGGTTCCATAGAAGTAAAGAGACACTCCCGGCTCTGGGTCCTTGAAGATACCGGTGACGAAGCACCAGTAATTCACGCCATCAATGCCGTCAATCCAAGCCTTGTTGGAAGCATATTTGACTGGGTCCTCGATGAAGTCGTACTTGTAGATTTGTCTCATGTTCCAAAGAATAGTTGTTGGGAAACCAATGCTAACGCAGATAGCACAGGCAAACATTTGGATTCTCCAGATGAGTAGACGCAACTTAAGAGCCTCGTAGAATGCTCCAGTTTTGTATTGTCTGGTGACTATACTTGCATTATTGATATCAGTCTAAGATTGAAGGCCTGACAGTCTTAATGTCTAATAGGCTCTCTTCTGGATCCTGATCGTGAACAATGCGTAGTACGCACACATCAGGAAGATGTTGAGAGCCATATAGAAGGAGACAGAAAGACTGATAGCAATCTGCACCGTAATCAAGTTCACAACAATGTTACCGTATGAAGCAATGAGATCAAGATATGGCCACCAGTGGATGTGCTTCGACACCCAAAACACAACGGAGTAACGACCTTCTTCATATCTATCTTTGAGGTCATACCTCTCGTAATTTAGCTTGATTTTGAAACTACCTTCTGCTCCAAGATCCTGTGAAACCTTAGCTCTGTGTCGCAGGTCGAATTCTTCTTGGTAGGCCAAAGTTTTGTATGCACATTTTGGAAAGTCTTTTGCTAGCTTCTCTTCACGCAGCTTATCAATCAGAATGATTCTGGCATCTCTGGCCTTCATTTAAGCGGCATCGCCTTCGTCTTCGTCAGCAGCCCTCAGCCGACTCGATATCTCAGAATCAGAGTCCGAACGTGAAGTCTCTGTTTGGCCTTCTGAACTAGTCTCCGGAATGTCGAGGTCCTTGCGCTCTTCTTCTTCTTCCTCTTCTTGGATTTCTTTTTCGGTTCTTAAAACCTTGTAGGAACCAAATTCAAAAAGACGTTGATAATCAAGTTCTTGTGCTTGACCTTCCCAGATAGCCATCTTTTTGGCGTGGGTGTAATGACTGTACAGGTAAATAGAGGCGACCAAGTAAATGATATATGTCTAAAACTTAATCATAACTCTCTTGTCCTCTTCAAGGCTTGTCAATGGCTTGAATGGATCCTCTAGATTTCTGAGACCAATGATATTTAAGTTTCTGTATATGAAAGGGCAAAACGCAGCAAGCTTTTGATCTGCAGACTTTTTCCCTCCAGGTTCTGTTTGATGATTAAGTTTAGCATGTTACCCGACTGAAGAAATGAAAAGGACATCAACAATTGTGATGAAAGCGGTCCAGCTCTTGATGCTTTGTGTGACTCTGACCAACCATTTGTTCGTGCTTCTCTTTCCATCAGCCTTGGCGATGAAAGCCATTAGAACACACATTTAGCAGAAGAAAATGGAAGTGATGATATTAGTCTCAGCTATAGCATTGAAGTAGAACATCAGGCCAATGCAGAAGAATTTGATATTCTTTTGCAAGAAGTTCAGTATTCTGATCACGACATACACATAATTGGTTGATTGTTTTACACCTTTCTTACTCGAGTCATCGTCCTGTCGGATGAGGTCGTAGACCTTCGATTGCATTTTCGTTACTTCTTTTTAATCCTTGTAGAAATAGTTGATCTGATGCAGCGCCGACATGATAATCAGAATGAGAACATCTTGCCAGAAAGGAATTTGTCTAAAGTATATCGATTACTGCTTTCCGTCGATCTCCTTGTGCCACCTTGGGAACGTTGGCGTGGAATGCTCACACTTGTCTCTAAGGTCTTGCCAGGTCTTCGTCTGCATGTTGTCAAGAGTATACTCATGGCACCTCGTCAAGCCCAGCCAAGCGATTCGATTCATCGCGAACTTGTTCTTGATGAACATGTGATACTTCAGTCCGAAGAAGTACTGCCCGAAGATTTGCAGAGCCATGAAAATGATCAAGAGGATGGAAGACTTCCGGTAGAATCTCTCGTAGGTCGTGTAAACCACGAAGGCACAGATGTAAACCAGGTTTGGAAGCACGTCGATGTGCGTCTCTCCAAAGATGAAAAGCGAGAGCAAAACGAGGAGTTGAATATATCTTAAGACGTAGAATGAGAACTTCCATAACTTACTCTTAGTTGGGTCTGAAAGCCTTTTGAAGAATTCCGTTTTCAAAGTTTTGTTTTACTCATGCTCGATAGAGAGGTAGGTTGCGCTGGTCATCAGCCAGAAGCCCGCCATGATGCAATAGAACAGCATCTGCTCCAAAAGGGGGAACTTGAATTCTCGAGAGAAAGTAGGGCCACCAAGCTGTTGGAACCACTAGTGCTATTTGACGAAAGAACTTTGGCCTAGGTAAACCATGCAGAATTCAAACGTGTAGATCGGGATCATAAAAACACTAGAAATGAAAAAGGTGACGTTATTGGGTAGGGCGAAGGATAGGAGCACCCAAGTGATATGAAGCAGACCGAAGGCATTGCAATACATGTAGGCCTGTAGACCCACCATCAACCGCATGCTCCACATGACCAAGAATGGGAGGTACCTGTTGATACCTGCCTTCATCTTCTGGAACTTTGACTTCTTGTTGAAGCCTCTCTTCTTGCGCTTGTAAGTTTACTTTCCCTCAATGGCTGCTGCTGTGTTTCCTTACTCCATATGTTTCTTGTAGTCTTTCTTCAGATTGGCAGTAATCATATCGTTAACGAGCTTTTGCTTGTGAAGTTTTCTGAAGTAGTAATACAATGAGGCCTTTTTCTGGCCCTGGGAGAGACAGAATTCTCTAGCTTGAGCAAATTTCATCTATTGCCACATGATAGCCAAGGCCAAACTGGCCACAACGAATGCATAGTACTCGAGTTTTCTCTCGATAGCCAAATCTCCTTTGTCCAAATTGAAGTTGAGCCCAAAGAGAAGGGTCACCTTTTCAACAGCTGGATCCTTCGCGTATCTTCGCAAAAACCATTTGAACATTGGTAGCTGACTGATGCAGACATACACGATCTTGATGATCGAGAGGTACTTGACGTAGTACGAGGTGAAGAAGGTCAGGTAACCAAAGGCGATTGGGAAGGTCTTGCGGAATGGGAACGAGCCCTTGATGACCACCAGCACCGCGAAGGTTGGAATATCAATAAGAGCGTTGAAGCTCAGAGAAGAGATGAGCTGGCAGAAGAGCATGAGTCCAAAGACTGCTTTGTTCTGGCTATTGAAAGCTTTGGCGCTCAAGAAGCTTCTATCAAACTTCTTGCATGCTTTCTACATTGCTTCATTGTACTCCGCTAGATTAGCGTCTTTGTCTTCATCTTCATGTGTTATTCTTTTACCGGTAGCAAGAGTGCCTTCTTCTTCCTCGTCATCTTCTTTGACACGAAGCTCGTAGTTTTTAATCAGTAAAATGGTGATTCTCTTCTCGATGGACTTCTCACGTCTGTGGTAGCCGTTGTATTGAGAAAACAAGTAGACCACGAAGACGAGGAAGAAAACAAAGTCGGGATAGCATGACTCTAAATGGTTTATTTTGAAAGAAAATTCTTTCTTTAGGGGGTCATTCACCTAGCTCTTAATGCGCATTCCAAACGCTTCCATCCATTTCATTGTCGCGTGGAACTCCTACTCATTCGTAAATGTTGGATGATCTTTGGGACCTTGTGCAAATTTGCTGTCTGGGAATTTGGTGCACTTGATAAACACCACGAACAGGCACCAGACACATTAGATGTAACTAAGAGCCATTCCAAACACCAACCTGCTTTTGTTTTTGTAGTTGGCAATCCAAGTGTTCAAGGAAGCGACTGTAATGTATGCAATGGTCTCAACGGTTGGGTACGCGAGCGAAATGCAAATAACGACACCCAAAATCAGAATTTCTTTGGTGTTTTGGCACCAACTTAAGTAGTTTTGTAAGATGCCCTGTGGCTCAAAAGTGAGGAAGTCTCTTTCCTTGAATCTAACTTGAGGCTCAAGCTTTTTCTTGAAATCGTCAATCATGGAACCTCTCTCTTTTGTAGTGGCAATGTTATCGGCGGCCTCTTGCATCTCTTTTAGTATTCCTTGATTCGTAGCTGCACCGATGGTTGCTTTTAGATTAGCGAACGGGTCATTTTGGATACTCTGGTCACTTTCTTAACCACCTTCTCTAAAATCGAGATCATCGCTGCCGGAACCACCTGAGTACCATTCATCATGTAGAGAATCCTTAACATCGGACCACAGCTGGCCAAAATGGCCACGCTGCTCCGGCTTAGGGCTCTGTTGTCCAGGCGGATTCTCTGAGTTATCCTACTGGACCAGCGGATCATTAAGTTGATCATTCTTATCCTTGGGTGTGTTACCTAGGTAGTCAAATATTTAAG
>Ga0138265_1156788_pt1 | contig 11933 bp, 5 predicted proteins | sample RNAA_120151118_FD_105243 | JGI IMG/M metagenome (GOLD analysis project Ga0138265, IMG submission 105243) | Metatranscriptomics of polar marine prokaryotic and eukaryotic communities from Palmer Station, Antarctica after 192hr light incubation... | ecosystem: Environmental > Aquatic > Marine >... | reverse complement strand
TGTAACTCAATTTACTTAAAAAAGCAATAACTTTATTTAAAATTCTATTTAAATAAATAAAATATTATGTTAGTTTTGATTTTCCTATATTAATACTATCTGTTAATGAAGTTAAGATTAATTTGATAGACCGAACAGCATCATCGTTCCCTGGAATTGGAACATCAACTAAATCAGGATCACAATTTGTATCTAAAATAGATATGATTGGAATACCTAGTGTACGACACTCTTTTACAGCGGTCATTTCACGTTTTTGATCTATAATGATAGCAATATCTGGTAATTTTTCCATATCTTTAACTCCATTTAAATGACGACGCAATTTCTCTAATTCTGTTTTACGTAATGAAGCTTCTTTTTTTGGTAATAAATTAAATAGATCTTCCGCTTCTTGTTGTTCTAAAACTTTTAAACGTACGATTCGATTTTTTAAGGTGACCCAATTCGTAAGCATACCACCTAACCAACGATGATTCACATAATAAGAATTACATCGTTTAGCTTCTTGGGCTACCAATGCACTAGCTTGTAGTTTTGTACCGATAAATAAAAAAGTTTGTTTTTGTTGGGCGGCCGATTCTACATAAGAGTTTGCTTCTTTTAGTAATTGTGTAGATTGAATTAAATCAAGAATATGAATGTTATTTCTCTCTGTATAAATATATGGAAACATTTTGGGATTCCAACGGTAAGCCTTATGTCCAAAATGAACTCCAGCTTCTAATAATTGGGCTAAACTTATATCAGCCATAAAAATAGTAAACTCCTCAATTTTAAAAAATAATTATACTTATAAGATAACAAATTTGGAAGAAAATCGTCTAGGTTTTTAATTAATTATATTTTTCTATTAGTTAGATTTTATATATGACTGAGAAGTTATTTTCTTTTTAAAAATATTTACGAAATTTTTATTACCTGTCCCTGCTGGAATTAAATGTCCAATAATGATATTTTCTTTTAGACCTCTTAACCAATCTAGTCGACCTTCAATAGCTGCTTTTGTTAATACCCTCGTTGTTTCTTGAAAACTTGCAGCTGAGATAAAACTTGGGTTATTTAAAGCTCCTTTAGTAATTCCTAATAGTAATGGAACATAACAGGCCTCAGCTTTTTGTTGTAGTTTAACTACTTGGTTAATATATTTGATATGGTATAAATCAATAACTTCACGTGGTAATAACGGTGTTTCCCCTTCATGAGTTATTAAAACTTTAGTAGTCATTTGTTTAATGATAACTTCTAAATGTTTATCTGCTATATTAACCCCTTGGGATTTATATACTGATTGAACTGAGTCTAAAATTAATGCTTGAATTTTTTTAAAACTTCTATAGCTAGCTTCGTAATTTTCTGTTAATTGGCATAATCGTACTTTCTTTTTTTGTTGGCAAATAAGATATTTTACTTTGGCGTAATAATTAAAATAAACTTTTAATAAACTATGAGGATTTATTTTTTCATTCTCTTTAACCGTGGATCCTAATTTTCGAAATTCAAAACTAGGATCTACTGTAGTTTTTCTAATTAATAAACTTTTCTTATGATTCTTTGGTGTGTGTTTGCTTACTCGTTTCTTTTTCCTAGCTTCTAATAATTCTTCTATTCTTGGTAGTCCTTGAACAATATCTCCTGTAATTTCTTTTTCGAAGTTCAATAATCCTATAGTTTGACCATTCTCAACAAACTCACCATTTTTACAGTAAACACTATTTACTTCTTGTTCAAAATAATCTTCAGTTATAGAATGAATACCAATTGTTTTAAAAGGATATTCGAGAAGAGAGACTGAAGCGAATTCTAATGGATAATTTTTAGATGTTTTTAATTGGTTTGAAATAAATTCAGAACTTTTCATAAACATAATAAAAATATTATCAAATCTAATTCTGTTAAGAGACGGTAATATATCGCGCCTTTTAGTTTTATAAATTTTATCCTTAAAATCTAAATAACCGTACCAAGGGGTTACATCTAAACTGGAAAGCCTACTATTTTTTTCTTTCATTTTACTAATGAAAAATTCCCTTACAAATACTGGAATACCTGAACTATAAGATTTCCCTCGTTTTTTTATGATCATTCTTGGTATTAAAAATTTTTCATAATGATTTAATCGATGAACAAAATACGGCACACGGCTAGTAATATCATAATAATTAATATTAATAGGTTTTTTCTTAGAAGAATTTGATTTAAAAGATGGTAACTGGTAAAAAGGAATTAATCGATATTTTAAATCAATTTCCTCATTAAAATTATCATTTTTACAGTTAGGGAAAAAATAAGGTTGACCTTTTTGAAGAGTTAATATATTTCCGTTATCAATTAAGATTTTCCCAGCTTCATTTATATTGAGATCATCAATTATAAAACTATTTATCGTTTTATTTTTAATTTTCGGTTTTTTAATAGTAAAACAATCATTATTAGAAATTAAAAAGACTTGTTTATTCCTTTTCCGTTTCGATTTCATTTTTACTAATTCTAAGGATTTTGGAGTAACAGACTCTAAATAACCACAAGTTGTATAAGAATCAATAAATTGATTATTTTCAACTGTTAAAGATGTTTGAATAGACGTATATTTTAAATCAGCAGGTATATAATTGATCCAATTTAGTTTCTCCAATGTAAAAAAGTTTAAACGGTTCTTTTTCTTTTCTAGCACCAAGTTAAGATGAATATCTATTTTTTTCTTAAAATTATTTGTTTTTAATAAGGTTAAATTTAATGATTTTGTTAGAAGTTCTAGATTATTAGATTGTTTAACTTTTTTACCGGATGGATATAAATATTTTAAATTATTATTTAAAGTTAAACCTGAATTATTTTTTATATTTGTTGTAACATTTTTATTTAAAAGTTTTGTGCGTGGAATTTCATAAATTTCTAAAGGACGAATTAATAGATGGAAACTCACCCCGATTTTAATGACTTCGCATAAAGACAATTGATTTATTTCAATATTGTCTAAAATGGTTTCTCCAGGATAAAAAAGTTGATTATTAAAATCAGTCAAAGTAAAATCTTTATAAATTACTCCTGATTTTATATTTATTTCCTGTTCATTATTACTTTTTTGTATTATGCTAACGATTCCACATGTTTTCGAATAGATATTGGGTAAAATTTCAGTCTTCTCTGAAAGCCAATCCTCATTTTCAATTAATATAAAACTATTATCCGAGTTTATTGTATGAGTTTCTTCGGATAACCAAATTAAAGTACGGGAATATTTTTTATGTAAATCGTTTAAATAGTACAGAGAATTTTCAAAACAAAGATTTTTTTTTTGAGTCAACTTAAAATTATAATAAGGAGTACCACCAGTTAATGTTAAAAAATTATTTGTAATTAAAATCCCAAAATCTTTATTTAGTAAACTCGTAACTAATTGTTGAGAACCACGTGAATTAACATCTAAAATATATCTTGCATTATTAATATTTAAGATATAATTTTTTAAATTGATACTAGAAGATAATCTTTCTATACTTACATTTTTCAAACAATAAATATTGTTTAAAATTTCAATTCCTTGTTGAAATAAATTATTTTGACTATTTATTAGTTTTATATATCCTGGGTATTGATTTATTAATTTACTTCGAAAAATAAAACTGTTCTTGTTAATTTTATAGTCAGAAAAAATATTGAAAAATGAAGCTGTTGGTGCTTGATAGACTTGACCAGCTAAAATCCATAAAAGTTTATTTTGAACAGTCAAACTAATTTTACTTTTTAATTTCGGCATAAAAATCTCACCAGAAACATCACTTACAATATGCTTAGTTTCAGTTCGAGTTTGTTTTAAAGCACCAGCTAACTGTCCGATGATTGTATTTTTTTTAATGAATTGGGAGTTTTTAATAAATAAAATAGTGTTTCGTGGTAATTCTATTTGTACTACTTTTTTTGCTTTTTGTTCTGGTATTATAGACAAGGAACCTGAACTTTCTGTTAATAGTACATTTTCTCCACGATTTGTACGGAGTTTTGAAGTTTTCAAAATTTTAGAAAATTCTATAATTCCAGTAATGGGACTACTTAATTGCTGATTTGCTTCAGATGTAAAAATACCTCCAGTATGAAAAGTACGCATAGTTAATTGTGTACCTGGTTCCCCTATGGATTGCCCTGCAATAATACCAATAGCCTCACCCATATTTACTAAATTTTCAGTCGCGAGGTCCCAACCATAACATTTTTGACAAATTGAACGGTATAATCCACATGTTAATGGAGATCGAAGATAAAATTTTTTAATTTTTTCTTCTTTAAATGTCCTGATTAATTTTGGTGTTAATTGTGTATTTGTATTTGCAATTAATTCTTTTGTTTTCTCGTGATAAGTGGCTTTATTTAATAAACGTCCTAAGATTCTCTCGTAACATTCTACTTTTACTTGTAAACTATTTTTAATGTTTATAAATAAAAAAGAATGGGTAGTTAAACAATCTTTTTCCCGAATAATGATATCTTGAGCTACATCAATTAAACGTCTTGTTAAATAACCAGAATTGGCTGTTTTTAAAGCTGTATCCACGATTCCTTTTCGTGCACCATAACCTGACATTAAATAATCAGTAATAGTTAATCCCTCACGAAAATTCTTTTTAATTGGTAAATTCATAATTTCACCATTTGGATCAGACATCAATCCTCTCATACCCACTAGTTGTCTAACTTGTGATAAATTACCACGTGCTCCCGAAAATGCCATTATATAAACAGAATTTAATGGATCATACTTTTTAAAATATGAAACAACTTCATCTTTTAATGATTCACTAGTAATATTCCAAGTATCAATAATCTTTTGAAATCTTTCAACCTCAGTAATTTTACCTTTTAAATAAACTTTTTCTGCGCTCAAAATTTCTTGAGTAGCTATTTGTAGCATAGAAGTTTTAATTTCGGGAACTCTTAAATCTTCAATACTAATAGATATACCTGCTTGAGTTGCATATTTAAAACCTAAATATTTTAAATCATTGGCTAAAAACCCAGCTTTAATTGAACCATATTTTGTAAAGCTCCAAGCTAATAATTGTTTTAATTGCTTCTTACTAACTAGAGTATTTTGATATGTATAATTTGTCATAGCAATTCTATTTTTTTAACTTATAGAAATTTATTATTCATTTAAAAATATCTTTACAATATATTTAAACTTTTTTGAACAGTAAAATTAAAAATTACACGTCCTGTTGTTGTTTTTAAATATTTAGCAATTATATTGTTATTTATATCTTTTCGAATTTGTTTATCTTGATAATATTCAATATAACTTTGGTCTTTTAAAATTATTTTTTTAATTAAAGGTGATGATTCAGTAAATTGTTTTTTATAACGAACCCAAATGACAGAATGTAATTCAATTTGTTCCTGGTTATATGCTAATATAACATCTTCTAAATTTGAAAAATAATGATCGGATCCTAATAATCCTTTTATGTTATTAACAGTTAAATAATAAGACCCTAAAACCATATCTTGACTAGGCATAATAATAGGTTCTCCATTAGCTGGAGATAAAAAATTATATGGGGCTAACATTAACATATAACATTCGGCTTGCGCTTCCGATGATAAAGGAACATGAATAGCCATTTGGTCACCATCAAAATCAGCATTGAAAGCTGAGCATACTAAAGGGTGTAGTTTAATAGCACGCCCTTGAACAAGGATTGGTTCAAATGATTGAATTCCTAATCTATGTAATGTAGGCGCTCGATTTAAAAAAATCGGATGATATAATAGAACTTCTTCAAGAACAGGATTAATAAGTATTTCATTTTGTTGGATAAGATTTTTCGCAACTTTCATATTACTTGCTAAACCTTGATTAATTAACTCACGGATAATGAATGGTTGAAATAATTCTATGGCCATTTCATATGGTAAACCACATTGATTCATTTTTAGATTAGGACCTACCACAATAACAGAACGTCCTGAATAATCGACACGTTTACCTAAAAGATTTTGGCGAAATCGACCATGTTTCCCTTTTATAATATCCGATAGTGATTTTAAGGGGCGATTATTTGCACTTAAAGCTATTTTCCCTCGTTTTCCATTATCAATTAAAGTATCGACCGCTTCTTGCAACATTCGCTTTTCATTTCGAATAATTAATTGTGGTGCATCAATCTCCAATAGACGTAAAAGCCTATTATTTCTTGTAATAACTCGTCTATATAATTCATTCAGATCTGATGTTGCAAATCGACCCCCTTCAAGTTGAATCATAGGTCTTAATGCTGGTGGAATTACTGGTAATATAGAAAGAATCATCCAAGCAGGATTTGAACCAGTTGCAGCTAGATTTTCTAAAATTCGAAGTCTTTTAATTGCTTGATCCCGTAGTTTATAAATCCGGTGCTGTTCCCATTTCCGAAACCACTGAGAACTAAGATAAACTATTTCATCTTTCGCTAAGACTCTACTACAATAATTAATAAAACTTCGCGTATCAAATATTTCAGAATTAATCTTGAGTTTATCTAATTCTTTTTTAATTAAAACACTTCCAATCAAATAATTCGGTGTTGTTCGTATTAAATATTTAGGTGTATTGTATTGTGAAATGTATTTTTTAGGCTTCGGTTCTGGTTTTGTTGGATAACCTGTTAATCCAAGACGTCGACTTCGTCTATACATTTGAAAATCCCAATGAAGCCCATAAAAATTTATTTCATCATCAGCTATGAAATATGCCAGTGAAACTAATTTTATACGTTGAATTCGTTCATCAGTAATATTAACCTGCCCCGATTTAAGTGGTTTTGCAACTCTTAAATCTTTTTGTTTTATTGGGACACCTGTATCTATTTTTTTCTCATATTGCTCTACTTCAAGTAATAAAGCCATATAATTCGGACGACTATTTATATACCAAATATGGGTAACAGGATATACTAAATTAATATGTCCCATTCTATGTCGACGAACACGTGATTCGGTCAATTCCACTCCACATCGATCACAAATTAAACCTTCATAACGGACTCGTTTATACTTACCACAAGCACATTCTAAATTTTTATTTGGTCCGAAGATTCGTTCACAAAATAAACCATCCATTTCAGGTTTAAATGTACGATAATTAATTGTTTCTGATTTTTGAACTTCACCAATAATCTGTCCGTTCGGTAGTAATCGTTGACCCCATTGTTTTATTTTTGTAGGCGAAGCTAACTTAATTTTTATATAATCAAATTCTTTCTCTGAATAGATCATTTTCTATTTTCAATTTAAAATAAAATATTGTTTATATTTGACGTTGGAGGAAATGTTTTTGTTCTTGGATCATAATTTTCCATTAAATTTACTTCAGTTTCGCAGGTTTGAATAGAACTAAATTTTTCTAATTGGTAAGTACTAATATCTAACCCTATAGCTCTTAATTCTTCCAATAAAACTTTAAAAGATTCTGGAATTCCTGATGTTGGAATATTTTGTCCTTTGACAATCGCATTTAATGTATCGTTTCTACCTTGCATATCATCTGATTTGATTGTTAAAAGTTCTTTTAAAGTATAAGCAGCTCCAAAACCTTCTAACGCCCAAACTTCCATCTCTCCAAACCGTTGACCACCTTGTTGTGCTTTTCCACCTAAGGGTTGTTGTGTTACTAAAGAATAAGGTCCTGTAGCCCTCGCGTGCATTTTGTCATCAACTAAATGAATAAGTTTTAACATATAAGCATTTCCTACCGTAATAGGATTTTCAAATGGTTTGCCTGTTCTTCCATCAATAAGTACTATTTTTCCAGGTGAGTAAGGATTAAAAAGCCATGCTTCGTTCTTTTCAATTGAGGCTTGTCTTAATTTTTTGTTAATTAAAATTCTCGAAATTTCTTGACCATACATTTCATCAAATGGTAAGATTTTAAAACGGTAATTTAATTTTTGACCGGCTAATCCTAAAAGACACTCATATAATTGTCCAACGTTCATTCTTGAAGGAACACCAAGCGGATTCAAAAGTATATCAATTGGTGTACCATCAGGTAAAAATGGCATGTCTTGTCGCGACAAAATTCTTGAAATAATACCTTTGTTACCATGTCGCCCGGCAATTTTGTCTCCCACTTGAATTTTTCTTATTTGAGCAATGAAAACTTGTACTTTTTCAAATTCATATGCTAATTTATTTTTACGACGAAAAATTATCGTTCTTATCACTCGACCATATTCACCACTCGGCATTCGAAATGAACTATCTCTAACTCCTTTTGCTTTCGCACCAAAAATCGCACGTAATAGCTTAGCTTCAGGAAGTTGTTCTGAATCATCTTTAGGAGTAATTTTACCAACTAAAATATCGCCAGGTTTAACAAATGTTCCAATGGATATAATACCATCTTCATTTAAATTTTGAACTTCGGTAAGGCTTAGATTTGGTATATGTTTAGTTGTTTGTTCGGGACCATCGTTTGTCAGACCTATTTCAATTTCATATCGCTCAATATGTATTGAAGTAAAAACATCATCATAAACTAACCTTTCATTAATTAAAATGACATCTTCAAAGTTATAACCTTGCCATGGCATATAAGCTATTAAAACATTTTGTCCTAAAGATAATTCTCCACTATTTATCCCAGGGCCATCTGCAATAATCTGACCTGATTTTATTTTTTCACCTTTCCAAACTATTGGTTTTTGGTTGATACACGTCTCTTGATTCGATCGCTGATATTTCTGTAATCGATACTCTGTTTTTTGACCCGAATTTTCAATAATAATAATTTTTTTGGAACTTACAAAGTCGACAATCCCATCCTTAATCGCATTTATACTTATTCCAGAATCGCTGGCAATTTGATTTTCTAACCCTGTCCCAATAATTGGTTTTTGAGATACTAATAATGGTACAGATTGTCGTTGCATGTTTGATCCCATTAAGGCTCTATTGGCATCGTCATGTTCAAAGAAAGGTATTAGCGAAGCTGCAGCGGATACTACTTGAACAGTGGATATGGCTATAAAATCAACTTCATAAGGTTTAACTGTTATAAAATCTTGCTTATAACGAACAGAAATTGAACTTTTTAATAAGTAATTTTCAGGATTTACCGAAATATCTGCCGGTGCTATTTTATAAAAATCTTCAATTTCTGCGGTTAAATAAATTGGATTTTTCGTTTTAATGACTTTTCCATTTATAACACGCCAAAACGGTGTCTGAATAAAACCCGATTTATTTACGTGCGCATAAGTGGTTAAAGATGCAATTAAGCCAACATTTTGACCTTCTGGTGTTTCAATCGGACAAATTCTTCCATAATGACTAGGATGAATATCTCTTACAGTAAAACTTATTCTATCACGATCAAATCCGCCTGGCCCTAAACCACTAACTCGTCGTTTATGTGTTAAACCTGATAAAGGATTGGTTTGATCCATATACTGTGATAACTGACTAGAACCAAAAAATTCTTTTATTGTGGCAGATATAACATTTGAACTTAAAATTAATGGTGATTCTATTTTATAAACTTGACTAAGTATTTTTCTCGATAAACGTTGAAAACCGATCCTGAATAAATGTTGCATAAGTTCTCCTACAGATCTTACGCGTCGATTTTTTAAATGATCAATATCATCACCAGCAGTTTTTGATATAGATAAAGTTATTAAATAATCTATAATAGCAAAAATATCCTCGTAAACTAAACTACTGAGTTGGTAAGAAAGCTTTAAATTTAAATAATTATTTATCTTATAGCGTCCTATTTTTCCCAAACGATAATATCGAGAATCAAAAACTCGAGAAAATTCTGATATATTCTTATAATAATTATTTATATTAAAACGAAGTAATGGGTAATTATAGTTAGTGGAAGTCATTAAAAATGGGAGATTGAAATAAAAAAAATCTGCGTGTTGTAAACTTTGACAAATTTCTAAATCAGTCAATCCCATTTCTCTCAATAGATGAATTATTGGTTTTTTTGTTAATTTATCAATTTGAATAATAATATCATCTTCTAATCTATTCGTTATTGGATATTTATAATTATCAATTCTTTTATCTCTCTGGAAAATAAATCGAATCCAAGATCCATATTCTGGTATTAAAGTTGCAGTATAAAAATCTTTTTCTCTATATTTATCTTTATAAAAATCCTTCTTCTCAAAGAAATCTTTATTTTTAATAATATCACTTCTGCGATATTTTTTAATCAATGGGAAATAAATAATTGATTTCAGTTTTTGGCTGTCGTTAAAAATATTTACGACTTTACTTATTTTTTGAAAAGATTGATTCATATGAACTTTTAAAAAATCAAAAGTATCAAGGGTTTTCAATTTCTCACTTGTTGGACGAAATATTAAAATACATTTTTTAGTAAAAAGTGATTGAATTTTATCTTTATAAATTTGAGTTATTAGATTATATTTCTGAATCCTTTTTTTCCAAATTTTTTTGTATTTTGCATTAATTTCTGTTTGATATATGGTATAGATATTTAAATGATCTGGAATTAAATTTGGTAATATTTGCTTTTTATAGACTTGAATTATTTTGTTTAGTCTTACTATTTTTTTATCTAACAGTATATTATTATGCTTATAAAGTTTACTATCTATTGAGTGGGTTTGAATTAAACTTTTCTTAAAATTATTATTTGAAGAATGGTCAATAAAATTTTGTAAAAGCGTATATTTTATTAGAGATGTTAAAAGTATATTATAGGATTTTAAATCATTTAAAGTATTTTGATATTTAAGACTAGGTTTAAAAGAGTTATTATTATTTATTATTTTTACCCAGCGTAAAAATTTTTTAATTTTTTCAACTTTTAATTTAGAATTCGCTGTATTTAAAATACTTCGATAAATTTTAAAAAATTCTACAAAATGCCAATCCTGGCCAATTGTTTCTTTTTTATCAAAGTGATTTATTAATTTAACATTTTTAATTACAGGTGCTAATAATGAAATATCTGGATTTTTTAAAATACCAAACGCACTTTGAGTAAAAGTTCTTACCTTATGGAAATCATTAGATAATGTTAATTTTGTAAATTTTCGTTTTTTTTGTTTTTTATTTTTTTCAAAATAGATTCCTGGGCTTCTAATAACTTGACTTACAATAATTCTTTCACAACCATTAATTATAAAGGTGGCTGAGGTTGTCATTAGAGGTAAATTTGCAATTGGAAGTCTACCTTGTCTTATAGTTGTATTGGTTAATTTATTACGCATTTCAATTGGCAGTAATAATTGTGCTACATAATTTGTAGTATATCTTTTTGCACTTAATGCATTATAAATAGGTTTTACTAATTTATACTCTTGACCAAAAAAAACATATTCAATATTACCGCTAAAATCAAGGATTGAAGAAAAATTAGAAAGTTCATCGGTCAGCCCTTGAGAAAGAAACCAACAAAAGCTTACTCTCTGCATCTCAATAAAATCAGGTAATGTTGTAATATAATTTAGATCTTTTTTCATAATCTATATTAAAAAAATTTTAATTAATTAATTAATGTTAAGAAAATTGTAAAAAATAAATTTAAATTTTCTTAACTTGCTTTTTTGATATTAGTTGAAAAGTCAAAGAATTAAATAGCTTTTAATTTTAAAGCTAACTGTGATTTTCTACGAGCAGCATTATTTTTGTGAAAAACATTTTTTTACATGCTTTATCAATTAAACTATAGAGTGTACTTAATAGTATTTGAGCTTGATATTTCTCTTCAGGATTTTGAGATAGATCATAACTTTCTAAACGTTTCAAAAACATTTTAGTTATTGTTCGAACAGAACTTTTATAAAAACGATTTTGTAAACGATTTCTTTTATTAATTCTAATACGTTTTATTGCAGATTTATTATTAGCCATAAAAATTTTTCTTCTTTGTTTTTATTTATACATTTATTATTACTATACTATGATAGATAAAT
>Ga0138265_1116776_pt1 | contig 12582 bp, 14 predicted proteins | sample RNAA_120151118_FD_105243 | JGI IMG/M metagenome (GOLD analysis project Ga0138265, IMG submission 105243) | Metatranscriptomics of polar marine prokaryotic and eukaryotic communities from Palmer Station, Antarctica after 192hr light incubation... | ecosystem: Environmental > Aquatic > Marine >... | reverse complement strand
CTATAACTATCTCTAGACCAATGAGCAACTAGGATTAATATGGAAACACGGGTGGACAGGGTTCCGCCAACTAGATCGGTAACAGGCCCTCGGCCATTAGCACCGGATAAGGCATGGTTTTGCAAAAGCACTTACCCTCTTCTCAGATCCCCCGCTTCAACCCCCATGGCTACCAGCCAGAGGCGCAAGAAAAACGCAAGGAGGCCCCCCTCGAGTCCTACTCTCCCCTCAAGCGCAAGAAGAAGCCCACCATGGCCAAGGCCGAAATCTCCAAGCAGTCCATCGAGGAGTTACTTCTCACCGGCGGCGTTGAATACCGCAACCCTGAGAAGGTGCTCGGTGGATGGTTGCCCCTTGAGGCTTTCGATGACACGAAGTTTGACTCCAAACCCGAACACAAAATTGGAACTGGTCACCTAAAGACCGCCGAGCAGTGGTGCACCAATGCCGGAAAGGACGGAGTTGACGCTCAGGGACTCTGGCGTGACAAGGACGGCCTGTGCTACTGGCGTAAGCTGAAGGTGACCAAGTTCAGAGCACGCACTGAACGCTACGACGGCTACTGGGAAAACACCAAGGAGAAATGCCGCCTCCACCGCATCTTCGTTCTGTTCGATGAGGAAGATCCCGTTATTTTCGCCTCTAGGTTCAAGGCAGCCTTCAACAAGCGTATCTAGGCTGACGCTCTCCTTAAGTATAACTACTACATCGAGAACATGCCCAAGCACCAGATCCCTGAGGTGGACAACAACCAGGTCGGCCGTGTCCTCACCATGACCTAGAACTCCAAGGGTCTCCGTGGCAAGTCCTCCTCCGACACCACCACTCTCCTCAACGAGGTCAACATTGACTTCGCCAAAACCATGAACAAGATCATCTTCGACAAGCATCTCTGCGCCAAGGGCAACAACCTCATTACTGGTGAGCTCCAGCTCCCTGAGGCCCCCGCTGAGAAGCTCACTCCTTACTTCGGCATGATCACCATTCCCCCTCACAACTTCCCTAAGCAATTCTCCAAATATTGCTGCAAGACACTCCAAATCAAAGACGAGGTGATCCGCGCCCAGCAGGACATCCGCAAGGAGTGCAACGAAGTGGCTGTGAAGGACGTGTTCAACCCCAACGTCACCAAGACCATGAAGGTGGATGAGTTCAACCAGATCCAGGCCAGTAGCATCTCCCAAGCGAGCTACTTCCTCAAGGAAACCTGGGTTAACAAGATCAAGGAAATCATCAAGGCTAGCTTCACCGCCTCTCAGGACACCAAGGCCTCCACCACTGGAGCCGGAGCCAGCGCCGCTACCTGGTTCAACCTGAACGAGACTAACAGAGAAGCCTACGAGCAGGGCAAACTTAAGAAGTTCTTAACTCAGACTAAATTCATCATGCAGGACACCCTCCTCGACATGACCAGAGGCAGTGTCAAACGCTACGTCGATTCCGTCCTCGATTTCTTGCCCCTCACCGTCAATGTGAAGAACCCTAACCAGGTTCAGAACATGTACTACACTGCTGAGGAGATCAAGAGAATGGGTGCTGAGAAAGTCAAATTCCCCCTCTTCCGCATTGACTTGTAGTTGAGCGACGACAACAAGCCTGAGTACTCTCACGAGGCCGCTGAAGTCTGCTTCAGTATCTTAAAGACTTTCGAGAAGGGTCTTTCTTCTCTGTCTGACATCACTCAGCTCGAGCAAAAGCTCCTCCCCGGCCTCTTCAAGAGCTCAACTAAGATGTTCCTGAAGGTCCCCGTCAAGCCCGAAGAGATGCCCCAGACTCCTGACCTAGCTAACAAGAAGGTCCTCCCCGACGAGAACGCCTGGGTCTATGAGGAATTCATCCGCCTGCGTTCCAAGATTTTCGAGTCAGTTGACCCCCTCGCCGACTACTTGAAGACCTACGACCAGTTCGCTAACGACTACGCCTTGGATCCTGACGCAGAGATCCTGCTCATGGACGATGAGGAGAACCCCCCAGAGCCCGATGCTCTCAGACGTGACGTCCTCATGCGTAGAGAGCGTGCCAAGAAGCTTTAGGAACAGATCCCTGAGTCTATCGTTGTCTCAATGTTCCAGATTGACTGCAAATCTATCCGCACCACCCTCGCCGACAAGCATCTCAAAATTGCTAAGGCTGAGGTCGAGCTTATTGCCAAACAAGCCAAAATCATCTCCAACGGGATCATGGCTGAATTCGACACCAAGGACCTCAAGATTATAGCAGTTCCCAACAACATCGAGGAGCTTTCCGAAATCAAGTCCTACATGTCTCAAGTGCCTAATGAAATTGAGAAGCTTGGAGTTGAGATCAACAAATGCACTGACATTTATGACATGCTCAACGAGTTCCAGTACGCCTTCGAGTAGGAAGAAGACGCTGACAAGAGATGGCGTATGTTTGGATCTCCCCAAGAGACTATCCAGAAGATTGCCCGTCAGAACGTCACTCTTGACAAAGAGAGAGAAAAGTTTGTGGCTCAGATGCAGAACCAGCAGGCTGAGTACGATCAAAAGGTGCACATGATCACCTAGGAAGTGGCCTAATTCATCAAGAATGAGGACATCAACGCCTACGAGCAGGTGGCTGTCGACGCTAGAGACCTCTGGCAAAGACTCTCAGATATCTGTGATGCTGCTAAAACCTTCAATCAGCGTGAATCACTGACTGACAACGAAGAGACTAGTTACGAGCCCGTCTTCCAACTTCAGAAAGATTTCCGCTCTTTCTACGATCTTTGGACTACTATTGACAACTACCGTCAGTCTGAGAAACGCTGGAGACACGACGATTTTGAGCTTCTGGACCCTGAAGAACTTGAGACAACTGTCGACGATTCTAACCGTGTCCTGGCTCGCGCTATTGGTATTTTCAGAGGAAAGTCCCTTGTTTCCCACCAGAAGATGGCTGAGAAAGTCAAAGAAGAAGTCCTGGACTTCAGACAGTACGTCGGAATGGCCATGGCTATGCGCACTACAGGTATCTAACCCCGCCATTGGACCAAGATCTCCTCTGCTGTTGGATTCGATGTAAAGCCCTTCGATGGCTTCAACCTTCAGTGGTGCATTGATAAAGGCATGGTCGACTTCTCAGAGGCCATTGAGCAAGAAGGTAACGTAGCCCAGAAGGAGTACACCATCGAGACTCAACTAGCCAAGATGAAGCTAGAGTGGGAGTCCGTTGGCTTCTCTCTCAAAGAATTCAAGACCTCCGGCACTTTCCTTGTTGGAGGCTGGGATGAAGCTTACCTGCTCATGGACGATCACATTATGATCGCCCAAGCCATGCAGTTCTCCCAGTTCAAGGGGCCCTTCGTGGATGAGATTGAAGACTGGTACACTATGGTCCGCACTGTCCAAGACGTGTGTGATGAGTGGAACAGATGCCAGGGCAATTGGTCCTACCTCTGGCCTGTCTTCGACTCCCCCGATATCATGAAGCAACTGGTCGTGATTGGCCGCGCGTTCAGAGGTGTCGACAAGTCCTGGAGAGAAATCCTGAAGGAGACGGACAAGGACAAAAACATCATGAGGAGTTGCAACAGAGAAGGCCTGCTCGCGAAGTTCCTGGTTATGAATGAAAACCTTGAAATGATACAGCGTGGACTTAGAGATTACTTGGGTGAAAAGCGTGGTATCTTCGCTCGCTTCTATTTCCTGTCCGATGAGGATCTACTCTCTATTCTCTCCGAGACTAAGGAAGTAAGAAACGTACGCCCTCATTTGAAGGCTGTGTTCGAGAATATGAATGATCTCAAATTCGAAGTGTCTCAGGTTATCACCAAGATGTACTCCGCTGAGAAGGAAGAAATTGAACTGGTTAACCCCGTCGACCCAAATGACAAGAAGGTCGAGTTCTGGATGGGAGAAATCGAAGACGCAATGTACATGACTGTCAGAGAAGTGCTTAAATTCTCTGTTATCGACTACAAGGAAAGACCCAGAAACGACTGGATTAAGAGTCATCCTGGACAGTGCGTCCTCAATGGATCTCAGATTCACTGGACTACTGACGTCGAGAACGGTTTCAAAGACGGCGGACTTGCCGGTATCACCAAAATCGCCAGTTTCCTGGATGCTCAGCTCCTCGACACTGTGTCTCTCGTCTCCGGCGGTGAGAAGCTTGACAAGCTCCAGCGCCTCACTCTTGGTGCTCTTATCGTCATTGATGTCCACGCTAAGGATGTAACGTGGACTCTCGTGAACGATAAGATTGACGATCCTAAGGCTTTCGAATGGATGCAGCAGTTGCGTTACTACTGGGAGAACGATGACTGCAGAGTCAAGTGCATCCAGACAAACTACCCCTATGGTTACGAATACCTCGGAAACACTCTCCGTCTCGTTATTACACCCCTCACTGATAAGTGTTATATGACTCTCATGGGAGCCTTGCAACTTAACATCGGTGGAGCGCCCGCTGGACCTGCCGGAACCGGTAAGACTGAGTCTACCAAGGATTTGGCTAAGGGTCTGGCCAAGTAATGTGTGGTGTTTAACTGCTCCGACACTATGGAGCATACCCTCTGTGCTAGATTCTTCAAGGGACTAGCTGCTTCTGGATCGTGGTGTTGTTTCGATGAGTTCAACCGTATCAATGTCGAAGTGCTTTCCGTCATTGCTATGCAGCTTCAGATTTTGTTCGGAGCTAAGGACCTTTAGAGTGAATTCGTCGATTTCGAAGGTTCTCACATCGCCATGAAGCCCACTTTCTGCGTGTTCATCACCATGAACCCCGGTTACGCTGGTAGAAATGCCCTACCCGATAACCTGAACGCCCTATTCAGACCCGTGGCTATGATGGTGCCTGATTACGCCCTTATCGGCAAGATTCTCATGTATTCCTTCGGATACATCAAGGCCGAAGTTCTCTCTATTAAGATGGTGACTACCTTCAAGCTAGCGTCCGAGCAGCTTTCGACTCAGTGCCATTACGATTACGGAATGCGTGCTGTGCGTTCCACTATTAACGCCGCTGGTCGCCTGATTGCTGAGACTGACGAGACCAACGAAGACAAGCTCCTCCTGAGAGCCCTTCTCGATGTCAATGTCCCCAAGTTCCTGAACCACGATCTGCCTCTCTTCGCTAACATTATTGAGGATCTCTTCCCTGGTGTTGGAAAGCCCGACGATGACTATGGTAAGCTTACCCTTGCTATTGAAGCCTCGATGAAGCACTTCCAGCTCATCAACGTGCCCATCTTCTACGGCAAGATCATCCAACTTTACGACACTTGCCAGGTGCGTCACGGACTCATGCTCGTCGGACCCTCTGGTGGCGGCAAGACCAACAATTACGCCTGTCTCCAACACGCTATGAGCTCTCTCGAAGGCGACGAATCTGGCCCTTACGGTAAAGTCCAAACTCACATTCTGAACCCCAAGTGCATCACCTCCAGTCAACTTTATGGAGATATTGACCCCGGCACTGGTGAGTGGGATAATGGTATTGCCCAACTTATCGTTGAGAACTGCTCCAAAGATGAATCTCCTGTCCGTCACTGGGTCATTTTCGACGGACCCGTCGATGCTATTTGGATTGAGTCCATGAACACGGTGCTTGACGACAACAAGAAGCTTTGTCTGACCAACGGAAGTATGATCGGTCTCACCTCTCGCATGACTATTATGTTCGAGGTAGAAGATCTCGAAGTGGCTTCTCCCGCCACCGTATCCAGGTGTGGAATGATCTACATGGAGCCCGAGGGTATCGGCCTAAAACCCCTCTTCATGTCTTGGATGAGAAAAACTCCCCCATCTTTCCTCTTCAGAAAGACTACTCTCCCCTTGCTAGAAACTCTTTATGAGAAATACATTGAGGAGCTAGTTTACTTTGTCAGATGGGAAGTGATTGAGCCTGTCATTACTGTTGATAACAACTTGGTCGCCTCTCTTGGCAGAATCCTGGATTGCTTCTTCTTCCCTTACAGAGACACTGAAGTGACCACAGTCACCGCAGATCAGGTTGAAGAGCTTGAGGAATTCATGGAATCGATCTTCATCTATGCCATCACATGGTCCATCGGAATCACCTGTGATATCGCTGGAAGAAAGTTGTTCGATGCCAAGCTCCGCGAACTGGTGGGCAAAAACAACAAGCACATGATGCCCGATGGCGGTGAAATCTACGACTACTGCTACTTTATCTAGGGAGACCTCAGAGAGTGGAGAAAGTGGGCTGATACTATCAAAGACTTCTCTGTCCCTTAGAAGGCTGCTTACGCTGATGTCATTGTTCCTACTACGGACTCCATCCGCATGAAGTACCTCATGAAGACTCTTCTACAGAGAAAGACGCATTACCTTTGTGCTGGACCTACGGGAACTGGTAAGACCATTAACATTGCTGAGCTACTCGGTTATGAGATGGACGACTCCTTCAACATGATGCCCGTCAACTTCTCTGCCCAGACTTCCGCTCTGCAGACACAAAACGCCATTGATGAGAGAATGGAGAAACGCCGTAAGGGTGTATTCGGACCTCCTCCTGGCACTAAATGCGCCATTTTCGTGGATGACCTTAACATGCCTAAGAAAGAGACCTACGGAGCCCAGCCTCCTCTTGAGCTGATCCGCCAGTGGTTCGACCATAAGGGATATTATGAGCTTAAGTCCAAGGAGAAGGCCTGGACTAAACTGGAAGACGTCATCTTCGTCGCTGCCATGGGACCTCCCGGAGGTGGTCGTGAGAAGATCTCTATGAGAATCCAGAGGCACTTCAACCTCATCACTTACACTGAACTCGGAGCTGACTCTATCTCCACCATGTTCCAGACCATTCTTAAGCACTTCCTTCACACTTTTGAAGCCAACGTGCAGAACCAGATCAACGATTTGGTGGAGTGCACCTTGAAAGTGTACAATGACGTCGGTGCTAAGTTGAGACCCAGACCATCCACTTCTCATTACTTATTCAATTTGAGAGATATCAGTGGAGTCATCCAGGGTGTCTGCGGAGCCTACGCAAAAGAGTGCGTTGACAAGCTGGACCTTGTCCGCCTCTGGTACCATGAGAACATCCGCATTTTCGGAGACAGACTCGTAAGCAACGAAGATAGAGACACTCTTGATGGCATCATCTGCGAGCAAGTCACCAGCAAATTCAAACTTAGTCGTGAAAACGTGTTCATTACTGAGCGTCTGTCTTACGGCGACTGGATGGACGGTAACATTGAAGAAATCAGACCTTACAAGCTCATCAATGATCTCACAGCCATGCTGAAGAAGGTCGAAGACTACCTGGAAGATTACAACTCCGCCACTAAGAGTCCCATGAACTTGGTTATGTTCTTGGATGCGTGCGATCACGTTGCTCGTATCTCCCGTATCCTCAGATAGCCTATGGGTAACGCCCTCCTACTTGGAGTCGGTGGCTCTGGTCGCCAATCTCTCTGCAGACTCGCTACCAGCATTAACGCCTTTGCTATCTACCAGATTACAGTCATCAAGGGATACACCATGAAAGACTGGAGAGAAAACTTAAAGACGTGCCTGTTGACTGCTGGAACTAAGAACAAGCAGACCGTCTTCCTGCTAACTGACACCCAGATCACTTAGGAGTCTATGACTGAAGACATGAATGGAGTGCTTAACGCTGGTGACGTCCCTCAACTATACAAGCTTGAGGACTAGGAGGAAATCATCGCTTGCGGAAGGAAACTCTGCACGTCTAAAAACGTTCCCCCCACCAAGACCAACATGGTCAGCCAGTACATCACGAGTGTCAAGCAAAACATCCATTGTGTTATTGCTATGTCTCCTATGGGAGAAGTCTTCTAGACTCGTCTTAGAATGTTCCCCTCTCTCATTAATTGCTGCACCATCGATTGGTTCACGAACTGGCCCGCTGAAGCCCTGCTCAATGTAGCTAAGGGTTCCATCGGTGATGACCCAACTTTTGATTTGGGCGACGACAAGGACTCTGTGATCGAAATGTTTAAGATCATCCATCAGTCCGTTGAATTAAAGGTCGAAGATTTCTGGGAAATGTACAGAAGACGCTCCTACGTGACCCCCACTTCCTACCTGGAACTCCTAGCCACTTACAAGAAGACTCTCACCGACAAGCGAGCTGAAGTCTCCAAGTCCAAGCGCCGTCTTGAAAGAGGACTCAAGGTGCTTGCTATGGCCTCAACCCAGGTGGCTGAGCTTAAAGAAGAACTCACCGTCAAGCAGCCTGCTCTCGTGCTTAAGCAAGGTGAAATTGAAGTCCAGAAAGTGCAGATCGCCAAGGACACGGAAGATGCTGATAAGATCAAGGCTGTGGTCACAGTCGATAAAGAAGCCGCTGAGAAAGATGCTGCCGAAGTCAAGGCTGTCGTGGACATGGCTGAAGCTGAGCTGGCCAAAGCTCTTCCTATGCTTGCTGACGCTATCAAGAAGGTGGATGGTATTGATGCCAAAGATTTCTATGAGCTCAAAGGTATGGCAATGCCCTCTGCAGCTGTGGTCACCTGCTTCAAGTGTGTGGTCCTGTTCTTGCTTGGACACAACACCAGACCTACCAAGCCAAAGGCTGACTCTAAGCTATTCACCATCGATCCTGAAGGTTTCTTCGTAGAGGCCAAAGGAAGCCAGTAGATTCTCGGTAACCCTACTGGCTTCTTGAAGAATCTTAAGACTTATGACAAAGATAACATGCCCGAGGCTCTGATTGAGAAAATTAAGCCAATCCTTGAGCAGGAGGAAATGTCCGAGAAGAAGGTCAAGAGTGCTTCCTCAGCTCTGGCTAACGTCAGAGTCTGGATTGTAGCCATGGTCACCTACTACTCTACTCTCAAGATCGTTAACCCCATGCGTGAGACTGCCAAAGAAATGAACGCAAAACTGAAAATCGTTATGGCTGAGCTCAACATCAAGCTCGCAGAAGTCGCTGAGATTAACGCTAAGCTTGACGCTCTCAACAAGTCTCTTGCCGATGCTGTCGCGATGGCCACCAAGCTCGGAGACGATTTAGACTCTTGCAAGAAGCAACTCTACCGTGCTGAGAAAATGATCGTTGGTCTCCAGGGTGAGAAAGACTCCTGGACTGAGACTGTCGCCAAGCTTGGCGTTGATCAGATCATGCTTACTGGTGATTGCCTCATCGCATCTGGAGCTCTCAGTTACAACGGGCCTTTCATCTCAAAGTTCAGAGAAGAACTAGAAGAGCTCTGGAGAAAGAAGTCCAGAGACCTTGGCATCAAATTCACTGAAAAAATCTCCATGAGAGCTTTGCTGGGTAACCCCATGCAGATCAGACAGTGGAATGTCAGTGGCCTCCCCGGTGATAACCTCTCAGTTGAGAACGGAATTATCATGTTCGGATCTAGAAGATGGCCTCTCATGATTGATCCTCAGACTTAAGCCAACAAGTTCATTAAGAACCTTGGTAAAGTTAATGGCGACTGCCTTAACGTGCTTAAGCAGTCCGACAAGGCGCTCATTAAGAACCTAGAAATCTCCATTCCTATGGGTAAGTGGGTGCTCATCGAAAACATTGGTGAGTCAATTGACCCTTCTCTGGAGCCCATCCTGCTTAAGAATTTGACTAAGACGGGAACTCAGTACTACCTGAAACTGGGAGACAAGTCCGTCCAGTGGAGCGATGACTTCAAGTTCTACTTGACCACCACACTCCCCAACCCTCATTACTCTCCTGAGACTTCTGTTAAGGTCTCTATTCTTAACTTCGCCATTACTCCCTCTGGTCTCGAAGAGCAGATGCTCAACAGATTCGTGCAGCTGGAACTCCCAGAGATGCAGGAGAAGAAAAACCAGATCGTGGAAGAGAACGCCAAGTCCGAAAAAGTGTTGTTCGATATTGAGTCTAAGATTCTTGGAGCTATCGATACTGAGGATGTCCTCTCACTCCTCCTAAACGACGATCTAGTTAATATTCTAGATGACTCTGCTAAGACAAAGAAAGAGATTTCTGAACGCCAGGAAATTTCCATGGTCACTGAGAAAGAAATTGACAAGACTCGCGCGTTATTCCTGCCCGTTTCTTTCAGAGCCTCTCTACTGTTCTTCGCTATTGTTGACTTGAACTTGGTCGACCCTATGTACCAGTACTCACTTCAATGGTTCCAGCGTCTATTCGCTAACTCCGTTAGAAACTCAGAGCAGACAGAGGACCCTGAGAAGCGTGTTGAGATCCTTAACGATTTCTTCACCACTTCTTTGTATCAGAATGTTTGTCGTTCCCTGTTCGAAAGACACAAGCTGATGTTCTCAGTCCTTCTGTGCACTAAGATCCTCTTCGGAGATAACCAGATGGATAACGACGAGTGGAGATTCTTCCTTAGTGGAGCTGCTGGTACCATCGAAGAAGTGCCTAACCCAACTGACTGGCTAGAAGACCTCGTGTGGATCCAGACTTACCGCATGCTCTTCGTCATGGAGAGAGACCTACCCGCCTTCAAGGGTATTGTTGAGTACTTCAGAGAGTACAACAAGAAGTTCAAGAAGATTTTCGACTCTTCAGAGCCCCAGGACGAGATCCTACCTGGCGACTGGAGCACCTCGCTTAACTCTTTCCAGAAGATCATGATACTTCAGACTCTCAGAGCTGATGGAGTCACCAAGGGTATGCAAAACTTTGTCATTGAAAAGATTGGCAAAAAGTACGTTGATCCCCCACCATTCGCCCTGGCTGCGTGCTTCGGAGATTCAGGTAACACAACACCTCTAATTTTCGTCCTTTCTTCGGGAACTGATCCTAACGCTTCTTGGAACAAATACGGACGTGAGATCGGAATGGACTCCCGCATGGCTACCATCTCTCTTGGTTCCGGACAGCAGAAGCCCGCCGAGAACCTAATTGAGAAGGGTAAGACTCAGGGTATGTGGGTTCTACTTCAGAACTGTCATTTGCTTGAGTCCTGGTTGCCCAGGCTTGAACAGATTGTTGACACCCTTGACGACCAAATCCACCCTGATTTCCGTCTCTGGATGACCTCCATGCCCACTCCTAAGTTCCCTGTGTCCGCACTTCAGAACTCTGTGAAGATGACCTTGGAACCCCCAAGTGGTATCCGCTCCAACTTGATCCAGGCCTATCAAGATATCGATGACGCTGACCTTAACAGTTGCAAGAAGCCTGAGGCTTACAAGAAAATGCTCTTCGCCCTCTGCTTCTTCCACGCTATTGTCTAGGATAGAAGAAAGTTCGGAGGTATCGGCTGGAATATCCCATACGCCTTCACCAACGAGGATTACGGCTGCTGCAAGAAGCAACTCAAGGTTTTCCTCAATGATTTCGATGAAGTCCCCTTCAAGGTGCTGAACTTCCTGGTCGCTGAGATTAACTACGGTGGACGTGTGACTGATTACATCGACGGCAGACTCATTTTCTGCATTATCAGCCGCTACTTCGTGCCTGAGGTCCTGACTGACGACTTCTACTTCTCAGAAACCAAGAACTACAGAAGTATCCCTGCCGGAAGTCAGGCTGACTATGTTGCCTACATCAAGTAGCTGCCTCTTAACCCCCAGCCTGAAGCTTTTGGTATGCATGAGAACGCCCAGATCACCACCGACACCAAGGCCACTCGTGACATGCTTGAGACTGTCTTGTCCCTCTAACCCAGAGCCACTGGTGGCACTGGTATGACTCGTGACGACCGTATTGCTCAGATCACGACCAACATCCAGAGTCAGACCCCCGAGGCTTATAACATCGAAAAATCTCGTAAGGCCTACCCTACTGATTACCACAGTTGCCTCAACACTGTGCTCACCCAAGAGCTGATCAAATACAACGCCCTCCTAATCATGATGAAGGAACACTTGATCAACGTGAAGAAGGCGCTGATTGGTGAAGTAGTCATGTCCGATGAGCTAGATAAAGTGTCCTCCAGTCTCCACGATAACCAGGTCCCCCTCAAGTGGGCCAGCGTTGGATTCCTGTCTCTGAAGCCACTTGCCTCTTGGATTATTGACCTCAATGAGAGAACTACCTTCCTCCAGAACTGGCTCGACAAGGGTGCCCCACCTACCTTCTGGATCTCTGGGTTCTTCTTCCCCCAGGCTTTCTTCACCGCTACCCTGCAGAACTATGCGCGTAAATGCAAGATCGCCATTGATGAGCTGGACTTCGACTTCAAGATTTACGATGAAATCGAACACCACGAGGTCACTGAAAAGCCCGAAGACGGTTCTTTCGGGTACGGAATGTTCTTTGAAGGCGCCAGATGGAACTCTGTGACTCATTGCATCGATGAGTCCCAGCCCAAGCAGCTGTACTCCTCCGCTCCCATGATTCTTTTCCTTCCCAGAAGAAACAGAGTCGTGCCAGCTAAAGGAACTATTTACAGGACTCCCATGTACAAGGTGCTTAGTAGATCTGGTACTCTTTCTACTACGGGTCACTCGACAAACTTCTGTTTGTGGCTAGAGTACCCTACACGTGACGACCCTGACAAGTGGGTCAGAGCCGGTGTTGCTATCTTCCTAGCCTTGCTGTACTGAGTAAATTACGAACGACGAGACGTTTGCCCAGAACATCAGCCTGGCGGGATTTGACCACACCTCCCCCTCCCTGCCCTGAGCAGGACAAATAATACCAACCTCTATAAAACTGTTGAATTTCAATTAAATATTCTCAGCT
>Ga0138265_1224325_pt1 | contig 12769 bp, 15 predicted proteins | sample RNAA_120151118_FD_105243 | JGI IMG/M metagenome (GOLD analysis project Ga0138265, IMG submission 105243) | Metatranscriptomics of polar marine prokaryotic and eukaryotic communities from Palmer Station, Antarctica after 192hr light incubation... | ecosystem: Environmental > Aquatic > Marine >... | reverse complement strand
TTTCATTTGGAACGAACAACATGCAAGACGACATTCCAAAACAAAGAGGTATCTACTCCGAGATCCTCACGACCGAGGATACCGAGAATCTCAAGCTCGTATCAACAATCGGTCCAAGCAAGGCAAATTTGATCGAAGCCAATATCAAGCAGAAGATCCCAAGAGCAAGAGGGATTGTTCGAGGAGATCAGGCCTCCAAAAGCAAGACAGACGGAGCAGAAGCCGAGCTCCCACATGAAGTTGGTATCATTGGCAAGAATTACTTCAGAAACCCAGATGTCAACCAGGGCTTTTACTCTAAGAAGAGAGAGGGCGTGGCAGATCCAGATCCAAAGGTCATGGAGCCATTCCTCCCAATTCCAGGAAAGCCACCAAGAAAGGTCGTCATCGATCGTCAAAGGAAACTCTTTGCATCTTTGGACATCGAGGAGCTTCTCGTGGAGCTCGGAATCGACTACAGACAGCCTCAACCAAACCAGGCAGACTGGCTGCCGTTAGAGCCATTCGATGACCTTGAGTACGACTGCCGACTTCCTCGTGAGTGGATTGAGCTCGGTGTGGACATGGAGGAGCGTTTCGCTCCCATCCCAGCACAAGGGCTCCAAAAGAACGAGGACGGCTCCTGTGAGTGGAAAGCAGTCTTGATCGAGACCTGGGACGAAGAGAGAGCAGTTTACTGCGGACAGTGGGATATGACGTGCGAGTATGTCGAGCTCACCAGGATCAACCTCTTGTTCAACTCCGAAGACCCAAGGATCTTCGCCCAGAGAGTTGCTCAGGCTCATCAAGAAAGGATTTTTGCAGACTCTCAAATCCGATACAACTTCTTCATCGACAATATGCCCGCGGAGGAGCTCTCTGAGCTCGATCCAGAGCAGATTAGCCGAATCATCCACATGGCGACCGCCTCTCGCTACCTCAAGTCTCGACAGAATGTCGACACCACCGGTATTATGTACGAGGTGAACCAAGACTTCGCAAGGACCATGAACAAGATCATCATGGAGAAGACCTTAGAAAAGTCTCCCGAGGAGCTAGCGGATATGATCCCAGCCAATCTCTAGCTACCAGAGAGGGCTCCACCAAAGGAGACGCCATACTTCGGTATGGTGCCAATCCCACAGCACGACTTCCCAGAGTAGTTCTCCAACTTCTGCTTCAAGTCTCTTTACATCAAAGAGGAGGCTATCAGAGCCATGGTTGAGATCAGGACCGAGTGCAACCAGCTCTTAAAGGAGAACAGGATCTTCAACGTATCTAGCGGAAAGACAATGAGAGTTGACGAATTCAAGCAGACTCAGTCGGCGAGCATCGGCTAGATTGGCCACGCTGCCGGAGAGCAAGGTTGGGTTGGTCGTCTCGCCAAGATCATCAAAGCTTCCTTTGACGACGTAGGCAAAGGCTGGTTCAACATCCACGAGACCTCAAAAGAGACTTATGAGTTTGGTAAGCTCAAGAAGTTCCTGACCCTGGTCAACTTCATGATGCAGGATACCGTCCTCACCATGAGCAAAGAATCTGTGCGAGAATTTGTTGACTTCGTTATCAGCTACTGCCCACGAGGCACCAAGATCATTAGCACCAAGGAGGTACACAACACTTTCGACAGGGTAGCCCTCACTCCAGAAGATAGCGACTATGAAGCCGTGCCATACGAAGATGTACCAGCGGCTGAGAGAGACAACTGGCAGAACACCGCCGTCTGGCTTCACTCCATGTTCGACAAGAACAAGGATCCAGAGCCACTCTTTGACCTCGACTTGATCCTCAAGTCAGGACAGCTCATCCCTACCTACTCCACGCAGCCTGAAGACATCGTGAAGAGAATCATGGACGTCTTTGATGAAGGTATTGAGTGCCTACAGCAGATCCCACAGCTTGAGCCAATCTTATTGAGACATCTATTCAAGACTCACGGCAAGAAGATGTTGAAAGCACCATTGAGACCTCGACAAAAGCCAAGCCCTGTAGATCCAAACAAGAAGTCTGTGCTCCCAGACGAGAACACCTGGCTTTGGGATGCATACGATGATTTGAGGACTGCTCTTACAGCCGCAATTCAGCCATTGTATGAGTATGTGCAGACGTTCAGTCAATTCGAGGAACAGCATGCGCTCCAACCTGAGAAGTACGTAGCCGATCTTGAGGGAAATACAGAAACAGAACCAATGGATGCTGAAGCCCTCAGAGCTGAGATCTTTGCCCTCAGAGAAAAAGAAGAAGAGCTCAAGGGAAGAATTCCAGAATCTGCGACCGTCTCGATCTTCAAGATCAACATCAGGGACATCAGGACTTTCTATGCGTTGAAATACGGTACAATTATTGAGAAAGTGATCAAAATGATTTCTCGAAGAGCCATTGAAGCAAACTATCGAATCGCAACTGAGTTTGGAGCGATCACAGAACGCATCCAGACGCCACCAAAGAATATTCAGGAGCTCACCGACACCAAGAAGTATCTCAGCGAAATTGGCATTACGATTGAGAAACTCAAGACTGAGATCGATCAGTGCATGCGCACTTACGATATCTGCGGCGAGTTCAATCACGAGTTCCAAGGCGGCGAAAACGACGATAAATGGAAACTCTTTGGTGCTCCTCAGAGAATCATGGAGGCAATCGAGAGCCAGACTGCCATCCTCGAAAAGTAGAAGGAGGCCTTCATCAAGGCAATGGAATTGGAGCAGGAGGAGTTTGAGGAGACACTTGACTCCCTGGCCCTGACCGTGGAAGGATTCTCAACATACGATGACCTCACCAAGTACATGGACATCGCTGAAAACGTAGAGTCCGTAAATGAGAGGCTAAAGCAGTGCGTTGAGCAGTCGAGACAGTTTGGGCAGAGCGAGTTCTTGGTTGGAAAAGAACAGAAAGACTATAGCAGGCTGGCAATAATGCAGAAAGACTTCCTACCCTTCTCCAACCTTTGGTTGACTACTCGTACGTGGCACTTAAGACATGAAGCCTGGACTCAGGGACCTTGGGAAGAGCTTTCAGCTGAGGAGCTTGATGAAACATTTGACCAATGTAACAAGACCATCAACCAGGTTGCTAGGTAATTCGCAGACAAAGAGGGTTGCTCTAAGATTGCTGAAAATGCAAGACAAATGAAAGCTAAAGTGGACGCATTCAAAGAAATAGTCCCTCTTGCGTTAGCACTGAGGAAGGAGGGAATGGTTGATAGACATTGGGACCAGGTGTCGGCCGCCGTTGGCTTCGACATCAGACCAACAGAAGGCTTCACTCTCCAAGCAGCTGTCGACAAGGGCCTGCTAGCTCAGTGTGATCTTTGCGAGGAGGTAGGAGAAAAGGCTTTTAAAGAACATCACATTGAGACGAGCTTGAAAAAGATGCAGGAACAGTGGGAAGGACAAGACTTTAAACTCCCTCAATTCAAACAAACCACCACTTCATATATTTCAGGCTTTGAAGATGCGGTCTAGATGCTTGACGAGCACATCGTTACAACTCAGGCCATGCAGTTCTCTCCTTTCAAGAAGCCATTCGAGGACGAAATTGAAGTATGGAGCGCCAAGCTTATGCTCGTATCAGATACACTAGAGGAGTGGGTAAAGTGCCAAGGATAATGGATGTATCTCCAACCCATTTTTGACTCACCCGATATCATGAAGCAGCTTCCATAGGAGACCAAGAGGTTCAAGTCAGTTGACTCGACATGGAGACAACAAATTAACCTTGCGAAAGCCAACTCAGGCATCCTATCAGTCTGCAGCAAAGAAGGTCTCAAGGAGAAATTCCAGGAGGCCAACAAGAACCTTGAGATCGTGCAAAAAGGACTGGCTGACTATCTTGAGAAGAAGAGGTCTGTGTTCGCTCGTTTCTACTTCCTGTCCAACGACGAGCTCTTGGAGATCTTGTCACAGACCAAGGAAGTCAGAAATGTCAGACCACATCTTAGAAAGGTCTTCGAGGCCATAGCTGACCTTGAGTTCGCACCTGATGATACCATGTGGGCAATGATCTCTGCTGAATCGGAGAAAGTAAACTTTGTGAAAAAGATTGACCCTAAAGACAGAAATGTCGAGTACTGGATGGGAGATGTGGAGAAGATGATGACCACTTCTGTCAGAAGCGTGCTACACAAATCTATTGAAGACTATCTGGAACGACCAAGAACAGAGTGGGTGAAGCTCCACGCTGGAATGTGCGTCTTAAACGGAAGTCAGGTCCATTGGACCTATGATGTAGACAAAGCTATCCGTGAAGGGGGAGTGCCTGGAGTACAAAAATACCTTGAGGAACTCAACAGCTAACTAACAGACTCTGTCGTGCTTGTCAGGTAGAAGCTCAGTCAGCAAGCAAAGCTCACCCTTAATGCTCTTATCGTCATTGATGTACATGCCAAGGATGTCGTCGGCAAACTCGTGTCCGAAGAGGTCGACGATGTCGGTGCCTTCGAGTGGATTGCACAGCTCAGGTACTACTGGGAACAAGACGACTGCTACGTCAAATGTGTACAGACTAGCTTCCCATATGGTTACGAGTACCTTGGTAACTCCATGAGACTCGTCATTACCCCACTGACTGACAAGTGTTACATGACCCTGATGGGTGCTCTGAACCTCAATCTTGGTGGAGCACCAGCAGGACCAGCAGGAACAGGAAAGACAGAGTCCACCAAGGATCTGGCTAAGGCGCTTGCGAAGCAGTGTGTCGTGTTCAACTGTTCTGATGGTATGGACCACATCATGGTCGCTAAGTTCTTCAAGGGTCTCGCATCAGCTGGTGCCTGGGCCTGCTTCGATGAGTTCAACAGAATCAATATTGAGGTGCTCTCCGTCATCGCTCAGCAGCTTCTCGTGCTCTTCGGTGCCAAGGGCGCCAACGTACCAGAGATAATCTTCGAGGAGAGTCTCATCAAGATGCGTCCTACCTTCTGCGTTTTCATCACAATGAACCCAGGTTATGCTGGCCGAACTGAGTTGCCAGATAACCTTAAGGCTCTGTTCAGACCAGTCGCAATGATGGTGCCAGACTACGCCCTGATTGGGGAGATTATGCTCTATTCCTTCGGTTTCCTAGAGGGTAGAGGTCTAGCCAAAAAGATGGTCACCACCTTCACGCTCAGCTCTGAGCAGCTGTCCTCATAAGATCACTATGACTACGGAATGAGAGCTGTTAGATCCGTTATTAATGCTGCTGGTCTTCTGAAAGCAGACCACCCAGACACAAACGAGTAACAGCTCCTCCTTAGAGCCCTCAGAGACGTCAATGTACCCAAATTCTTGAAGGACGATATTCCATTGTTTGAGAACATCATCCTCGATTTGTTCCCAGGCGTGGACCGGCCAGCTGTTGACTATGGCGGTCTTGGAGATGCCATATCAAAGAGCTGTGCTCACTTCAATGTACAAGAAGTTGACCTGTTCATCGCTAAGATCCTCCAACTGTATGACACCATCCAGGTTCGTCACGGTCTCATGATCGTTGGCCCCACAGGTGGTGGTAAGTCTAGCAATTATAGAGTCCTCCAGCATGCCATGAGTTCTCTCGCAGACCAGGAGAGGTTCGAGAAGGTACACGTTGACGTCTTGAACCCAAAGTCGATCACCATGGGTCAGCTTTATGGTTATGTGGATCCTTAGACTACTGAGTGGATGGATGGTGTCCTCGCCAAGCTTGTGCTCGATTGCACAAAGGACGAGTCTCCAGACAAGCACTGGGTGATGTTCGATGGACCAGTAGATGCTCTTTGGATTGAGAACATGAACACTGTGCTCGATGACAACAAGAAGCTCTGTCTCAACTCAGGCCAGATCATTACCCTCACACCAAGGATGACTATGATGTTCGAAGTTGCGGACCTGTCAGTAGCCTCACCAGCTACAGTCTCTCGCTGTGGTATGGTGTACATGGAGCCAGCCTCACTTGGTCTTCGACCATACTTCACTTCATGGTTAAACACATTGCCACCAAAAGTGGCTGAGAATCCTGGAATAAAAGCCAAACTTGAAGCCTTGGGTGACTCTCTTATGGGTGATGCTTGCTATTTCTTGAGGCACGAGTTACATGAGCCAGTTGCCACTGTTGATAATAACCTCCTTCAAAGTCTGTTCAGAATCCTTGACGCCTATTTACACGACTACATTGAGACCGAGGTAAAGAAAGTTCTACCTGAGAAAGTGGACGAGTTACTTATGATGCTTCCTGAGCTTTTCGTCTTCGCAATGATATGGTCTATTGGAACAACCACAACTCTTGCTGGAAGAGAAAAGTTCAATTTGTGGGTTAGAGAGAGACTACCAGCAATTGGTGTCACAATCCCAGAAGAAGGATTGGTGTATGATCACACTTACGACATAAAGAGCAAAACCTGGAAGAGTTGGTTAGAGACTGTTCGCGAGTATGTTGTTGATATCAAGATGTCTTACAACGAGATCGTCGTGCCAACTTTGGATTCAATCCGTATGAAGTACCTGACAGCCCTACTTCTTACTGCTGGTAAGCACGTGCTGACTCCAGGACCAACAGGAACTGGTAAATCAGTGAACACTTCAGAAATGCTCACCTATGAGCTGCCACCGGAGTATCAAACCCTCATCATGACATTCTCAGCTTAGACTTCAGCAAATCAGACTCAGGACTACCTTGATGATAAATTCGAGAAAAGAAGAAAGGGAGTCTATGGACCACCAGTTGGAAAGAAGTTCGTGATCTTCGTCGACGATCTCAATATGCCAAAGAAGGAGGAGTACGGTGCTCAACCACCACTCGAGCTTCTAAGATAATGGCTTGATCATGGTGGCTGGTACGATAGAAAGTCCAAAGAAAAGCCATTCAACAAGATTGAGGATATCGTCTTTGTGGCTGCGATGGGACCACCAGGTGGAGGAAGATCAGAAATCACTGCTCGAGTCCAACGTCACTTCAATGTCATGACATACACAGACCTCCAGTCTGAGAGTATTCTAAGTATCTTCAGGACCATTATAACTGCTTTCTACTATAACTTTAGTCAAGAGATTAAGGATGCTGTGGCACCATTGGTGGCCATGACCCTCCGTGTCTACGAGCAAGTCCTCAACGGTCCCTTGAAGCCAACACCCAACAAGTCTCACTACACATTCAACCTCAGAGACATCTCCAGGGTTGCTCAAGGCCTCTGCGTCGCCGATCGTCGACATTGCTACGAGCCAGTGCACGCAGCACGTCTTTGGGTCCACGAGAACAAGAGAGTTTTCGGTGATAGACTTCGTGACGACCCAGACAGAGCCTGGCTTGACAAAGTTCTTGCCACCGAGGCTTGTGAGACCCTGGCACTTGCCAAAGAAGAGGTCTTCAACGCTGAAAGACTTATATTTGCTGATTACATGGACGGTATTGACGTTGAGTAGAGGATCTACAGGCAAATACCGGACCTCAAAATCCTGGTTGAGAAGATTACAGAGTACCTCGGAGAGTACAATAGCGCAGTGAAGACTCAGATGCAGCTTGTCATGTTCCTCGATGCGTGTGATCACGTTTCCAGGATTGCCAGAGTCCTCAGATAGCCTCTTGGAAACTGCCTCTTGCTCGGAGTCGGTGGAAGTGGTAGGTAGTCTCTGTCCAGGCTCGCCACCTTCATTGCGGACTACAAGCCTGCCTCTATTGAGGTCGTCAAGGGCTACGGCATGCAGCACTGGAGAGACGATGCAAAGAAAGCCCTGATGCAGGCTGGTGTTGACAATAGAGCCACAGCCTTCGTCTTTGTGGACACCCAGATCGTCAACGAGCAGATGCTGGAGGACATCAACAACATCCTGAACTCCGGTGATGTGCCAAACCTCTACAAGACCGAGGACTTTGAGCCACTCTTTAAGGTTGGTAAGCTCCTTTGCATGGAGAAAGGTCTACAAGTCACCAAGATGAACATGTTCTAGGCTTACCTGGGTCAGGTTAGGAGAAACATGCACATGATTGTGGCCATGAGCCCACTCGGTGAGGTATTCAGGGCCAGACTGAGACAGTTCCCATCACTCGTCAACTGCTGTACTATCGATTGGTTCTCTGAGTGGCCAGAGGAGGCCCTGCTTGGTGTAGGTCGTGGTCAGATCGTTTCTTAAGACCTGGAATTGGCAGACTCTCTGGATGGCTGCGTCGAGATGTTCAAAAATATTCACTAGTCTGTGGAGCGCAAGTCAGTCGCCTTCAAAGAACAGCTGAACAGATCAAACTATGTGACGCCCACCTCCTTCTTGGAGTTGCTGGCCGCATACGCTACCATCCTCCGCAGCAAGAGAAAGGCCATCGAGTTTTCCAAGAACAGGCTCGTTCGTGGACTGGAGGTGCTGGAGAAGGCCGGTGTCGAGATCGCCTCACTGAAGGATCACATCGATAGGATGGCTCCACAGCTGGAGGTCACGAAGAAGGACGTCGCGGCCACAATGGCGCAGCTGTCCGTGGACAGGGCCGATGCTGACGCTGAGAAGGAGATCGTTGCCAAGGACGAGGCAGAGGCCACCCAGCAAGAGGCGGAAGCAGAGACTTTGAAAAGCGAGGCCGAGAAGGAGTTGAGCAAGGCTGCTCCACTGCTTGAGGAGGCGGCTCGTGTTCTTCAGGAGCTCAAGAAGGATGACTTCTATATCCTTGCCCAGATCAAGAAGCCAACACCAGCAGTCGTGCTGGGTATGGAAGTCTCCTGCCACATGATGCAGCACAAGCCCAAGAAACAGGCATAGAACAAAGTCGAGGGCGACGCTGGTGGGTATTTCGAGACAGCAAGGGTAAACCTGCTCAATAACCCAGGCCAGTTCATGAAGAGCATGCAGGACTACGACAAGGAAGCCATTCCAGAGTCCACTGTCAGGCGCGTCGGTGCCATTCTTGCAAGCGATGACTTCACCATGGAGAAGGTCAAGAGCGCCTCCCAGGCCCTGGTGGCCATCCTTAAGTGGTCCAGCGCAATGCTGTAGTATCACGAGCTCCTCAAGGTTGTCAACCCCAAGAGAGCAAAGGTACGTGAGATGTCTGAGATGCTCACCGTCGTCAGGGCGAGCCTCGCTGAGAAGAGGAAGAAGCTCAAGGAGGTCGAGGACAAGATCGAAGGCCTCGAGCGCATGTTCGCAGAGAAGAAAGAGCTTGAGGCTAGCCTTCAGGCCCAGATCGATGATTGCTACAAGAAGCTTGAGAGGGCTGGCAAGATCATCGCTGGTCTCGCAGGTGAAAAGACGCGTTGGACAGAGACTGTGGCTCGTCTCACTAGCGAGTATACTTATCTGATCGGCAACTGCCTAGTTGGTGCCGGTATGGTCGCATACGCTGGAGCCTTCACCGCCCAGTACAGGCAAGAGCTCGAGGCCGAGTGGCGAGTACAGATCGGTGAGCTTGGTGTGAAGGTCCTGCCTACCATCTCGATGAAGCTGCTCCTGGAGGACCCCGTAACCACCAAGCTGTGGACAGCAGCCTCCCTTCCAAACGACAACCTGTCCATCGAGAACGGTATCATCATGTTTGGTTCAAGAAGGTGGCCACTCATGATTGACCCCCAGAACCAGGCCAATAAGTTCGTCAAGCTCTTCGGTAGAGACGCAGCAGCCGTTGGTCTCGACGTCTTCAAGATGAGCGATGGCAACTTGCTCAGGAGTCTTGAGCTCGGAATCCAACATGGTAAATGGGTGCTGATTGAGAACGTGGGAGAGGAGCTCGACCCAGCCCTGGAGCCCATCCTCCTCAAGCAGGTCGACAGGAGTGGACAACTCCGTCTGGGAGACAAGAGTATCCCATACAACCAGCACTTCAAGTTCCTCATGACAACTACGCTGCCAAACCCTCACTACTCGCCAGAGACCTCCGTGAAGGTGACCATCCTCAACTTCGCCATCACACCATTCGGTCTAGAAGAGTAGATGCTTAACCAGTTTGTGGGTCAGGAGATGCCTGAGCTCCAAAAGAGAAAGGATGGCATCGTACAGCAAAACGCCCAGGCTGCAAAGACCTTGGTCGAGGCTGAAGACCAGATCCTGACAGGGCTGACCAAGAATGAGAACATCGCAGAAATTCTCGAGGATGATGAGCTCATCATCGTGCTCGACGAGTCAAAGAGAACTTCTGACGAGATCAAAGTCCGCCTTAAGGAGTCAGAAGTCACTGAAAAGGAGATCGATAGGACCAGAGAGCTCTACAGGCCAGTGGCATATAGAGCAAGTCTCCTGTTCTTCGCCATTGTCGACCTCGCTGTGATCGATCCAATGTATCAGTACTCGCTGCAATGGTTTGCCAACCTCTTCGGATCCTCGGTTGATAATTCAGCCAAGGCTGCTGAGGCAGAAGGCCGTATAAAGAACCTAAACGATCACTTCACCTTGTCGCTCTACGATAATATTTGTCGATCCCTCTTCGAGAAGCACAAGCTCCTCTTCTCGCTCATCCTCACTGCCAAGATCCTCTTCGGTAGCAACGCCTTGGACCCACAAGAGTGGAGATACTTCCTAGCAGGCCCAACAGGAGCTTGTGACATTGTAAAGAACCCAACCGACTGGCTCGGAGACCTAGAGTGGGCTGAGGCCTACAAGCAGCTCTACGGTATGAGTCAGCTCCCAGCACTCAAAGGCTTCGACTAGGCCTTCATTGAGCACCACAAAGAGTTCTAGAAGCTGTTTGACTCCAACGAGCCACAGACTATGCCTCTGCCAGGAGAGTGGGAGACTAAGCTGGATTACTTCCAGAAAATGATCGCCTTGAAATCCATTAGACCAGATAAGGTACCTCTTGCAGTCCAGCATTTCGTCAGCGAGAAAATGGGCAAGCAGTTCATCGAACCACCTACCTTCAGCATCGCCAAATCGTTCAAAGATGCCTCTGTCACTGTTCCCCTCATCTTCGTGCTCTCAGCAGGTTCTGACCCAGTCGCTGACTTCATGAGATTTGCCGAGGAGATGAGCATGGCCAAGAAGTTTGACGCCATTTCCCTGGGTAGAGGCCAAGACAAGAAGGCCGAGAACTGTATCAACGAGAATGCCGGCCGAGGTGGTTGGGCACTCCTCATGAACTGCCATCTGGCTTCCTCATTCATGCCAAAGCTGGAGCGTATCGTTGAGAACCTCGATGATAGCAGTCATAGAGACTTCAGGCTATGGATGACGTCAATGCCCTCCAAGGCCTTCCCTGTGTCAGTCCTTCAGAACTCCGTCAAGATGACCCTCGAGCCACCAAGTGGTCTCAAGCAGAATGTGCTCGGTACCTACGAAGCCCTTGACTGGAAGATTATTGAAGACTCCACGAAGCCCGATATCGTCAAGCGCCTGCTATTCAGCTTCTGCTTCTTCCATGCCATCGTCCAGGACAGAAGAAAGTTCGGGCCAATTGGATGGAATATTCCTTACGCCTTCACCAACGAGGATCTGATGGTGTCACGAAAGCAGCTCAAGATCTTTGTTGAAGACTATGAGGAAGTCCCCTACAAGGTGCTCAACTACGTTGGTGCTGAGGTAAACTATGGAGGACGTGTGACCGATGATAAAGATGGCCGACTTATTCGTACCATCCTGGAAACATATATCTGCCCAGGAGTCATGACAGATGGATTTGCGTTGTCTGCCAGTGGCACCTACTACGTCATCCCACCAGGTGATAAGGAGGAGTATCTCGACTACATCAAGACATTGCCACTCAACCCAGCACCCGAAGCCTTTGGACTCCACGCGAACGCTGAGATCACAACCAGTCGTATTGAGACTGTACTCTTGCTCGGAGACGTGCTTGCCATGCAACCAAGAGCAGGAGGAGGCTCAGGATAGAGCAGAGAGTCAGTCATTGGAGTTCAGGCAAAAGACCTCCAGGCTCTGACACCAGCCGTCTTTGACCTTGAGGCAGTTTCAAATGCTTATCCAACCAGCTATGAGGAGTCAATGAATACAGTACTGTTCCAAGAGTGCGTCAGATACAACCGACTTCTCGCAGAGATGGCTGTTGGCCTCAAACAAGTCCAAAAGGCACTCGTTGGTGAAGTCGTAATGAGTGAGGACCTTGAACAGATGGCAGATGCCATTTATGACAACCTGGTTCCACCAGCATGGGTAAAGAAGGGTTTCCTTTCGCTTAAGCCTCTCGCATCCTGGATTGAAGACTGCAATGCACGTATTGATTTCCTCAGCAAGTGGATCAGTGGTGGTACGCCTCATGTCTACTGGATCTCTGGTCTTTTCTTCCCTCAAGCCTTCTTCACAGGAAACTTGCAGAACTTCGCCAGGCAGAGGACAGTTGCCGTAGACAGACTCTCATTCTCCTTTGACTTCCGTGATGATATCACCTCCGAGGATGTCACAACAAAGCCAGAGGTGGGCTGCTTTTCTTACGGTGCTTATCTTGAGGGCTGTAAGTGGGACTATGAAACACATCAGCTCGCTCAATCGGCGCCTAAGAAGCTCTTCGTGGACCTACCTTTGTTGCACCTGGTGCCAACTGAAGAAAGGGCAGTCCCAGAGACCGGCATATACATTTGCCCAATGTACAAGGTACTGAGCAGAACCGGAACCCTCTCGACCACAGGTCACTCCACCAACTTCGTTATGTACCTGGAAGTTCCTTCAAGCGTCCACTCTGACGTTTGGATCAAAGCTGGTGTTGCCGCATTCCTGGCCTTGAGGTATTGAGCTCGTGCACATTCTAAGACGCTAACTAGCAATAAAAGACATTATTCACTCTATATCATTTTCTTTTCATTTATTTTCCTTGCTTCGAAAGAAGCCCTCCAATTTCAAAATTGTTTAATTTACGTTTAAGAAGTTAAAAATAGAATGACTTGAGATATAAAGGATCAGTTTTAGGTAGG
>Ga0138265_1096550_pt1 | contig 13025 bp, 12 predicted proteins | sample RNAA_120151118_FD_105243 | JGI IMG/M metagenome (GOLD analysis project Ga0138265, IMG submission 105243) | Metatranscriptomics of polar marine prokaryotic and eukaryotic communities from Palmer Station, Antarctica after 192hr light incubation... | ecosystem: Environmental > Aquatic > Marine >... | reverse complement strand
TTTTTTCTTGGTTGCAGGTCTTATTCTGTTTATTGCTGTTCTAGGTGCTTTAATGTTGACTTTGACACTGAACAAAAAAATTTAAAAGTGCATCAAGTTTTTTTAATAGGATTTTTTTAATATTTGAGTTTTTTAATTAAAAAGGATTCAAGTTTTTTTAGACGTGAAGAATTTAAAACAATTTCATCAAAAAAGAGTAGTTAAGTATTTAAACCAAGTTTTGCCTATTCTTTTGTCGTGTGGTTACGATAATCAAACTTTGATGATTCGCGTAAAACCAAAGGATTTACTTTTTATTCTGGCTTTTTTCAAAAACCATTCCAGCTTGCAATACAAATTATTGACCGCTGTTTCAGGAGTTGATTTTCCTTATCGGAAAAAAAGATTCGAAGTTGTCTATGAACTGCTTAGCATTAGGTTTAATAGCCGGCTTCGAGTAAAAACTTTTGTTGACGAAATTACACCTTTGGTAAGTTCTGTTTCCGTTTTTAGCTGTGTGACGTGGTGGGAGCGTGAAATTTGGGATTTTTTTGGAGTTTTTTTTGAGGAAAACGTTGAGATAAGGCGTATTCTAACTGATTACGGTTTTGAAGGTCATCCGCTTCGTAAAGATTTCCCTTTAAGTGGTTATGTTGAATCACGTTATAACGATAAAATAAAAAGGGTTGTCTGTGAACCTTTGGAGCATGTACAAGAATTTCGTAGTTTTGATTTTACTTCCAGCTGGTCCAACACACTTTCCTAAGTCATCAAAAAACTGTTTCCAGTCGAAAACTACAAAGCAATTATAATTATTCTTGATTTATTTTGTGTTTTTATTTTTATTTTTACTTATGAGCAGTCATTTTCGTTGGAACAAAGATTATGTTTTAGCTATCGTAAATAATCATCTTATCGATTATCCGAGTCCAATTAATTTAAGCTATGCTTGGAGTTTTGGAGCTTTAGCTGGAATCTGTTTGGTAATTCAAATTATCACTGGGATTTTTTTGGCTATGCATTACACTCCTCATATAGATTTAGCTTTTTCGAGTGTTGAACATATTATGCGTGATGTAAATAGTGGATGGCTACTTCGTTATATGCATGCCAATGGTGCTTCTATGTTTTTCATTGTCGTTTATTCTCATATTTTTAGAGGTTTATACTATGGTTCTTACATTACTCCTCGTGAATACTTATGGTGTTCAGGAGTCGCGATTTTTTTGTTGATGATGGCAACTGCTTTTATGGGTTATGTCTTGCCTTGGGGTCAAATGAGTTTTTGGGGCGCGACCGTAATTACCAATCTTTTTTCGGCGATTCCTTTATTCGGACCTTCAATTGTTGAGTGGTTATGGGGAGGGTTTTGCGTAGATAATGCAACTTTAAACCGTTTTTTCAGTCTACACTTCGTAATGCCTTTTGTTATTGCAGGTTTGGTTATTTTGCATATTGCTTTGCTTCATAAAGATGGTTCAAATAATCCTTTAGGTGTCGAAAGTAACAGTGATAAAATTTCTTTTTATCCGTATTTTTATGTTAAAGATTTGTTTTCTTTGATGATTTTCGTTGTTTTTTTTTCAACAATTCTTTTTTACTACCCTAACACGCTAGGACATCCCGATAATTATATTCCTGCAGATCCAATGTCTACGCCAGCACATATCGTTCCGGAGTGGTATTTTTTACCCTTTTATGCAGTTTTAAGATCAATTCCCGATAAACTTGGAGGAGTTGTTGCCATGGGTGGTGCTATTGTTATTCTTTTATTTTTGCCGTTTATCAACACTTCTGACGTAAGAAGTTCAACTTTCAGACCATTTTATCGAAAATTCTTTTGGTTTTTGTTTGCTGATTTTTTTATTGCTTGGTTGGATTGGGCAAGAGGTAGTAGAACAGCCGTTCGTTTTGATTGGGCAGCTTGGTACAGCTTTCTATTTTTTTTACTTTTTAATCCTTATTCCTGCTGTTGGGATTTTGGAAAATTTATTAATTCGAACGAAAATTTAATCTTTTTTATTTTTTTGAAAAATAAGTTTTTTTAATTTTCTCGGGGGTATATTTCAATGGTAGAATATTTGCTTTGCAAGCAAACGGTTTTCGGTTCAAGTCCGAATGCTTCCATGAAATAAAATTCAAGATTTCAACAAGAGGATACCAATTTTCTTTAAGGTTCAACAATTTTTTCAAAATATAATTCAAAAAAATAAATAAAGAAGTGGCGTGAGTTTAAAAAAAAAGTCTTTAAAAAACAAAATAAAAAATTTTACTCTTAACTTTGGTCCTCAGCATCCTGCAGCACATGGCGTTTTACGTTTGATCTTAGAACTTGACGGAGAAATTGTTGAACGTGCTGAACCTCATATTGGTTTGCTTCATAGGGGAACCGAAAAGCTTATTGAATATAAAACTTATTTACAAGCGTTGCCTTATTTTGATCGTTTAGACTATGTTTCAATGATGGCTCAAGAACACACGTATTCTCTTGCCGTAGAAGATTTGACGCAGATTTCTGTTCCTTTACGTGCTCAATATATTCGTGTTTTGTTTTTAGAAATTACCCGAATTTTAAATCATTTGTTGGCTGTTGGTTGTCATGCTATGGATGTTGGTGCTATGACACCCTTTTTATGGGCTTTCGAAGAACGTGAAAAATTAATGGAGTTTTATGAGCGCGTTTCAGGTGCACGTATGCATTCTGCTTATATCCGTCCGGGTGGTATTTCTCAAGACATTCCAATAGGACTTTTGGACGATTTATACATTTTTGCAGAGCAGTTTAGCACGCGGGTTGATGAAATGGAGGAAATGTTAACAGGTAATCGAATTTGGAAGCAACGTTTAATCAATGTTGGAGTCGTTACTTCAAAAGAAGCTTTGGAATGGGGTTTTAGTGGTGTTTTGTTACGGGGTTCAGGTTTAAATTGGGATTTACGAAAACAACAACCGTACGAGATTTACGATAAGATGAAATTTGATGTTTTGACTGGCATCAACGGTGATTGTTTTGATCGTTATGTCATTCGTGTTGGAGAAATGCGTCAGTCGTTGTCTATATTAATGCAATGTTTAAACAACATTCCAAACGGGGCTGTTAAAGCAGACGATAGAAAAGTTACTTCACCCTCTCGATACGATATTAAAAATTCAATGGAATCTTTAATTCATCACTTTAAGTTTTTTACAGAAGGTGTTTCTGTTCCAAGAGGAGAGACTTATACTGCTACTGAAGCACCAAAGGGAGAATTTGGGGTTTACTTGTTGTCAAATGGAACAAACCATCCTTATCGCTGCAAAATAAAAGCCCCTGGTTTCGGTCATTTACAAGGGTTAGATATGATGAGTAAAGGGCATATGATTGCCGATGTTGTAACAATTATTGGAACCCAAGATATTGTTTTTGGGGAAGTTGACCGTTAATATGCTTAAATATCAAATTTTTACAACAGAAGGTTCGTTGTTATTTCCTTTGTCAAAAAATAAAAAATTTGTTTTCTTAAAAAATGATCCGTTGAATCATCTTTTATGGAAACCGATTAAAAAAGCAACTTTAATAAGCACAACAAAAAAACTAGAACTTTTCAAAATAAGATTTTTAACTAAATAGATTTTGATTTTAGCTTATAGAGAAAATAGCTCAGTTGGTTAGAGTATTAACCTGTCACGTTAAAAGCCGCGGGTTCGACTCCCGTTTTTCTCGTAAACTCTTTTTTGCTGTTTCCTGATAACTTTTGCAGTTCAATCTTTTTTATTTCGAAAAGAAGAAATATAATGTTTAGTTTTTTGTACTGGCTCACTTTAAATGATTTTATATTTTGATTTTCGTTAACTTCAAAGTAAGTTTTTATTATTTTCTAGAATTTCCACATTTTATTTTTTTCCGTGTTTGACATAAAGAATATCGTTTTTTTATCGTTTAAACAACCCAAAATCAGTTTTGGTAGCTCCAGTCGGTAAAGCAAAAAACTGAGAATTCTTAAGTCAGTTGCTCAACTCAGCTTCCAAACGAAAAAATAATGAGTTTGTTTTGTAATTTAACTTCCCAATTAAAAAATGCTATCAAATCAAATCAAAAATTTGTTTACTTTCCTAAAACATCTTTAACCTGTCATTTTTTAAAGGTTCTGTTTTTTGAAGGTTTTGTTTCTGGTGTTGTTGAAATTCATTCAGGCAAAATTTTAAAAGTTATTCTAAAATATAATTCTCATGGAACTCCAGGTTTTAAAGAAATTAAAACTTTTTCTACCTCTAATAAAAAATTCAATTTATCTTATCCACAAATAGTCAAAACGAGCAATGGTTTTGTAACTTTTGTCGTTTCGACAAATGGAGGTATCTTTACAAATAATGTTTGTATAAAACGTAAAACTGGGGGAATAATACTTTGTTCTATCTTTTAAAAAATGAAAAATAAAAACATCTTTAAAACATGTCTTAAAATTCCCGCCGTTGTAAAATTCCAACTTAAACAAAACTTACTTTTTTTAAAAGGCTCGGGGGGTTATCTTTGTTTAGATATTTCTTTTCTTACAAGCAAAACATTAAGTCTAATCAACAAAAGAATGAAATTTTCTTCATTTTTTCGTTTACTTCAAAAATCAGTTGTTGGGGTTTCCTTAAGTTTTGTTATTCGTTTGACCTTTGTTGGTGTTGGCTTTCGAGTAGAGTCTATTAAAAATAATTTTATCAAGCTTAAGTTAGGTTTTAGTCATTTCGTTTTCATTAAAATTCCATTTTACGTGGAAGTTTTTGTTCCTCAAAAAACGTCGTTAGTTTTAAAATCGCTCGACGAACAATTGTTGAAAGAATTTTGTTCGAAAATTTGTTTTTTCAGAGTTCCGGACGTTTACAAAGGTAAAGGGATTCTTTACAAAAACGAAACACTGATTCTAAAAGAAGGCAAAAAAAAATAATACGTATGAAAATTATAAATAAAAAAAATCACAATTATTGCTTGGTTTTGTCAAAAATTTGTTTAGGATCCTCTATTTCTTTTACAGATCCAAGTAATTTCAATTTTTTGTTAGGCTGTAGAGAATCTTTTTTTTCTTTTCTTAACCCTTTTTTTGTTCAATACTCTCTAAAAACTGGATTTTCTTTTATTGAATTTTTTTTAAAAAGTCAATATAATATCCTTTTTGTTATCAACTTAAAAGACCCTATACTTTTAAATAAATTCCATAAAATTTGCAAAAAAAAAAACTATTCTTTATTAAACGATTCGGAAGTCTCTTCTGGTTTTTTAACAAATCGAAAAACATCTAATCTTTTAATAATTACATTATTCTTAGAACATCGAAAAACTGAATTGCTACAAAAAGAATCTTTGTTGATGAATGTTCCTTTAATTTCTTTCAACGATTTGTCTTCGAATAAATTTTCGAGTTCTGTCGCTGTTATTGGGTCGTATTCCTCGTTGTTATCCAAAAATTTGATATTATCCTTATTATCTGTTTGTTTAAAACAGAAATTTAATCATAAAAATAATGCGACCTAAGTTAAAAAAATATTTAAAAGCAGGAGTTGTTATAACGAAAAAAAACCAAGCTTTACTCCTTTTAAAAAATAATAAAATAAATTTTTTTTCACCGGATTCTATTTATTTAAATTCACGAGCTAGTGTGAAAATTAAAGAATTTTTCAAAACATCTATTTTGAATCGTCGAAAAATAAAATTATTTTTGCTTTTTTCACGGACTTCGCTTTTAAAAAAATATTTAAATAACGAAGGTAATAGTACCAAAAACTCTTTACGCTTTTTAAGAGAGTTGGAGTTTTGTTCGTTATTAGAAAAACGATTCGATATCTTATTATATCGCTTAGGTTTTGTTGTTACTATTTCTGAAGCCAGACATCTGATTTCACACAAAAAAGTTAGAATAAATAATTTTTTGAATACCTCTTTTTCTCGTTTATTGATGAAAGGCGATATGGTTAGTTTTACACCATCTGTTCAAGCACAGATCAAAAAACGTTTAACAAAAGAAATTAACTTTAGATATTTTTTTTTTAATACTTTTGAAAATTTAGAAGTTAATATAAAAACTTTAAAAATAATTGTATTAACAGAAAAACTAAAAATACCTCAACAAATACAACATTATTCTTTTTCTTTAAGTTGGAGCAATCTTTTAAGTAGTTAATTAAAAACTTTGATTTTTCAAGAGTCGTTTTCATTAGTTTAGAGTATTCTTTAGAAAGGGTAATTAGCTCAATGGTAGAGCATTCCGCTTACAACGGAAAGGTTAATAGTTCGAGTCTATTATTACCCAAAAAAACCTGATTTTTTAAAGGCGAATAGTTCAGTTGGTAGAACATTGGTTTCCAAAACCAAAGGACGGGGGTTCAAAGCCCTCTTTGCTTGTTCTTTTTTTAAAAAACTTGGATAGATGATCGAGTGGTTTAAGGTGTTAGTTTTGAAAACTAATATGTTTAAAAGCATCGTAGGTTCGAATCCTACTCTATCCGGCTTTTACAAACTTTTTATTAAAAAATGTATTTAAATATTGTTTTTCTACCTCTAATAGGAGCTTTTCTAGGAGGATTTGGTGGACGTTTTTTTGGCCCTTGGGGCTCTGGTATTCTTACAACATCTTGTGTAATTTCCAGTTTATTTCTTTCGTTTTTTGCTTTTTTTGAAGTCGGTTTTTCAGAGTCACCTTGTTTTGTCAAAGTATTGACTTGGTTTAATAGCGAATATTTTTGTGCGAATTGGGGTTTTCAATTTGACAGTTTGACAGTTGTCATGTTGATTGTTGTAACTTTTATCTCTGGTTTAGTTCATTTATATTCGACGGAATACATGTCACACGATCCACATTTACCTAGGTTTATGTCTTATTTGTCTTTGTTTACTTTTTTCATGTTAATTTTAATTACTGCAGATAATTTTATCCAGCTTTTCGTTGGCTGGGAAGGTGTAGGATTATGTTCTTACTTGTTAATTAATTTTTGGTTTTCCCGAATACAGGCCAATAAAGCTGCTATCAAAGCAATGATAGTAAATCGCGTGGGAGATTTTGGTTTAGCTTTAGGTATTTTCGCAATTTATATTACTTTCAATTCCGTTGAATATTCTGCTGTTTTTGCCTTGGTTCCATTGTTTGAAAATGATGTTTTAACTTTTGTTGGTGTTACTTTTCCTCTATTGCCTTTGATTGGTCTTTTATTGTTTGTTGGAGCGATTGGAAAATCCGCTCAGTTGGGTTTACATTCTTGGTTACCTGATGCGATGGAGGGCCCAACACCTGTTTCTGCTTTGATTCATGCTGCTACTATGGTCACCGCTGGAATTTTTTTATTGACACGCTGTTCACCTATATTTGAGTACGCTCCTACTACGTTGTTTATCGTTACGATTGTTGGTTCTGTCACTGCTTTTTTTGCAGCTACTGCCGGGCTTTTACAAAACGATTTAAAACGGGTTATTGCTTATTCAACATGCAGTCAATTAGGTTATATGATTTTTGCTTGTGGAGTTTCAAATTATTCTGTTGGTGTATTTCATTTAGCGAATCATGCTTTTTTTAAAGCTTTATTGTTTCTAGGGGCAGGTTCAGTTATTCACGCCGTAGCTGATGAACAAGATATGAGACGTATGGGCGGTCTAAAGCGTTTAATTCCCTTTAGTTTTGCTGTAATCAGTATTGGGTCTTTTGCTTTAATGGGTTTTCCTTTTTTAACAGGTTTTTATTCAAAAGATGTAATCTTGGAAGTTGCTTTTGCGAAATATACTACTGCTGGTCATTTTTCTTACTGTTTAGGAACTTTTGCCGCTTTTTTCACTGCTTTTTACTCTATGCGTTTGGCGTTTTTAACTTTTTTGTCAGAGCCGAATGGCTTTAAGTCTGTTGTTTTTGGTGCCCACGATTCTTCTTTAAAGATGGCTTTGCCGTTATTTCTTCTTTCTTTTCCAAGCATTTTTGTCGGTTACTTGTCACGTGATCTTTTTATTGGTTTGGGAACGGGATTTTGGAATAATGCGATTTTTAATTTTCCTACGAATTTAAATATTCTTGACGCAGAATTTGCTCCTCAGCTTTTTAAGCTTTTACCTGTTTTTTTAAGCCTTTTTGGTGCTTCAGTAGCCCTTTTTATCTATACTTTTTTTTCTAAAGATTTGTATTTGTTAAAAGTATCTTTTATTGGCAGAAAAGTTTATACTTTTTTGAGTAGAAAATGGTTTTTTGACAGGTTTTATAATGAATTTATAAATCAAGTCTTTCTAGAATTTGGTTATCATGTCACTTATAAAGCGATTGATCGTGGATTTATTGAAATGTTAGGCCCTTATGGTTTGTCTAAAACTGTTTTAATGAAATCTCGAACTTTGTCAAATCTTCAAACAGGTAGCATTTATGATTATTCTCTTTGGATGTTTATAGGTTTTATTTTTAGTCTTTTAACAGTGGAACTTGTCTTTTTTTTATATTCTCTGCTTGACCCAAGTTTAATTTTCCTTTTTTTAATATCGTTTTTCAATCAAGAAAAAGATTTTTGTCTTTCCTTACGAGTATGGTTGTTCTATGCTTTTCAAATAAAAGCAGTACTGCCAAGTCGAGTTGGAAATTATGTTTTAGTTTAGGTTGCACGCACATTAGTTTTAGCAGATTCAGTAGTGAGAAATTACATTTTAGCTTTAGTCATTTCCGTAAATTCTATTTTATTTTTTTGTAATAATATTTTACCTTTTAAAGAAATTTTCTCAAGTTATATTTTCCCTTTTTTCTATAAGGTTTTAGCTCTTACAGAGAAAAATTTCCCTTTACAAGGACTTGAAGTTTTTTATGTTACAGATTTATTGCCCACAATAGTTTTTTTACCTTTGTTGGGTTCAATTATTCTTTTATTTATTCCTTCCCGGGATGTTAATTTTATTAGAAAATTTGGGTTGTCTATTTCGTTTATTACTTTTTTTCTTTCTCTTTTTTTATGGCTACTTTTTGATTGTAATTGCGCCAGATTCCAATTTGTTTATGATTTTGTTTGGATTTCACCGGCAAACCTAAACTTTTCGTTTGGTATTGACGGTATTTCTATTTTTTTTATTCTCCTTACCACTTTGTTGATTCCCTTATGCTTTTTAGCAGGTTGGAACAGTGTTGTTAAGTTTTATAAAGAATACGTTATCGCTTTTTTGTTCATGGAGGCTTTTTTGATTTTGGTTTTTTCTGTTCGCGATTTACTTCTATTTTATATTTTTTTTGAAAGCGTGCTTATTCCGATGTTCGTTATTATTGGTGTTTGGGGATCTCGTGAACGAAAAGTAAGAGCATCTTATCTTTTCTTCCTTTACACTTTACTTGGTTCAGTTTTGATGTTATTATCGATTTTATACGTTTATTTTGAAGTTGGAAGTACGGATTATGAAACTATACTATCACATCCCTTTACTTTCTGCGAACAGCGTTTCATTTGGTTAGCTTTTTTTGCTTCGTTTGCTTCTAAAGTCCCTTTACTTCCTGTTCATATTTGGTTACCTGAAGCTCACGTTGAAGCCCCTACTGCCGGTTCTGTTATATTGGCTGGTATTTTATTGAAACTGGGAAGTTATGGATTTTTACGTTTTTCATTACCCCTTCTTCCGGAAGCTTCGTTATATTTTACTCCTTTCATCTTCGCGTTAAGTATCTTGGGTGTAATCTACACCTCTTTAACTGCAATTCGTCAAACCGATTTAAAAAGGATCATTGCTTACACTTCTGTTGCTCACATGAACTTAGTTATGATTGGAATATTTAGTTTTAATGTTGTTGGTTTAGAGGGTGCTATTCTACAAAGTTTAAGTCATGGTTTTGTTTCTAGTGCTCTTTTCCTAATAATTGGTGTTGTTTATAATCGACATCATACCAGAATGATCAAATATTATAGTGGTTTAGTTCATGTCATGCCAATCTTTACTATTATTTTTTTGTTTTTTACTATGGCCAATATTGCTCTACCTGGAACAAGTAGTTTTGTAGGAGAATTTTTGATTTTGTCAGGTGCTTTCAAAGTTAATACAAGTGCTGCTTTTTTTGGTGCTGCAGGAATGTTTTTAGGTGGCGGATATTCTCTATGGCTTTTTAATAGACTTGTTTATGGTAATCTAAAAATTCAGTATTTAACAAACTTTCAAGATTTAACTTTTAAAGAGTTTTTTGTCTTTTTGCCTCTTTTTGTTGGAACTTTCGTCATGGGAATCTATCCAGAAATTTTTTTAGGCTTGATTCACGGAAGTGTTCAAAATTTAGTTTCACAAATAAACATTTAAAAATTTTTTGTTCTTTTTTACCAGACAACAGAAACATCGTCTTTTTCGTCTAATGGTTAGGACTTTACTCTTTCACAGTAAAAATATGGGTTCAAATCTCATAAAAGATATTTTTTATTTAATAGAGTTTTTGTCAATTCAGTTCTTCTGCAATCTTTTTCTAATAACCTTTTTGCGTTCGGTTTTTTTCTTTTTCTTAACTAGTAAATCTAAATTATGCCGGCTAAACGCTGATGTTGGTCTTTTTTCGTAAAAAAGAGACCTTTGCCAATCTATTTTTGAATATTCTTTTCCTAAAGTGATATATCAGCTGAAAAAAAGCTTCTTTCAAGTTAAAAACTGAAAATTTTGATATTTATCTTATGTTACAAGCGGCGAAATTAGTAGGTGCTGGGCTAGCTACAATTGGATTAGCAGGGGCAGGTGTCGGAATTGGTACTGTTTTTGGTGCTTTAGTTCTTGGTGTTTCTCGAAACCCTTCTTTAAAAGACGAATTGCAGCAATTAGCTATTTTAGGTTTTGCTTTAACCGAGGCTACTGCATTATTTGCTTTAATGATGGCTTTCCTTATTTTGTTTGCGTTCTAAGATCCTTTTTCAAACTGGAATGCTTTAATCAAGATTTCTTAAGCTTTTTTCATATTTTAAGAGAAATACAAATTAGTTTTGATAGCTCAGTTGGTAGAGCGAAGGATTGAAAATCCTTAAGTCAGTGGTTCAACCCCGCTTCTGAACAAAAAATAGCTGTTTATAATACAACTTTCCGATTAGAAAATGTGGTTAAAACAAAATTTTGTCTTTGAGGTAGTTGGAAACAGTTTTAACGAATTTTTAGAAACTTTTTTACATCAAATAATAATTTCAATTTTCCCTAATGAATAAACAATAGTTTCAAAACTTTTGTTTTTTTGACAAACAATACTTATTTGTTCGTAATAAGTTTAGAAAAATTAATAAAACATTACTTTGTTCTATCTTTCAAAAAAAAGTCCTAAAATATTGTTGTTGTATACTTAAAAAAACTTGTTTTTTAAAAAGATCTTGAAAAAGTTCTTAGAGGCAAAGCCGATAAAGCGTTGTCTAGCTTAAATTAAATCTTTGCTAAAATATATTAATGGTAAATTATCTGCCTTCCAAGCAGAAGATATGAGTTCGATTCTCATTTTTGGCTGAAAAAAAATTTTGTTCTTCTCAAAAAAATATAAACAATAATATGAAAAACAGTATTTGGCTCGACAAGGTTCCCAATGCTATGGTATTAATCTATGCTATTGGGTTAGGAACAACAAACGAATTCTCAAAATTTTACGAATTTTGTCAATTTTTTGAAAGACACTCTTTTCGAAATTTTCCTAGCATAAACACAACAATGGATTTTTCGTTAGTTCACCAAAATTGTTTTAAAATGTTTCTGCCAGAGGTTTTTTTAGCAACTTCTATTTTGACAATCACCTTATATGCTGCTTTTATTGGAGCCTCAAGAGGCTTGGGATATCCGTTGATTATTAAAAATTTAAATAAACTTTGTGTTCTAGTTTTGTTTATAACATTTTTACTTCTTCAGAACACTTCAGTCTTTTTTTGCTCACTTATCAGAACACTTTTGTTTTTGATTTCTTGTCATCTAATGTTAAACAAATATTGGCAATAGCTACTATTTTTTCTTTGGTAATTTCAGAAGACCTTGTAGTAAAACAGCAAATAAACAATTTTGAGTACCTTATCTTAATTCTTTGCGCTGTTTTAGGCTTATTTTTTTTAGTTGCTTCTTATGACATGATTTCGTTATATTTAGCCATTGAAATGCAAAGTTTATGTCTCTATGTTTTAGCTGCATCAAAAAAAGATTCATCTTTTTCAACCGAAGCTGGGTTGAAATATTTTATTTTGGGTTCTTTTTCTTCAGCTTTGTTATTGCTTGGTATTTCTGTCTTGTATGGGACTACTGGAACAACAAATTTTGATAATTTTCGCCTGCTTTTGTCTGGTGTTGGTTATGATAATTTTTTTTTGACAGCATCTATTGAAAAAGCATTATTAGCAATTTCTGCAGCATTTTTTTTTAAGATAGCTGCAGCACCTTTTCATATGTGGTCTCCAGATGTTTATGAGGGATCACCTATAAGTTCGACTATTTTTTTCGCGATCGTGCCAAAAATCGCCTTATTTGCTGTTTTTGTAAGAATTTTTCAAACAATTTTTTCAAGTTTTGAAGAGGTTTTTCTTATTGTATTAATTTTTTTCTCTCTTTGTTCTGTAATTGTTGGCTCATTCGTAGCTTTACGGCAAAAAAGATTAAAACGTTTGTTAGCTTATAGCTCAATTGGGCATGTAGGTTATCTTTTATTGGCTTTTTCGTCGAATTCTTTGGAAGGAACACAGTCTTTGTTTTTTTATTTAATAATTTATATGTTGACAGGACTTTGTATTTGGTCTGTCGTTCTATCTCTGAATACAAAAACTAATACTGAGAAAAGCAAAACGTTGCTTGATTTGGGCTCAGTTTCTCATTCGAACGTTTTGTTAGGTTTTACTGCCCTTCTTGCACTTTTTAGTCTAGCAGGCGTACCTCCCCTTGCTGGATTTTTTGCTAAACTGGAAATTTTTGTAAGTGCTTTAGGTTCTTCTTTGTACTTCGCATCTTTTATAGCAATTTTATCCAGTGTTGTTTCAAGTTTTTATTACATTCGCCTTGTTAAAACGATGTATTTTGAAAAAAGAGAAGAAGATACTTCTGGCATTTCGATCACTCATTCGTGTTCTTTGACTATGGCATTGTGTTCGTTTTTTTT
>Ga0138265_1095577_pt1 | contig 13424 bp, 16 predicted proteins | sample RNAA_120151118_FD_105243 | JGI IMG/M metagenome (GOLD analysis project Ga0138265, IMG submission 105243) | Metatranscriptomics of polar marine prokaryotic and eukaryotic communities from Palmer Station, Antarctica after 192hr light incubation... | ecosystem: Environmental > Aquatic > Marine >... | reverse complement strand
TTTAGCTTTAAATATATTTTTAGATTTTAGATTTTTAATTTCTGGTCTGAATTTCATGCTTGATGCAAGCAGAAGCTGTTCTTGAGCGATGATCATGGTAGACCATCGTCCAGACTCAATCATCTTCTTCAGGACCGTCGGAGGCTACGCTCATTCTGCTCATTGTTCTTCATTCTTCTTCATAGTCAGAGTTTCCTCCTCCGCCGCCACCTCTGTTGCCGTCTTCGTCGACAATGTCGTTGGCGCCATAGTCCGCGTCGATCTCACCACAGAGCTCGATGGCAGTCTTGAACCGCTTGGTCATGATCTCAAGGCTTTCATATTCTGGAATATCAACCGTGAAGAAGCAGGTGTGGGCCTCAGGAAGAGCATCTGCGCCCATGTGGCGTCTGACAGCGATTTCGTGTCGGTATCCGAGAGTGCTGGTGTCGTTGGGGAGCTTGACGCGGCCCCAGACGAACTTCAAGTACTTCCGTCTCTCGTCTTGGGTGAAAGACTCGAACATCTCCCAGAACATCTTGACCCATTTGGACTCAGCAGTATCGGTGATGGCCTTGAGCGCGGCAGTTGTTACGTCCTTGGCTCCACAGGCTCTGAGCTCGACTTCTTCCCAGGTCAGGAAGGACAGGATGGAGACGTCAAGCACGTAGCTGACGCCCTGCTTGAGCCACTCCATCTGCTTCTGGTACTCGGCCAATTTGGTTTTGGCAACCAACTCCACGAACTCCTTGTGATTGGCGTGTGTGACCGCCTTGTCTTTTCCTCCAGGGCAGAGCTCCACCGGAGTTCCATTTGAAAGATAGGTCTCGAAAGTCTCTGACACCGCTGCATCGAAGTCTGCTGGCTTCAGCGAGGCTCCGTGCTTCTAGATGTCCTGCAAGATTTACCAGGAGTAGGCATCAAGTCCTTCCAAGTCGTTGAGCGTCACTTCCTCGCCAAGGAGCTGCTTCCAGAAGATGGGAGGGAAGTGCCAATCCATTGCTGACTGGGATCTGATCGAGAAGCCCAGGAAGTAGCCCATAAAGATGAACAGCTCTGAGTGAGTTGGAGTGGTCGATGCTGGATTGAGGATGAAGCAGTCTCGGCTGGAGCCGTGGTCGTTCCTGTTGTTTGGTGTCTTGATCAGTAGAGGGAGAGCATCTGTCTCCAACTCTGTGTTTATGTTCGTCAGTGTTTCTCTGAAAGGACCTCCGACATCGATGCTTCCTTCACCTTTAAATTAAACGGAGAACATCTGGCTGTCGGTGCCGTTCCTCTTGAAAGCCCCTTTGAAGCTATCGTCCTTCTTGTGGGTTTAGAAGATTTGCCCAAAGATCATATGCTCACCGTTATGGTCGCACTTGCCCTGGTCAGCGAACCTCTGAGCTGCTGCCCTCTTGATCTTGACGCCAACAGTGGAGCCCTCTGGCAGTTTGTCAATCTATTCTTTGACATACTTGGCCTTCATGCTCGACAAAAGACTCGTTCTCAAGGCATTGACCAGCTCATATGCTGTACCTGCGATTCCTCGGGTCTCTTTGCTCACATAAGGCAACAGAGCGAAGAAGAAGGTGTTCAACATCCAGTAGAGGCTGGCCTTCTGCTTCTTGACCTTCTCGTTGTATTTCTTCAAGCCCTTCTCCTTGAACTTGAGCTCGCCCATCTTCACTTCTTTCTCGAAGTTCACGTCCTTGATGGCTTTCTCATTGACGATGCTGCTGATGCTTGCATCTACTGTTCGCAACAGGTCTGTCTTGAATTTGGCAGCGAATTTGGAGTCATTCTCGAGGATCTCGTCCCAGGTGGCTTGCGTCAATTTGACCAACTGCTTATTTTTCTGATGTGTAAGATCTGGAACGATCTCCAGGTCGAGGCCGTGAGCGGAATCCTGCTTGTAGAACTTCTCGAGGTCGATGCTTGGTAGCTTGGCGTCCTTCTTCATGGGCTTGGCGACTCTGAAGAAGATCAACGGATTCACGCTGTACAAGTCATCCTCGAGAATTGTCTTTTCGGTATGGTTGACTTCAACCTCCTCGTGGTTGATGAAGCATCGGCTATGGTAGAGTGGCAAGGTCTCACCTTTCACTTTCTAGTCATCTTTGGCACCGTCTGCATCCTTCTTCTCTTCCTTCTCTGCTGCGTCCTTGGCTACGATTTACTCGCCCTCTGGCTGAGCAGCAGCATCGGTGGTGCCTGCCGCGTCGAATATCTCCTTGCCGATGGCCTCAAGGTCTGGCCAGTCCAGAGAGGTCAGATTTTCGATTGGACATTTGATAGCAAAACAAAGATCTGGAAGCTCAGCTTTCTTCTGCTCATAGTCTTCTTCTGTCACAAATTTCCATTCTCCATTCTATTTGTAAAGGTGAAGAAGTCCTTTGGCCTTCTTGCCTTCAGGTAGCTTGTGAGCATATAGGTTCTCGGCATCTGTGGCACCACCACCAATGATGACGAGCGATGCTTGATCATGAGCCAAGAAGTCCACAACATTCCTGTCATTGAAGGTTGCCACTTCCCTGAATGGGTGCTCTTGGTCTTCAGCCATCTCTTCTTCGACTCCTAAATGTGCATATTCAGAACCGATCTTGATTCCCACAGAATATAGCAGCTCTTTTCCCTGTTTGTTTTCAAACATTATGAGTGAATGCACTGAGCCACATGAAGCCTTCTTGGCTTTCATGGATTGCTATTCAGCAAGCTGATTGAGGGAATACAGCTTCATTGGTCGATGAATTCCAGTCTCGACCACGTCAGCTAAACCAAGCCTCTGCTGGTCATTGTGACCCCATCCCCAAAGCAGGCCCTCAGAATCAATGGCGATCGCGCTCTCAGCTCCCAGACTCATCTGCGTGAAGACGACGTCCTTGGCGCCCAGCTGGATCTTCTTGAAGTCTTTGCTTTCTTTGACATTCACGCCTTGACCGAGCAGACCTTTCTCGCTTTTTCCTGCTGAGTAGATTGCTTTGGTGCCTGATTCTGAATCCTCGAGCTCAATGAAGGCACAAGGGCTCTCAGTGCCAGTTGCTGCCCAGACTCTACGACAGAGCTGTCCGCGAGGGAGCTTCAGCTGCTTTGGTGTGTTTGATTCTTGGCCTATAGCTTCTAAGAATCTTCGGCCCCAGCCCCAGAGGTTACCAGCGTCTGTGACTGCGAGAGTAAAGCCATGTCCTGACGTAATGTCCACAATCTTCTGCTCATCTGCCGAATCAGACCAGAGTTTCAGCCGTGTGAACGCTCCCTTCCACTCGTCATTGGGGAAATGATGGTCGATGGATTCGCCTCGGTAGAAGATCTGGTTGTTCTCGAGCACCACTATTGCCGATGTCTTCGCAATTGCCACAAACCTGACCTTCTCCTTGAACGAGGCGACCTTGGTGAATTTTCCATGGGAAGTTCCACCGCCCTCCATCGAGCCTGTTTCGTAAAGCATTCCTTGACTCGTGACTGCAACTGAGTACTGTCCCCGTCCATAGACCCTCACTGGCCTGAATGTGCCAGCGCCTTCTTTGACTTCTGGCACGCTGATCTGAGGAGTCTTGAAGCTTTCAGCAGCTGCGCCAAGCTAGTTGGAGCCGTTTTGGCCAAAGCCGATGACGGCCTGCTGCTGGACTGGATAGAAGAGGTAGAATCGGCCTGAAGCCCACTCAAACTCTTTGTCCTTGAGACTCTTTAGTTGGATATCCGAAGTTGGGCTGTTGCTGATGCCGACGTATGTGAAGTCCTTGAGCTTCATTGTGTCCTTGAACTTGATCTTGACCCGCTGGACCTCTGGGATGTCTACCAGCGCTCTGGTCATGGCATCGAAAGCCGGGTGGCTCGTTTCGACGGTGACGTTCATTAGGGCTTTCTGGTCCTCGTCAAGGTGCTCAAGATGGTAGAGGTACATCAACACATCGAAGCTGTCGGCCTCCTTCAGAAGCTGCTTGTTTCTCTTCACGCGGCAAATGGCCTCGCTGTCTTCAAGGACCTTGATGGTTTGCAGTTGGTAGCCCTCCAAGGCCTTCGATTGGAGCTCATCGACCTTGAGATGGATCTCGAGGAAGAGAAGTTGTGCATTCGTAAGCTTCTTGGCTTCACCATCATCACCCTGGCTCTGATCTTTGAAGTCGATCTGGCTCGTGGCGAGCTTGACAAGCTGGTTCTCCACGATGCGAGGGAGCTCACCGGCTCCCACCAGAGCACCGCAGTGCTTCTTGGCAAATGAAAGGAGCTTCAGGCAGGACTTGAGCAGCTTGCAGACGAGAGCCTTCTGCTCTTGGAAGTACAAGACCATGCAGAGGTGCAAGTTCATCAAAGTCGATATGCAATTCTTCGTGCTCAGGAGATCAAGAGCGCCTTCTTTCACGAGATACTATGTCACAAACCGGAGGAGGTAAGGATTCAGGCCTGTCACAGCTCTCTCTTCGACCTGGAAGTAATCGGCGACTTTTCCTATCTTTGCAATGCGCAAGTCTTGCACGGTCTTGACTCCTGCCTTGAGGACATCCTGGAGCAAGAAGGTCTTGGTGAACTGCTTGAAGTCGTCGGACTTGCTGCAGAATCCAAAGATATCTCTCAGCTTTTGCTTGATCTACTGGTAGCTCTTCTTTTGGCCAACCTGCAGCAGCTGAATGACCGAGGAGTTGAACTGCATCTTCAGGAACTTGGAGAAGTTGGCCCGATCACCCTCAGACTTCAAGAGTCCTGGCAGCACCCTATCCTATTAGGCAACGTTGATGATGGCAAAGAGGCAATCCTTCCTTTGCTCAACGAGCATCTGCTCCACAGCCTTGGCATACTCGAACTGAAGCTGACTTGCATCAAAGTCTGTCATGATAGAGTAGAGCAGCTTGGTCATCTGCTCATCGTTCTTCTTGCTCTCGGCATTATCATCATTTGATGCTGTGGCTGGCAGCTTGGCGACAAACTTCTTCTCCACGACATCCTTGAGCTCCTTCCACCATACCTCGTCCTTCTCATATGCATCAAAGACTTCGACAGCCTCTTCATCTTGAGCTTTCTGGCTCTCGTTTGCAGCCTGAGCAGAAGCGTTAAGCAATAGCTTCTTCTTCTCCTCGATTAACTCATTTCGTGCTTTTTTGCGTGCATCTTCGCCAACCTCTAGCTTCTTGATGGCCTCCAAGTCATTGTTCTTCTTGCTTTTGACTAGGTCTTCCTGATATTTCTGGTCATGGGCCTGCATCTGGACCAGGCCTTCTTCCACCTGACTGAGGGCGGCGTCCATGTCCTTGTTGGCACCTTCTTGAAGATAGCATAGGATCTGGTCCTTGTCCACTCCGCCCCATTGGCTGAGGTCTTCCAAGAGCTGTCCCAACTGGCTTTGGTTTGCATCCGTCGAGCTCGCTTTTGCGGCTGTTGGCTCACTGGGCTTGGTGCATCTTTCATAATCTTCCTCGCTGACGAAGAAGATGACAGTCTCCAACAAGTTGGAGTATTGACGCGTCTTCTCTGAGTCAGTCTTGTATATCTCAAGGATCTTCTTGAACAGCGCCTTGACATCGAGGTCTTCTCGCTGGGTTGTCATGACGGCGTCCGATTGGTGAAGGATCTGGAGAGCACGTGGTGAAAGAGCTTCTAGCTCAGAGAAAGGCATGATGACAAGGCCGTTCTTGACCACTTGGCTTGACTGTTTGCCCAATCCAAGGAGCTCACTTGATCTAGAGCATTGGAAGAGCGTATCTGGTGCGACCTTGTGGAGGTTGACAGCTGATGTGAGGTAAGCATTGACTCGCGATACGTTGTTCGTAACTGGATCTGTTCGCTTGAATATGAGCTCTTTCTTGTCCAGCAAGAATGCCTGGGTTTCCTCCTGAGCCAGGCTCAGGTTGCGGGGTGTCTCGATAGCGAGTTTCCTCATCCTCTGGAGCTTGGCTTCGAGCCACTTGACTGGTACGACTTGCTTGCTGACTGCTCCTGCACTGGTGCCGGCGTCCGCGATGTCCCTGTAGAGGAAGGCCATCATATCACCAAGCAGCTCCTCTTTCGTCAAGAAGTCAATGTAGGTCTTGCCCAATATCTCAATTTGGCTGCTTATTGTCATGAGGATCTGAGATTGCTTCGAACGAAGATGAGCAAGCTGCTCGGCCGTGAAGCCCTGATCTTTACCGTTCATTTTCAGAACGCCGATGAGGACTTTGACCAACTCTCGATCCATGAGTGGCGAGCTTGTTGCTGCGCTGCGGGCCTGCTCAGCATCAAGGCCTGGAACTGGACTCAAGCTCGAAGGATGGAGCTGCATCATGTCCTATCTTGCCTTTTAAGCCTCGTCATAGAACAGTGCAACCACCTGCTGCGCTGGGTCAGTGAATTCAGGAGAGAGTCTCAAGCTCTTCAATGCCTTCTTTTCTTCACCTGCTCGGAGGAGCGCCTATGCAGGCTTCCATGTGGTTGAATAACCCAAAACGGTCACTAGTTGATCCTTGCTTGTGAGTGCAGAGTCACCAGCTGTGATTCCACCGAACTCTCCTCCCAGCAAGAGGCTCAGAATTCCATCGGCTTCATCGACAGGGAGAGTTTCGATATTCTTCAGAGCTTTGGCGATCTCCTCCTTCAAGGCGCGGCTCCAGCAGGCTCCTACACCCTGGACTGAGCCGAGGACTCTGAGAGTGGCTGAGACGGTTCGGGATACAGCATATTGACCTTCTGATTCTGCATCAGCCCTCCACATCTTCGACCTGAGGCTGAGCAGGTAGTTGAAAAGGAACTTCAAGAACATCGAGGACTCAAACTTGGCCGATGGCTGAATCTTGTGAAGGATGCGATGGGCCAAAGAGTTTTCGTCCCTGGTCAGGATGCGCACCGCCTCCTCGAAGACCTCGAAAGGCAGCGATATCTGAACGATATGCTGGAGGATCTTGAGCACAAGAATCTTGACTGATGGCGAAGCAAGCAGAAGAAGATTCAGCAATGAGCTCAAATGGTATGGATTGGCAACTCTCTGGACCATTGAGAGTGGATGGCTTGAGCGGGTGGCAATGCTGGTGAAGACCTCGACGAGACGCAGGAGTCGCTGAAGGAAAGACTCAGAATAGAGCTATGGAAGCTGTTTGAGCTCCCGTTCTTCCCGTTCCTTGCTCTTTGCCTTCACCTCTTCTCGTTGAGCGGCTTCCTCATCGGCGTCTCCTTTATCGCTTCCTTCTTCTCCATCTTCAGCGTCCTCGTCACTTGCTTTGTCGGAATCCTCGTCTCCGTCCTCCTTCTTGTCTGCTTCGTCCTTCGCGGAGTCTCCTTTTGCATCATCTTTTGCTTCGGTAGTAGAAGTAATAGTTGCAGCCTCACCTTCCTTTGCTTCTTCCTTCTGATCTGGCGCATCTGCGACCTTCTCTTCACCGGATGGCTCCTCCTCCTTCTTAGGCTCCTCAGCGTCATCAGCATTTGGCTTATTTTCATCAGCCTTGGCATCTTCGTCTTTCTGCGCCTCGGTGGCCTCCTTTGACTCCTCTTTCTTGTCTTCTTCTCCTTCCTTTTTCTCTCCTTCTTCAGCTTCAGCTTCTGCCTCGACTTCGTCAAGGAGTGGGTCCTCTTCATTGTTCAGCTCCTGTGGCGAAGCCTCCTCCTTCCTCTCTTTGTTGCGCATTCGCACGTACATGCCCCAGTCGACGCCTTGGAAGCCGCTGATGATTTTCAGGTAGCGCTCGATCTCGCGGAATACCACTTCAAAAGCCTGACCGAGGAGCGTCTCACTCGCGTTTTCATCGATCACCGATTTTGCTTTCTGTAGCTGTGGAGCTGCTGTACCTCCAGAGGCCTTGAGCTTGAGGTCATCACCGAAGTCAGGCTCGACGATCCTACCAGCAACGGTGAGGAATAGATGCTCGAAAAGCTCTAGCACATCCTTTGACAAGCTCTGGTCATCCACTGAGTCAGGAGTAGCACTGACCTTCCTGCCCCAAGCTTGTCTGAGCTTGTTGTCCTTCTCTCCATTGCCCCTGTGAAGCACAGCGAAGACCTTCAGCTGGGCGAGGTCGCCATGATCTCGGCCAGCGTACTTCCACTTCAGGGCATCGAGGATGCTCTTGATTTCCTGTGGATCTTTGGATACCTTCAGGCGTTGTACGAGTGCGCCCAAAATCTCGAAGAAGTACTTTCTTGACTGGCTCTCGAGATGGATGCCCTGACCTTGTGCGTCGTCCAGGTAGTGGGTCAGTCTGTTCTTATTGCACCGCATCGCAGCACTGAACCACCGAACTACGTCTTGGAGCGCGCTGGTGGGTCCCTCACGGACAACCAGGTCCCGGACGAGCTTGAGCCCGGCAGTGCGTCGACAAGCGTCGATATATGTCTTCTCGACCTGCTTCTGGATCTGCTGAGCGTCAAGGGCAGTCTGAAGAAGGGCCAGGATTGAGGTAATTCCAGAGTTCCAGATCTCAGCCCTGCGCTCTGTTAGGCTCTTGATGGCTCCTCGTGAGGTCTGCATCTGCTTCCATGACTTCAACCGTCCTTCCCAGTCAAGTTTTGGCTTTGGAAGTCCTTCAAATGAGCTTGGAGCCCTAAGCAGCAAAAGTTGACCGTCCTTCATCCTTGTTGGATCCTCACGCTTGAATCGTAGTGGAATATTGAGCCTCGTCATGAACTGAGCTTTCGCCTGGATCTTCGTGAAGATCTCTTCGAGCACCTTCTCGAGGCGGCTGAATGCCTCGTCAGCGACGTAGCTTTCCTCTTCGGCTGTGAGAGCTGCTGGTTCAGGCTCAGCATCTTTTTTAGCTGCTGCCTCTACCTCCTTCTTTTTGTCTTCTTCTTTGGGCTTCTTCTCAACTTTCCTTACCTTTAAGCCTTTTAAACATTCAGGATGATAGTCATCTTAATCAATTTTGCAATGCCAATGTCCATTTTTAACAATTACGTCCTTTCTGCATTTGTTGCATATAGCGTAACCAGGCCCGTAAGTTGTAGTAGTTTTGTATTCCATATCATGACCTTTTTCGCACAGATAGATATCTTCTGTCTCTGGCTTCTGATCCTTCTTCTTGCCGTCATCACCGCCAGCTTTTGGCTCTGCCTTAGCTGCTGGCTTTGTTGAGGAGTCAATTTGCTCATCTTCTGGTGCAGCTTCACCAGCTTTTTTCTCTTCGCCTGCCGCTTCTTCCTTTTTCTTCGCCTCTTCAGCAGCGAGCTTCTCCTTTTCCTCGGCGGCCTTCTTTGCTTCTGCGGCCTTCTTGGCGCGGACTTCACCTGCAACGTCTTTTTCGAGTTGACGAACGCTTGCTTGCTTCTTTTCATTGATCCACTGGCGCATCCTCGCAGCACTCTCCCACCTCCTGAGGAGTACATCTGCTTGAGGCTGGGCACGGATTGTGGCCATCACCGCCGCATCCTTGCCTGGATTGCCTTCCTCGAGGCCAGCCTGCATAGCTACGGCGTCGACAAGGGCTGTGAAGTCGTCCAGGAGGTCGCTGAACTTGACCATCACCGCAAAGGCAGCTCTGCTTAGTCGAAGACCGTCAGCTCCACCAAGGCGAGCGAAAGGAACCATGGCATCTCGGTCTTTCATTGGGAGTGCTTCAAGCATTCTTTGAAGGTACCCGAGGGTCAAATCCGTCTCTGCGTCCGTACCAGCGTGAAGAATTGCCGCCAGAACGCTTTCTTCATCATACAAGAGGGATTGAAGAGCCGAAGCTGAGCCCTTTTCGTTGTTGTCTGCGAGGGCCTCAAGCAAGGAGTTATCATCCATTCGACGGGCATAGCCGATGAGCTGCTCCTTTGCCTCCTTTGAGAAGGTCGAGAGATGGTCTGCTCCGATACCTCCTGAAAGCAGATTGGACTAGAGCACCATTTATATAGCCTATTTGCGCTCGTCCTCCTTCCTCTTTTATACCTGGTGCTCGTCCTATTCATCGACCTCGTTGTTCTTCTCGGGCTCTGGCTCAGGCTTCTTCTCGATCTTGATGAGCTCGTAGGCAACATGGCCCATGTACCAGCTCAAGTGCCTTCTCAATTTTGCAGCAACTTGCTGAAGAGTAGCGTCCACCAAGGCTGAGGAGTCAGCACCCAAGGTATCCTCACCGAGGCCGAGCTTCTCTCCGTACTTCTTCCAGATCGTATGCAAGAGGCTGACTGACTCTACCGCCTTGACTGCTCCACGACAGATCGCCTGGGTCACCGGTTGGCCAATAGATCGATGGATGCTGAAGGCTTGCGTGTAGAGCATTGCGACTTGATAGAAGACGTTATGTTCACCAAAGACGCTGCTCGCAGCCGCGGAGTACCTTTTGAACTTCTCAGCGACCCCTTCCCAGTGTGAGTCCTCTGTTTTGGCATCGCAGGCCTTCAGGAGCTCACCAAGGACAAGATCAAAATGACTAGAGAGCTCATTGCAGCAGACCTCAGCAACCGTGCAGACAGCCTTTTCGAGTGCCTTGAGCTTCGCGTCGGCCTCTTCGTTGGCTTGTCCAGCGCCAGCGGCCTATGATCTCCTTTTACGCTGCTCAGCTGCAGAGCAGATCTGAGTAGCTACCTCCTCGCTGAAGTTCACAAGGAAGTCTTGGCAGGCAGACGTCAGTGCAGGGTCAGCTCGCTCGGCTGGTTGAGCAGAGCCGTCGGCCTGGTCGAGCTTCACCTGCTCGAGTTCAGCCTTGACCAGTTTGCTTTCTAGCAAGGCAACTCCAGAGAATGCTTCGAGCACATCTTGTAGTTGCTGCCCTCCTTTCCCCTGGTCGTCTCCCATCAATAACCGCAGCTGCTCGATCTGAGCAAGGTGAGCAATCTGGACTCTGCATCTCTGTCCTTCGTCCTTACCCAATGCAGTTCTGAGTTCTACGAGGATCTCACGTGGCCCATCATGAAGCAGACTGATGGAGCAAGCCATGATCTCCTGGCTCACTTGCTTGATCGAGGCCCAGAGGCTCTTCATCTCTTCACTCGTTCCAGCTTCGTCGCTGCCGGCTGTTCCACGCTCCTCTGCCAGTCGTCCAACGCATCTTTGGAAGGTCGACATGAATTACTTATACTCAGCTTCTTGCGAGAGCAGGCTCTTCAAGCTCAGGGAGCAGAAATTGAGAGCCTTGAAGTTGGCGCTTGCCAGCTCGAGCAAGAAGTAGAGGCCATAGAGCTCATGCAAGTCGTCGTCCTTCCCTTTGCCCTCAGTAGCTAGCAGAGGCTCAAACGCTTCGAGACCGTGCCCCAGCTCCATGAAGGTGGCCTTTGTCAAATAAGTAACGAATGGATACCTGAACACGGACATGACGGCTGCAGCATCCCGTGCTGAGCCTTGAGAAGCTACGGCAAGGTGGGCTCTGAAGCCTCTGCAGCGCCTGCTAAGGAACCGGAGAATGAGGCTTCGCGTAAGTCCAGAGGCTTGCGCACCAGGGATCCCTCCCAGAGCTGCCGATGTGGATGCAGCTTCATGGCTCTCTTTCTTGGCCAAATCAGCAATTGATACGTTTTGCATGATCTGTTCTATCAAATTGAGCTCTTTGGGAGCCCGTTGAGCCCCAGCATCAGCCTCAGCATCTTCAGCTAGATATTTCTTCTCGAGTTCGTCGACACGTGCACAAGAGCCTCCTTTTGAGCTCGCCCGCTTGAAGTTTGGGAAAGCGAAAGCAATTTACTGAGTTCCAGCTGAAGAACCGCTATCCAAAGCCACAAACTGGTTGGCAATATGGTCGTAGACAACGAAGTAATCGGAGAAGTGATAGTCGTCCTCATCGAAGTCTGCGCCTTCCAAGGTTGGCTCCAACCATTCCTTGGATACCTTGACTCCAGTCTCGAGGCTGAAGAAGTGCACCTTGGCACCGCTACCAAAGCACGCAAGCACTGAGCCGTTCGTTGCCCATTGAGCTCGTCTCGTCCAGCTTACCAAGCCAGATGCTGTTGACTCTTTCGCATAGGGCTCAAGATGTGCGTTTTTGTACAGAGTGACGGCTCTCACGAATTCAAAGTTCTTTGCAGGGTCATAAACCTCGACGGCAAGCTTTGGGGCTGTAACTGTGTCTTCTGTTGCCTCTGCTCTCTCGGCCTTGGATAGGCCTTGCACCGCAATCACATAGACGAAGGTCCCGTCTGTGACAAGAGGTGTTGCACCCAGAGTTCTTCCAGTCTCTTCATTGGGTTCAGTCCACTATATCGATCTCGTCTCGCCCTCTTTGGGCTCGAACTTTTGTTCAGGGTCCGCCTTGACTTCTTGCAAGGTCTGCTTGTCGATGATCACGAACGGCGCTGGCTTGATGTCTGCATGTCTGAGGTAGAGCTTTCCATCAAGAACCATTAGGGATGCATCTGGCTTGTCAAGTTCTGGGTTCATCGCTACAACTCTACCTGGCATACCTCCTTGGGTACCGGTCTACAGCTTCACGAGACCTTTTCCGCTGATCAAGGCATAGAAGAAGCCACCTTCAAGCACCCAGGAGTCTTCGGAGGGTTTGATTTTGATGCCATTGCCTCCAGCGTTGCAAATAGGCATCTTGACGGCACCTTTACCAAGCACCTGTGCCTCACCGGAGTCGAAATCTTCATCTTTACTGATCGAGGCGAGCTCCTTGGCCTCAAGGTCTCTGAGGATTCTAAGCTCTGCCCTCAAGTCGACGTTGACGTTCTTGGTCTTCGTGAGCACCGAGGTGAGAGTAAGGAGGTCCTCGACGCTCCCTCTCGCCAATCCGAGCATGAAGAGAATCTTTACTCCCAATGCGAGCACTCGTTTGTCGGTTGCTTGATCCTCGACCAGCTCCAGCAAGAAGGCTCTTGCCTCATTCAGGTTGGAGTCCAGCACGAAAGACAGCTTGTCTCCAGTGTGGAAGGATCCTGGCTCAGCCTATTTCAGGATTTGATGGAAGTGCTCCAGTGACTTTACCAACAAAGCTCCCTGGTTGATTGTCTTCATCTCGCGAAGCAGCACCATGAGGAAGCCGAAGCCAGCCTGGATGCCGGCGTTTGGTCTTGGCTGAAGCTACTCGGCGTCTCCAGCTGAATCCTTAAGGAACTTTTGGACGTACTCTGTGAAACTCTATTTGGTACTTGCGCTAGTTTTCTATCGGAGCAGATAGAGTCCGTAAAGGATCTGCACCTTACTGCCTTGGACCTTCTCGTACTCACCAAGTGTAGATTTTTCGGTCGAAACTGCGAAATATTTCTCGTGAGCTGGATGTTGAAGATCCTCAATGTTGCTTTCGGCGGTCTTGAAACCGCAAATGAAGCCGGCGTTTGCTGCAGCCAAAGCCTTTTGGGCTTGGAAGGCTTCGAGGTCCTCCACCTCTGAATTCTCCTACTGATTTGATGCCAAGATGCCTCCTCCGGGCCTTGATGCGTCCTCGATGTCGCTGCTTGCTCGCATTGCTTCCCGCACATATTTAGCAAGTGCAGATACCAGCTCCGGCTCATCGAGTAGGAGAGCCGCCGACGTGATCTGGGGCTCCTCAAGCCCAGCTTTCCCATCTTTACGATCTCTGCGATACTGCTTAAAAGCAGTTTGCAATTATGAATTACCCATCTAGTTGTTATTTCGATGTTTTAATTCG
>Ga0138265_1056980_pt1 | contig 13457 bp, 2 predicted proteins | sample RNAA_120151118_FD_105243 | JGI IMG/M metagenome (GOLD analysis project Ga0138265, IMG submission 105243) | Metatranscriptomics of polar marine prokaryotic and eukaryotic communities from Palmer Station, Antarctica after 192hr light incubation... | ecosystem: Environmental > Aquatic > Marine >... | reverse complement strand
CGATCATCGATCATCGTTGAAAAGAAGGGAGGTCTATTCAACTCCTTGTCCTGGCCATCTTCTCCTCTCGAGATTTGAGATTATCGCATTCGCACAGCTAATAGAAGAAATATAAAGGAAAGACAGCTGGGGTGTTTGAAATAAAAAAATGAGCAGCATGGAGAAAAAATCTTCCGTGGTGTCTTCTCAACTTGCGGGGCAAAAGAGAAAGCACGGAGACGCCTCTACCTCTGTATCAGCTACGACATCAACTTCGACAACCAACGTCGATGACTCGGTCATCATGCCTGCTCCAACGAAACGCGCTCCGTCGAGATCTTCGTCGTGTTCATCGGATCGACCAGATATCAATTGGGAAGCACTGAGGAACAGAATTATCTCCAACATATCATCCGAAAGCACTCTGCCCGCCGCTTGTGATGCTATTGCAGAACTAAGGGACAATTTTGAACTTGTCCATTCAACAGAATATCCAACTATGTTATCGGTTCTTTTGCCAGTCTTTGCATCAATTCTCAAGACCATTCCGTGTGCTCCTCCTTCTATGGATGTTGCTTCCCATTATGCTGCAGCCGCAACCGCTACAGAAAGACCTGAGCACCGAATTCGACACGCTGTCCTAGAAATATGCACTCGACTGCCGCAAAACGAAATTCTTCGTCCTTATGCTGGTACATTACTAGATCTTGCCATGGATGTCCTCCAAAAAGATTATGATGATAATGGACTCTTGGCCGCCAAGATTGTATTTGAACTTCACAAAAGTTTCAGGCCCATGTTGGAAAGGCATGTCAGACCCTTTCTTGATTTTGTCCACATTTCATACAAATCCTTGCCCGGGAGTGTTCAAAAGAATTTTGCCAATCTATCAATGCCCGTTACCAGCGGAGCAGGTGTTGGTGTTCCTCCTGGTGCTGCTCAAACGGCTTTGAATAAAGCAAAAATTCCTGCCAAGTCCACTGCCTCATTTCGGGTACTTACAGAATGTCCCCTTACTGTCATGCTGCTCTTTCAGCTCTACCCCAAATTCATAAAGACGTACCTAATGCAACTGTTGCCTCTTATGATGGACGCTCTGGCTCAAAGGCCACCTCCGCATGTTACTACTCTTCTGTCTCCTGAACCAACATCATCGCCTAAAAAACATGGTACATCTCCTTCCTCCGCTTCCACTCCTGGTGGCGCATCGATAGATGCATCTGCTACATCTCCAACGGAACAAGAAACCGAGAAAGACAATGATGATACACAGTCACAATTCAAGACCCTCTTGCGCAAACGAGCAAGAGATCTCCTCTCAGCTCAAGTCAAAACCCTCTCCTTCATCACACTTCTTCTTCGCCCGTATGGTGAACATATCAAACCTTACGAAGATAGGCTTGCATCCAACGTCCTCAATCTCTTCAATATGTGTCCCCGTGAAGCTCTCACGATTCGTAAAGACCTTTTACTTGGTCTACGACATATTTTCGCTACAAGCTTCCGCAAAGGATTCTTTCGTCACGTGGATACGCTTCTGGATGAACGACTACTCATTGGCAAACACCGTCAGAGTGAGCATGCACAGTTGAGAGCTGCAGCATATAGTGCGCTAGCAGATTTATTGCTCCATGTGCGGTCAAGGTTGAGTATGGCGCAAGTTTCTCGCGTGGTTCATTTGTATTCGAGGGTTTTACACGACGCGAGCATGAATTTGCCACTGGTGGTGCAGACTGCTAGTGTGAGGTTGTTGTTAAATATGGTAGATCCTGTTTATCACAATAAAGAAGAAAAGGCTTCGCTTGGGAGGGATATTTTGTTTCGGGTTTTAGAGACTTTGGTTTGGAAGCTGGGGGTGCTTGTAGATCATGGTATTGACAATGTGAAGTTAGCTGAAGAAAGGAGTAAAGAGTTGACAAGGGTGACCAAGTTTGGACACGAGGATAGGAAATTGGGCGAAAAGGCTATTAGCGAATTCATGTATGATTCGCAACTTGTTGATGGGATGGGCACTGTGCAGAATATACGTGAGCTCATTAAACCTCTGCTGGCAGGTATCAAGACTTTGATTTGGTGCATTAATAATTATGGTACTCAGCGTGAAAAGACTATGGCAGATAAAGACAAAAACGCAAAGGCCAAGTCATTATCGAGTGACACCTCAAACCGTCAGCGACTGTGGTATGAAGAACTTGCTATCCAAAGTATAAACGGATCTGAGCGGTCGTTGATTGAGAAATATTTTGTTTTGACGCTAGAAGTGTTGGAGGTCTTCAAGCCAGGGGGGGATACAGAAGCAGACTCATCGGTTGCATCTATGAAGGAATATAGAGATGCGTTAGAAAGCTTTGCGTCCTCCCTCTCTGTTCTGGATTCCTTTAATTTCCATCGAGTCGTCGGTCCTCAAATGAAGCTTCTCGTTGAGAAAATTGTTGCTGATGAAGACGTAATTTTAGTTGCGCAGACTTTTCTTTTGAATGGATTGAATGTCACTGTTGACTTCACATCGTGCCTCCTTAAAGTGCTGATGAAGGATGCAGCTGATTTGGATATTGGCATTGCTGAAAGTGATAATGCACAAGAGCAGCGTATAGCTAGTGTCAAGATGAAATTGTTCAGCCTCATCATTTCTTCTGTATCTTCTTATCCGAAGAATGAGAAAGTACTCCGACCCTACATACAGCAGCTCATTGAAGTTTGCCTACGCAGAGCAATGGGAGGCGATGTAAGGTACCGGCCAGGAAATCACTTTACTATTTTACGACAGCTCTTTCGTGCAATTGCTGGAGGGAAATTTGAAGAATCGTACAAAGAAATCTTGCCCCTTCTGCCGACGTTATTAAATGGGTTGTTTAGAGTGTATTGCAATACAAATCAAGAAACTTTGAAAAAGGTGATAATTGAGTTATGCCTCACAATTCCAGCAAGGCTGTCGTCTTTACTTCCGCACCTTTCTCTGTTGTTACGGGTCATTGTACCAGCGCTTCAAACGGGCGACGGCGATCTGATCAATCTAGGACTGCGCACACTGGAATTCTGGGTTGATAATCTAAACTCAGACTTCTTGTTTCCAATCTTGTCACGAGACGAGTGTCTATTTGCTGAGTTAATGGCTACATTATCAACGCACTTGCAACCTGCCCCTTATCAGTATGGGCTTCTAACGTTGCGTCTTCTTGGAAAGCTCGGAGGGAAAAATAGGTCTTTTCTCCAGGCTCCTATGGCAATGTCTGAGAAGGAAACATCTGTGAAGGGATGTCCAATTGTTGAATGCAAGTGGAATTCTTTAACTGGTGACAACGCCGAGAAAGACAAATTTTCATTGGAAGTTCCATTAAAACGGGCCATGGATATTTTGAAGAAAGTTTCCGAAATTCCTCAGGGCAAACTTGTTAATATAGGGGGAGAAGTTGATCTAGATCATATCAAATCATTATTATTTACAGAAAACTATTTAGGGACGGAGTATTTGTCCTCGTTCAAGGCAGGCATAATGAATAATACTGTTGCTGAACAGGCCAATGCAGCTTTTGTTATGGTGCGGATTGCGACTTCGATGGTCTTCAACCTCGAAAAAGATGCCAAGGCTGGGGATGGTATTGTCTTCGGGATGGAAGAAAAGAGCACCGAAATGGCAGAGGTAGCTGAAAATGGCATGTTCGCAAATTTTCTATCTTCAATTCACAACAGTGATGCAGTATTGAAATGCTTGTTACGGGCATTCTTATACTCGTCTATCATCAAAGACCTCCAGGTAGATGCATCAATCTTGCTTGAGGGTATAATGCAGCATATGGTATTTGCCATTGTGAGTCATTCCGGCTGTGTTCGCCGCGAAGATGATTTTGGTGATTTAACAAGTACTAATAACGACGAATACAAAAATGAAAGTGAAGAGATTGAAAGTGAAAGAGTTTCTGTGATTCAAAATGGAAAATTACAGCCGCTCGCACCATTTGGTCGCTTTGTGTTTGCAGGGGTATTAAAGACAGGTGTAAACTACTTCATAATGAACGAAGTGCTGCCCGAAGTTCTTTCTACAGGACAAAAGATGCTTGAGAATAAAGCGCTGGAAATGGTTAAGAGCCTGATTGGATTCTTGCAGCATGCAGAAAATGCTGGAAGTCCTACGAAAGACAGGAGAACAATGGATGTAGATGGCGCTCATGACCAAAGTCTAGCCATTGGCAAGCAGTGCGTGGAAAATTTACTTTACAATTTCTGTCAGACCTGTATATCTTGTGGGTGGGAATCTCGCAATGGGCTATTTAGGGGTGTATGCATTGTACTGGAATTGATGGAACAAACTTGGTGCAAAAAATTTGAAGTGGAACTCATACACGTTGCGATTTTCTGTTTGAAAGATTGTCCTAGTGAAGCCTCCTTGGCTCAAAAGGAAGCGTTGGTGTTTTACTTCCAGTTGCTCACATTACTCTACTTCAATCGAACAGACAAAAATGTTCCGCTCGCTATTAATCATGAATTCCCATCAAAAGTGGGATACGACGATTCAGGCACTCCGGATACACTGTTGTCTCCCCCGAGAGCTGCAGCTACTCCCCATTCAGATGCTGTTCCATCCCTGCTTCTAACAGAGTTGGCGTCTAGTAAGTCTGTAGTGAGGTTTGCGGCAAGGAATGGACTGGAATTCTTATATGATAGGCAAGAGCCTGACTCGTGCAATATGCAGACACTCATATCAGCACATGGAGCTATCATCAAACGCAACCTATTTTCAAAATCTCTTCGTAATCTACAGTTGCTTGACCAGATTGCAATCATAGAGACCTTTGCCTACATAATAAAGCATGCCCCCGAAACTGTTCCACTGACTGATAATCATGTCCTTGTATTTCTTTCTGAGTCATTGAAAATGATGTCAGTGGCTGATGGCGAGATGACTTCTGAGTCCATCTCAAACTCGGTTATTATTAACAAGGATGGTTACAGTCCTCGTATCACACGGAATGCTTGTATGATAAGCAAGTTTTCTACTTTGACGCACGCGACTGGTATTTTCCTGTATGAACCCTTTGACCTAGTATATAGTAGCGGATATCGATTCCGAGTTAAAGCTGAATTACCAGTTGGAGTTCAGCTCCGTGTTTCATCACTTCATCTATTTCATGAAGTGCTAAAGAAACACAGCGACGCCTTTTTGGAGGCTGAATCGTCTAGCTCTATCGGGAACATTTTGCCACACATTGTGAGCCTTTTATTCCGCTCTCTCACGTCGCTGCCAGAAGCGGCTGTAGATGCAGCCTACAACGCTTTGAAAGAAATTCTTTCCCTGAGCGCCAAAAGTAAGGAGGGAGAGACTCAAAGCACACATCGGTTGCCCAAAAATTTGTTGCAAATGTGTATTAAACCAGTTCTACTCAACTTGCGTGAATACACGAAGCTTTCAGTTCCACTGCTGCGTGGACTTTCACGGCTGTTATCCTTGCTCTCCACTTGGTTTAGCAAAACGCTTGGAGAAAAACTATTGGAGCACTTACAAAAATGGGCTGATCCAGAGAAAATAACGAGTCAAAACATCTGGAAATCAGGAGAGGAGCCCCTCGTTGCAGCTGAAATAATCAACTTGTTTCAATTGCTACCAGATGAATCGTCGCATTTCGTAGAGCCTATGATCAAGACCACACTGAAGTTAGAAGCTGTGTTGTTTAGATACAGTGTTTACTTTTCTGAGTCACCCTTTAGAGTGCCACTTGCAAAGTACCTGAACAAACACGGCCGTGCCGTCGCCATGTTTTTCATCAACGACCACAGATTTAAGAATCCAATTTACAGTGAGTTATTACAAGACATTGTGAAGAGGGAGGAATCGAAAGACTTGAGGAAACAGTTGAGCAGTGTTGAGTGCTCTAATATGCTTTTGAACGTATGCTTTGAAAGGCCACTGGCCATAATCCGATCAGAAAAAGGTGGTCCTTCATCGCGTTCACAACCCGCCAACTTGCCCCGTACAGCTGTGGATACTCTGAGTATGCATGGAATTAATATTGACCTGTCCGGGAAGAAAACTGCAATGCAGCAGGAGATGAAAACGAAGCAGGATAAGCTTTTGACCACTAGACGAGATGAAGCAAGAACAGAAGAGAGTTTGCGAAAGCGAATGAATGATACGAGTGCCACTGACCCAGCGCAGAAACAAAGGCTGGTTAACAATGCTCAGGAAAAATTGGCCAGGATACGGGCCTTGATTGCCAACTCTCAAAAAGATATTAATACTGCCCAAGCTGATTTCAAGAGCAAGTTTGGCTCTCCAAGCGATGAACCGAAAGCTGAAGATGAAAATCAATCACCGCGATCTATGACTCTCGATTCGTTGGAACTCCAATACCAAGGATTCTCCCTCGTTGAGACGCTCATGAGCAATGATGATACATATATACCTCAACATCACGATATTGTTCGGGCCTTTCGATGGTTGTGGCGTTCCAAAGGGCGCCACTTTCGATTACTTCACGAGGACGCCATCTCACCTCGGTACAATGGAGAATCGCAATATTTGGCAAAGTTTTTGGTCAAGTACTCGAAAACAGCACCACATGACGTGGATGTCTTGTTTGACTTATTGCGTATTTTTCTTCAACCTACTTCAGCTGATTTTTCTTTTGTGCAAGGCTATTTGAGGCAGACTGTTTGTAGTGGTATATCTCTTGAACAAAAAAGGAGAGTCATGCTACGTTTTTTTCCAGTTATTGCAAGTGAAGGTATCGAAGAACTTAAAGTATTATCAATCCAACTTTTGGTTCTTCCGATGCTGAAGCACGACTTTGAGAAGATGAGTGAAACAATGCTAAATACAACCGAAGTATTCATGGAAGATGGCAGCAAGCGGGATACAAACACAGCCGAAAGTACTGATGCCGTCATGGAAGATGCGGACGAGAAGAACGGAGAATCCAATGTGTCCTTGGAGATGTCACATGAAAAGGATAAGGCTGAGTTGACTGCAGGTTCTAATGGACAGGTTCTCAATATAAAACTGACGACCCAATTTGTTGCTGAAGTTCTTGTGAATGGGTCGAAACATCGTACATATGGAAGCCGGTTAAGCATTGAGCTGTTGAAGTTATGCAGTCTTTTACTTGATTTCATGGGGAAAGATTTAGGTCCGCATCAAAAGACAGTGATCAAGTTTGCTTGGACTCTTCTCAAAAGTGAAGACCCAAAGGCAAAACAATGGGCTTACATCACCATTTCCAAATTCATTGTTATGTTTGACTCGCCGCCAAAGATGACCCTTCAAGTTTATTTATCTCTGCTTCGTTCTCACCAGCAAGAAACGCATGATGTTGTGAAGACTGCTCTGGATATATTGATTCCAGCTTTGTCCAGTAAATTATCTTCTGATGATTATTCCAATGCAATGAAAGCGACAATAAAGATCCTTTTTGAAGAAGGTAACTCGGTGCCACAACTCAGTCATATTTTTGGCACAATTGTGCGGCATCGGAACACATTTTCAAGATACAGGAACAAATTTATGCCACACTTGGTGGCATCATTAAACAAGCTAGGGCTCCCCATGAACTCTTCTGTTGAAAATCGAGAACTTTCACTTACTCTTATTGAGCTCGCACTTGACTGGAATAATGCACAATTCGATTTTGATGAATATTTTGTGCAGCCCATCCCAGATGAGGGCTCCAATACCTCATCCGAAAGTAGCTCTTTATTCAAAGGATTATTTTCGCCATTTGCTTCCCCAGTCAAGAAACTAAAAGGTCAAGATTCCGGGGAAAGTCTAATGTTCCCTAGTAATAACTTTGAACAGGAGGGTCCTCGTTATAACCTTGATCAAAGTGAAATCAACACAGTCGTCAACTTCCTTGTTCGGTTAGTATTGCTGGTAGGAGTGGCAGAAAAATCTCAAGAAGAGCTTGAATTGAAGGCTACCAACCTTTTCCAACGAGTGGTTAAGCACTGGACATCATTTGAAATACGGATAGATTACTTTGAAAAAGTCATCACGATGTGTATGAATGAAGGAGAAAGAACCGATGAAGGAACCGCTTCACATGATGATGAAAAAGAAGGAAGTGACGATCCCAAGATAGCAACGAACTCACCCCCTAAACCAATTGATGACCCAGCGCTCGTCTCGAATATTCTCTTGTCTTCTTGCCTCGAAATCTTCACACACATCCTTCGTGAGACTCCTCATAACCGATTCTTGGAAAATAATTTTGATAAACTTGGACACATCTTCAAAGTTTGTTTCAAAAGAAGTAGCAACGAAAGGGACTGTGACTTGAGAAATGCGCTGAAAGATTTCTTGGTTTTGCTCTACTCTACGGACGGCACAACCAAACTTCATGGACTTTGTAGATCGCTTTTAGAAGATTTAGTGGGTTCATCTATCAATCATGAGCAAAGTGAGTCGACAGATGAAGGAAACAGTTATGGCACGGTTCTCTATGTGCTGAAGATAGTGGAAGAGATTCTGCCCATCAACCCGCAAATTTTGAATTCTTTTGCGAGCACTTTGATCTTGGTATCCATGAAACTTTCAAAGAAATTGTCATCTTCGTCATCTAAAAGTCGGAATGCATCGAAGTCAAGCATCACTCCAGCCTCGCCTCTTGAAGCACTATTTGAAACCGCTTGCATAGAATCCAAGCCGTCATACTCAATGAAAACATCCAAATATCAACCATCCCCTTCTCAAAGCAAATCAAAAATCTCAGAAGATAAGACTGATGTCGATTGTCTCATTTACTGCCTTCACTACCTCGGCGCTAGTGACATCCCATTCTACTTTTCTGACAATAGGAAAAAGTTATTGACAATTCTGAGCGACGTATTAGAATGGAGCACAGACGTTAGAACGCTATTGATAGTATCTGCACTTATTGGGACGTGGATTTGCGGAGAAGACAATCTCACCCCACTGAAGAGAAAAGAGACGATTTTTTTCATGCAAAAATTGGCGTCGTTAGAATCAAGAGGACTTCCAGAACTTGACTCTCAACCTTTACAATATTTGGTCTCTTTTATTGTCATGAAATATCAACAGTCTACATCGTCAGCTTCATATTATGTCCAAGGTCAAGCAGATTGTGAGAAATCCTCGACAACTTTGGAGGGGATTATGAATCGTATCTCTGCTAGTTCTTTGATGAGCACGAATTCGTTCATGCGACGCAAATTTTGTAAATTGTTCGTGTCACGAAGCTTAGGAAAGGAAAGTAAAAGCGAAAATGGCTCGGAGATTCTGAAACAGAGCCCCAATGATGCTTTGCAGACTTTACTACGAAGTGACCTTGAAGGAATTGGATCTCATATGTGGTCTTTCGTTTTCGTCGACGCCCTCATAGGCACATGTGACAAATCCGGGACTATGGCAAAAAGTGAAGCAGTTCAAAATTTTACTATTGTTCCACTTGATATAGTTTCAAACGATTGCAGCGTCAAATTGGATGAAAAGTACTTGGATTTTGTGAATTTCATTGGGAAAGAGGGTGAGGATTCTCCGTTCGGACTAGAGCACTTTTTGACATCTTTGCAAACCCTAGTGAGCTGCGATCAGAGCCTTTGCCAGGATCTCTTGTCAACACTGTTGCAAACAGCATGGTCGAGGTTACCAAGTGATGCAGAAAGATTAGAAATGATGAGGGACTTTGAAATATTGCTCAATCGCCCTTATCATGCACAGTTTTTGAATTTGCCGAAATCATCTCATGTACGAGCAAAGGCAACGAATGCTGTAAAATCATTTCTTCAGGCAATCTCATCATTGTCTCCCTTGCCTATGATTCACATTGATTTGCTGATTACATTAGCGCGAAACTATAATTGCTGGCATGAAGTGAGGAGTATGCTGGAGCAACAGCACATCGCCCTGAACAAAGCTCCCTCCGGTCCACTTGACCATTATAGAGAAGCTTTGTCATCAGCAGTCCGTAGGTGTTATTTGGAGTTGGGCGAAGAGGACACCTGGATGTCTTTAAAGGCAGAGGCTTGCACTTATCCCGGCCTAGCATACGCTGCCAGCGTTGACATGTATGGCAAGCTTCATGAAGCTCTCCAGACATTTGATGCATTGATTGATCAGTGCGAAAGTGATCATAAGGAAATTAATAGTACACCTCCGTCAGATACCGAAATGACTCTTATTGAAGATAGATGGATCTCTCTTCAGAGAGAGACCTGCCAATGGGGTGTTTTGTCAGATTTGGCCGAAGGTAGTTGCTTTAGCAAGCTCAAGATGGAATGTGCATGGAAAAATAGGGATTGGGAAAGGTTAAGGAATCTGTGCGCATCTCCAGCAGCTGTTTCGGGTCTAGAACTCGGAGATATTGATGTGAAAATGAGTGAAATATTTCTTGCCATTTATGATGGAAAACTGAATGAAATTGAAAATTTGCATGCTCAGACGGCACAACTTTGTTTGTACAAGTGGCAATTGCTTCCATCTTTACATGCTGGGTGCAATGCGCATGTTATGCTTCTTCGAAATTTTAATAGATTGGTTGATATAAGGGAAAGTGGGCAAATCATGGTTGAGGCGAGCCAATATACCAGTGGAAAGTCCTATCCCGACTTGAAGAATCTTCTTACAGCTTGGAGAAATAGGCTACCGAATGACTATGAGTCAATCTCTACGTGGGACGAAATATTCCAGTGGAGATCTCACATGTTCACTGCTATTACAAACAAATTTCATTTTGCTGAACAAAGCACCCTTGCATCTCTACACGACCGCCCCTGGACAGCAATACGAATGGCGCGTACAGCTCGCCAACTTGGTGTTCCCGAGGTATCTTTACTATCGCTATCAAAGTTGACAGACTGCGCGATGGACGTTGCCGATGCGTTTTCGAAGTTGAATGAGCAGATCCTATCATATAGAAATGGGTCAGAGGATGAAAAGAAAGGAGGGCTCAATCTCATCAATACGACAAACCTCTCCTACTTTGATAGCAGTCAGAAAAGTGAACTCTTCAGGCTTAAAGCAGACTTTTTAGAATCAATAGGAGGCAAAACGAAAGCTACGCAGGCTTACTGTCACGCTGTACAGCTATGTCCAACTTATGCCCGCGCATGGACAAGCTGGGGTGGTTTATGCTGGTCTTTATCAGACTTAGTAGAGGCACAAAGCCGCCGGCAGCAAACTTCTGAATCGGCAGAGGACAAGGCAAAGAAGGCGTCAAATGCAAAGAAAGTTTGTCAGTACTTGGCACAATCGATGGGTTGCTATCTTGAGGCAATACATTGTGAATCTTCGGCAGAGAGTAGGGTCCATATCCCTCGGTGTCTTACCATGCTTGTTAAAGATGGGTTGTCTCCAGGCTTACTTTGCTCCACATTTGAAAAATATTCTACTAGATTGCCTTCATGGGTTTGGTTGCCGTGGATTCCACAACTACTCTCAAGTTTATGTAGGACTGAATCGAAAGCTGCGAAATTACTACTTCACGGCATACTGACTACCTATCCCCAATCCGTCTATTTCTCGTTGCGATCTTTCTATTTAGAGAGACGAGATCAGGAAAGATCAAAGCAGGCCTCATCGGACAATCCGAGTGGTAGTACAAGTGTCTCGTGTGCAGAAGATCTAATGTCAAATTTGAGAAAGTCACAGCCAACCCTCTGGATGTCTCTTGAGTCAATTTTAGAGGAATTGATAATTAGATTCCGTCCATCTTACGAAGAAGAATTACTTGCTACAATAACTGTCTTGTTACAAAGAGGTGATACCCAACTTGAACAGCAGAGTCGCGGGAAAGATGCAGACGAGGGAGCTGTTCGTGCTAGTTTTTCAAAGACACTTTCAAGAGTTTCTGAAAAATTCTTTCGGACTCAGTCTGAAAATTCTTCTGCCGCAAAAGATGATAGAGCGAAGAAAACTGCAGAGTTTACGACGCGGTACAAAGAGTCATTTGAACGGGATTTTTCAATGCTGGACAAGGATAAGAAAGAGAAGCTATCTCTTGATGATATTATTTCCAAGCTGAATAAATGGAAGAAAATACTCGAGACACGTGTGTCATCCACTCCACCCTGCCTTCCTCTCATGCAGGTCTCACCATCGTTGTCAGCATTCACCAATGCCGCTCCAGATTTGTGGGAAGGAGCCTGTGATCCACCTGGTTCAAAAGATTCATCTTCGAGCCAAAAACTTGCCGAAAGTGAGAAGGACTCGTCACCCTCCTCCTCAGCAGCTGCAGCCCTGAAAGCCGCAATTAATGCTTCGACAGCTGTACGTACTGCCAGTACATTTGAAGGTAGTGGAGGAAGTCAGGGCAGTGGATGGACGACAGTTGAAATCCCGGGCCAATATTCTCCTAATGTTTGTGCCGACGAAAGACCGCATCCAGAGTTGCATGCAAAGCTAATAAAGTTCGAGGCCACTGTTGAAGTTTCACGTAGAAATGATCAACTTGTGCGTAGAATAGGAATGGTTGGCAGTGACGGCAAAGTGCACCAATTTCTTCTACAGTTCGCAATCCCATACTGGACTAGAACTGACGAAAGGACGGCGCAACTTCAGCAACTTCTTGGGAAGTGTTTGAGGAAAGAGTCAATTTCTTGTCGCCGTAACTTGTGGTTACGTCCAACAGCTGTAATCCCCATCGCACAGAGACTTCGAATGACAGCAGAAGATAAGGATCACGTCTCACTTGACGACATTTACGCCACTGACTGTATAGCTAATGGTCGCGAGTACTCAGAAGCCTCAAACGTTATGCACGACAAGATAAGGAATTTGACATCGTTGACAGAAATCGAAGATTCTGAATTTGCAAAGAAAACAAAGATAGATGCGTTCAACAATGTCTGCATGATTGTATCACCTCATATTCTCTCAAATTATATTCGAAACATATACAGCAGTGCTGAAGAGTATTTCCAATTCCAACGAACGTTTGCATCACAGACTGCATTGAACTCACTTATGCAGTATGCATTTTGTGTTTCAGAGCGCACTCCATGCAAATTTATTTTCAACAAGAAGACTGGCCACATTCTTTCTCCTGATTTTCGATTTTCTTACAGTAATCAAGGCTTTGTCGACGAGAAAAAGGTAGTTCCATTCCGTTTGACTAGAAATATCGAGGAGTTTATTGGCCCATTTTTAATGAAGGGAATCGTAACTCCCGCAATGGCAAGTGCAGCCACTGCGATTTGTAAAAATGAATCTGATCTAGAACAGGCGTTACAGCTACTCTGTAGGGATGACATTGTCTCTTGGTATCTTTCTAAATCTTCTCAACGGGAAGGGTCCCAGCGGTCGACACAAGATCTCGAGCGCCAACTCGCCGACAGAGTGAAAAAGAACCTTTACTTGATCCAAAGCAGATTCCATGAATGTGTTGTTAAGAGCATCAAAGATGACAATGAAAAACAAAAATCAACATGTGACAAAGGCGTGAAGAACTTGCTTTCTATTGCCACGTCAACTGAAAACGTTGTTTCAATGCCATTGAATTATGCCGCATGGCTCTAAAGTCACTAAACTAAAT
>Ga0138265_1410977_pt1 | contig 13608 bp, 2 predicted proteins | sample RNAA_120151118_FD_105243 | JGI IMG/M metagenome (GOLD analysis project Ga0138265, IMG submission 105243) | Metatranscriptomics of polar marine prokaryotic and eukaryotic communities from Palmer Station, Antarctica after 192hr light incubation... | ecosystem: Environmental > Aquatic > Marine >... | reverse complement strand
GCGGGCGGCTCAGTTAGCCCCATTCAGCCCTCTCTGCTAGTACTTGGGTCGTGGATGGTGACCTGATCCTGGGCACTGACCTGGCCCACCACCCGGGGGTGGCCCCCGCTGGTGGCCCCGTTAGATTCATATCCAGGCCACTAAGTTAGGAGACTTCTTCTTTCCTACACTGCCCCGGAGCCCGGCTCGGGGCTGTGCCCCCGGGCTTGAGACTGAGCCCAGCGGCTGCTGGCGCAAGTCGGCCCTGAGGGCGCACGAAATGCCGCCACCGTGGCAGGCATACTGCCCCGGATGCGGCCCGCTGACAAGGCCCTGGGTGGCGCATGCCATGCCGGTGCGGTTCCGGTTCCGAGTCCTGCGCACTTGGGATTTGAGTTAGCTTTGTTGACTTCTGGTGACATAATTTTGTATAGCATCATGGCAGAGAAAACGACCCCCGGAGGAAGAGCGAGAAGGACAACTTTTGCCATGAGTTATGCCATGAAGTAGGAAAATGCATACTACATGCCTTGAAAGCTCTGATATAAAGCTCCAACAAACGGGACGTGCATATAGGCGCGACACTTGGCGATAGTTAACTAACAGATACTCGCCTCCGGCGGAGGAGCCGTTGACGCTAGCCGTTGATGGGCCGTCTCAAGCACTATATCATATTTTTCTCATTTTTCAAGTTTTCTTTCCGCGCGTGGTGGGCCGGCGGTCTGATGTGGCGAGAACGTAGGATACTTAAATGTGGCGTTTCCTGCGTCCACCCGGGTGACAACTCCGGTACGGTGGAAAGGCTCTTGAATACATGAGCTTTTTGTCTTTTGCAACAGGTGTACTAGAGCCAGGGTTGCCAATGCGGCAACATTGTAGCTATGTTTTCTGGAGATTGTGCTAGTTTGACAATTTTATGTAGACCAGTTTCGATATCGGAGCTAACTGAAAGAGTAGGTGGGGGCGCTGCAGCTTTTATGCGATTTATTATTATTTGTGTCTCTTTGATAATCTGAGTGAAGGAAACGGAAGAGGTTTTATCGGTAGAAGCACATTCATCAAACAAGAAAAGACACATGTATGGTTCTAGGACTCCACCTAGGTCTAGTGTCGTTCGCAAGGCAACCAGAGTAGCTCCCATTGTTGATTTGAAAACACTATCTAAAAGAAAAGGCTGTAACAGCCGTTCGATGTTCCGCGTTAAACGGAATGGCACTGCCTGTGTACATACATCAAGCTTACTTGAATGCACAGTAAGATGCGGTCTGAATTCATTTATGCAGACTCGCCCAGTGTGCTGGCACAGCATTGTTGCCTGGGCTTCATGATTTTGAACTGCTAGAATAAATTCCAAGACAGAAGGAATTGCGAGTTGCGCAGCAAACGTCCTACGATAAGTCCATATGGCTTCTATTCCATCTAAAGTTGCGCATACATGCTTTGTCAAGATGTCTGTAACAATTTCGTCGGTGCAGATCTTATTATAGATAGCACGACGGATATCGCGTTCCAAAACACACGGGGGTCTTTGAAGAGAATGCAACTTTGAAAATAAAGCTCGTATGTGTGTTCCCGCACAAACAACTATCGAACCCTCATCTTTGCTGAGCGCCATGCATCTTAATTTATTGAGTTCACAGAGACTTGTCCACGACCATCTGTCTTCAGTGATTTTCATGCTTGGTCCAAAAGTAACTGAGATAATAGGCGAAACCCGGAGACGACGTTGTTGCGCTGCTCTGCAATGCGTAAGCGCAAAATCAACTATTCCAAAGAATTGGCTAGTCCGTTCATCAGTCTTCACATTACTTTGGGATATAACTGATGGTACAAATGATCGAACACGACCTTCATCAGCAATAAATCCAAGACGCCGCACGACTCTGCCACGTCCCATCTTAAAATTGATAGAGGGCTCAATTTTTAGTAAGGGTAGATGTAGCTCAGGCCGAAGCGTGTCAAATGTATGGGCATATTGGCCAGGAATCTCTAGAAATGATACATCAGACGGCGTGCCCAAGTGGTTATGTTCAGAGCATTGCCATTCATAATGCAGTCTGGATAGAGTGGAGAACAAGCGATCAAGTTTATTGTAAGATAATTTTTTACAAGTATGATTTTCGAGGACAGTAATCCAGTTTTGAAGACGTTTTGAGATAGCCCTTGCGGCCATTGCGTCCTGTAAAGTCGCCTCACTAAGAGTCGAAATGAGATTGCATTCGATAAATTTTGATGCGAGTGGAATCAACAGATCCCGGCAAGGCAGTTCTCCCCAAGGAATGCTCGAATCTGGTACTTTGTACTGCCCAGTATATCTCATGCTAACTTTGTGCAGAAGTCTGTACATAGCGGCGGGTCCTTGATATTCAGTGCTACTATGACATTTTCTCTGAATCAGACTCAAAGAAAGCATAAGCTCCTCACTGAGATCTGGTTGTGCACCTAAAGTGATTTCACTTCCAAGAGTGTCCATTTCTGCAGCAAGTTTTGCATTACTCAAACGTATCTGAGAAAGAACTTCGCAACCATGAATCTTTGAAATTTCAAGCCGTCGAGTAGTGTTACACAAATTCTGAGCCTGAAGAGAATAGTACAGCGCCTGAGGTAAAGACCTGATAAGCGAAGAGAGGACATTCTTCACCTCAGACAAACCAAGCATCGAGAGGAGCTGCGGGATCCATGGAATCCAAGCAGAGATAGGTACAGCATGTAGTTGAACACGGAAGTGCCTAGTTAGCTTAACGGACTGCTCGTCAACACGCAATAAACACAGGACACGAGCCATACCACACACAAATGCATGCGTATAGCCGCACTCAACAGCCGCTAGATAGCATGTAAATGAATTATGGACCAGGTGTTTTGTCAGGCTCGATGATAACTCCATTGAACAATTTACATCACACAATGCAGCCCAGGAATACCAAGCACGCCCATAAGTGCTACATGCACGAGTTGCAGCAGAAAAAGTATTATGAGCATCACGATATCTCCCAAGAGCCCCCAGGAAAAGTCCCTTGAGCCTGAAAAGTTCCGATCGTTGTTCTGCATTAAATAGGTCTACCGCAGTATTCTTAATTAGGTAAAGACCTGCTTGAGCCTGTGTACGTGTGTTGACATTATTATTTTCTCCGTCCCCCGGAGGGGCAATAACATAAGCAAGACGATACGTCAAAATACGTTCTCGTAGTTTGTTGAATGCATCGTCTACATTCATCCGCAGATTATGATATCCTTTTGATGCACGCGAACTAAAACTCGCTTGGGTAGACTGCAAAAGCCCTTGCTTCCGAGCTATGCGTGCCAACGCAGAAACAGTCCATGATGCATCATGGAGCTGAGATATCTGGTCGGCCGTGCCCCATGATGAGAATGCTTTTTGTATTGTCAAAAAAACATGATCGCGCCATCGCATGATGTCATCCCAATCTGATATACTATCCCAGTCATTTGGTAGCCTATTACGCCAAGTGTGTGCAACCATGCTAAGGTCTGGATATGTGAGTGCACGAGAATGTTGTATAGCTTCATGAAGGAGTTGACTACTTTCGTGGACTTCGATAAGCTCATGAAAAAGATGTAGTAACGGGTCATGTGTAGCAAGTCCTAGTCGTGGTCTAGGTAAGCTGCACCAGGACTCTAATGCCAACTGAATGCATTCTCCACACAGTTGCTCAACATCGTCGTAATTACCATCAACAATTGCCAATCGAGTTTGTAACAGTTTCATTTGAGGGGTGATGTTTGTTGAATATTGCTCTTTGCCTTTTGAATTTTCAGTACTGGAAATCAAAACGAAGACTTGAGCATTGGCACTAAGATGCTGCCGGACTTCATCCCATTTGTGGATTTTCCAGGCCGCTTCTAGCAACAATGTCGGCCGAAATAAGGCCATGGGTAAAACGGTTTTACGTGAAACAACAGAATGCTTCAGCAGATCTGCCAAAAGTGCCCATTGGGACATGTCACGTGCACAGCCTAACCACTCACTACACCAGATATCAGCCTCAAAGACCAGAGTTTGATTGCATCCAGTTTTTAGCAGTGTCTCGCTTTGAGTACCATGTTTAAGTTCTTCAATTATATTCTTCAAATATATTTCTTGAGCTTGAGGTATGAAGCCATAGCGTCGCAATGCAAACGCAACCGAAGACATTGGCTGCGTACAACAATCATTAATTGCTTTAACACGAAGATCAACTTCTTTAAACTCAGAGAATAAATATGCACACGATTTTTTAGGATCGTTAAACCGAGTACAAAACGAAATGTTCTGCTGCGCTACAACAACCCGCTCCAGTATTTGCAAGGCTGCATGACGGCAGTTATACTTCGAAGCGAAAGATGATATTGAGCTGAGTGGCACATAGGTTTTTTTACTGATCGCCAAAGACTTCAGTAAAATATCACCACACACCCGGAGTAATGCTTGTGGGACATTCAGTGGTGGAAGAAAACTGGGTTCTATTGTATCGAACAGATGGTCACTATGTGAGGTGAACAATTCCCTAGAAGCTAAAAATGATGAACCACGTCGAGAGCGTATAATTGAAAAAAACGGGTTTTTTATTTCATAGAATGGAACCTTAAAAGCAGGCTTTACATCCACTCGCCCGCAAGGGAGCAAAGCTGGGACTTGTAACTTTGGCTGGTGATATGGCGTCGTAAATTGTTTAAACATCGAATTTGTAATGGCAACTTGCCACTGCCGTTGCTGGTGTGTCTCTACGTTGAGACAGGTACGTGGCAAAAGATCCTCCCATATTCTTTCCGCCAGTCGAAGGTGTGCGTGAACCAGTTCCTTTAGAGGTTCTATAAAACTCTGTAGTGACGTGCGCTGCTCTAGAAGACAGCCACACGCGGTTCTGTATTGCTGCTGAAGGCCCATGTCGGTGCAGACTGGGAAGGTCTGGCATTCATTTGGTAAAACCAGGAGTTGCGCTGTGAGCTTTATTGGCCCAGAAACATCGATACCTTCGAGCATGAACTCAATAACAATTACAAGCCAAAATCTGTTAGAAAGTCTAGACCAATCAAACTGAAACATATGAAATACATGATGACTTACAGTATTCGTGATATCTTGCATGAACATAGCACGAAACTCTGCACGGACACCCGGATGAAGTGCCATGAGGCCGGTGGTAATTAAATTATTACATCGCATGTGCTCCAATCTAGGGCAGTTCAAGTCTTCTGTCTTAACAACATCTACATTCGGGGATATCTGTCCTTCAGAAACATGCTTTGCTATATTATTAAGGAAACGGGCAAAGAGTGGTTGTAGAGATGTCTCTGTCAAGCAATCTATGTCCGCGATGTGCTCCACAAATGCATTTTTTTCACTTTTGGAAAGTGGGCATCTAATACTTGTCAACCAACCACAAATTAATTCCGAAATACAGAACAATAACGCCATGGAATTACTTCGCTCAAGACAGACAAACATAAGTACAACAAGCTCACGCCTAATCCCAGGCAAGATATTGTCTGTAAGTGCCTGTGAAAGTAGCGTAGCACATGTGCATAAAGCGTCCACGATATTGCATTCAACATCACTATTTATTTCTTCTAATGGCTCAATTTCATTAAGATTGAGTCTTGATCTAACGGCACGAGCAAGTACAGACATCATCGGCGTTGCATTGCAACTGGGTGACTTAAATTTCCTCCCTTTTCGCGTGGAATTTAAGTGCTGAAAAGTAAGAATCTGAGCTAGTCTTAGAAGAGACTGACCATGATTTGATATGTACGATGGCGTGTACTTGCACATAGAATCAACTACATTTACAAGTGGTATAGCATTAGAAATGATTTTGAAATTTGCAGTTGTTATCCCTGGTCTGCTTGCTGAAGAGTAATTTACCATTGCAGAAGTCAGTCGTGATTCGACAACAAATTTAACTTGTTGATAGAAGAAAACTGTGGTGGAACTTGTACAATGACCTGGGGGATATAAGTCTGCTATTCTAGCAATCACTTTTCGTAATTTAGCTTGAATTTTGATGTTTTGGACATCAAAACATGGGCATATCAATTGCTGTGCCTTAACTAAGTTATCGAGAAAAAAAGTGTTGGGCTGTGAGTCTACGCCAAGTGTAACATACACAATATCAAGACATGTTGCCAGGAGTGTAGGAGAATAAGGTGGGTCATTGATCGCTGCGATATCTAGGCGCGCATTAGATGTGGCAATAAGCTTCTCAAAGTAAGAGAAGCGAATGTGCGCACTTGGCCATGCCTTTAAAGTCGTTTGAAATAAAAGTAGGCAGAGGGGCGCGAGCCGCTGCACTGCTGGTTCCTTATTGTCTGAGGCGAAAAGGGCGAGACGAACCAGAAAGTTAGCTACCATCTCAATCATGGTCATAGTGAGCTGAAATTCGTCTTCTGTTTGTGGCGCTTTGGACATAACCATAGCAATCTTACTACGCGAATCACAAACGGATGTGCCATTAGGCTTATTCAATTGAAATTGGCATTTGGTACGGGGGAGAGATGATGTGTTAAATTGTGTGTGTCGAGATTCCCAGTTCATAATCAGATCAGCTAGAGCCACAGCCAACTGCCTATTTTCTACGGGACAATTAGGAGGAAGTCCCAAGCGATTTAATGAATTCACCATTTGTGGCATAAATTGAGAGCGATATGGATAAAACAGCGCGGGGTGGCGTACGACAAGCTGCCACATGTGAACAAGTTGTGCGAGAGCATGGCCTTCTTCATACATTATTTTTTTGGTCCATTTTATGGCCTTGACAAAGTCAGTTACAGGCAATCGTTTTGGCAACGCTGGTATAAGCACATCAAGTGCAACCTTCACGAGCTCCCGTGCCTCGGGCTGGAACGTTCTTAGCAAAGCAACATAAACCTGAAGTATGATCTTTGGGGGTGTCTCATATGTTGCGACAAATCGACAGACATTCACATATGCCCATTGCTTTGAAAGTGAATCATCAGATTTAAGGTGACTCCATGCAAATTTTATTAAGTCTTTTCGATGTTCGACGAGTTCATGTCCGAGATGTTCAATTAACACGGTTGTCAACTTCAAAAGCTCAACACGCAACGTCTCACTGTACCGTCGTGTCTGGCGATTTGCAGTGTCAAGTGCGGAACGCATAAAGAGAGCCAACATGTCAGAGTCTACAACATGAACTTCCTCGACTAAATTATAAAATGCAACATTGCGCGATTCTATTCTATTTGAACGTTCAAAAGTTGCAAGTAGCATTGGCGTAACAATGAGACGCAATGCCACGACTTTTAATTCCATTGCAGTTGAACGATCGGCGAGTACTCGTAGAAACAGGAGTAAAATATTTCGTTTGTTGCTTTGTTTCCAGACAAATGCAACCTCCTCACGATAAAAATCCTTCAAAAAAGTAAAGTCTATTGGGCTAGGTGTCATGAAAACAGCAAGCATTTCAAACAAAACATGCACATCTTCTTGATACGCGCGACAGTAACAAATTAGACCTTGAACCATCAAAAAAGTTTTCTTGTGGTGGCGTAGTATATCTTCATGCGGTGATTGAATGTGAGTGATTTTGAAATTGTTTTTTTTAAGTGAGTGTGCGCGCCAGATAATTAGAATGCAATGTCCTATGATTCTATGGCGATTGAAAAGATGATTATCAACTTCGTTTAATGTCATTAAGAGTTGAAGTCCATAAAATTGCCCCTCCAAAGTCGCCCAGGCCTGGGTTTGATCACAAGGCATACTTAATAACTTGTCCTGTAAGTGTTGTCTCATAGAGCTCGAATCTAAATCTCCGGCAGGTGAAGACAATTCCATACCCTTATCATTTTGCTGAATATATGTAAATGGCGATGAAGGACTCATATTTGCTAAGCTAGAAGTTACATCTAAAAGTCTGGCTAAATTTGAGGTGTGTTCATTTATTGGATTTATATATTGACTATCAACGTGCTTTAGGGCAGCAATTATGGAGTGTAGAACTTCGATGCGCTTGCGATCACGTGATTGTAAAGAAGATAGTGGACTTGAGAATGCGGAATTAAGTAACAGTTTAATTCCATCTGAACTCAAAACACGCATGCGAAACTCTGCTGCTTCACGAATTGAGACAAGAAAACTCAGCAGTGAAACATGATCAGGATCAACTAAGTTAGATGATCTAAAAAAATAATGGGTTGCTGTGGTGGCATGGTATGACAAAAGCTGTGCTAGTGGAGCACGAAAAGGTGAAGATTCAAGTCTGACTTCAGTAATCACAGGGGCAGATTGAGCAGTGTGCCGTGAAAAAATATGCGCTGTATTTTCTAGCGTAGAGATTTTTCTGAGTGCTTTATTAGAATACTTTGGGATCGCAGCTTCAAGATTGAGCACTGTGACAACAACTGACTTTACTACATCAGACAAATTAGTAGTTTGGTTAAGAGCGGCCATGTTTCGACTCTGTATTAGACGAGAAATCAAAAGCAAAAGCTTCGTCGCAATTTCCAGCGGAGAGTCTGTCAGCCAATTGCACACCTTAATAAGCCTTCCTGGATGGCAAAACTCTTGAAGGTGGTTGAGGAAAGACTCTACTATTTTCTTTGAGTCAATATTGCGCATAACTGGCAACAAAATCATCTGGCCGAGGCCATCAAGGAACCGCATTGTAATATCATTCAGCGACAAAGGGACTTGTGTGAATAGTGGAGACATATATGTCTTACAAGCGTTTATCAAAGAAGATTGTCTAAGCGTAAGGATTTCTTGGAGCAGGGAGCTGGACGCGAGAAGTGTGATGTGTGTTGTAGCATCTCTGATAGAATCTAGCACCAAATCAAGTGTTTCATGCAATGTTGCTAATGGCAAACATTGCAAAAGGACTTCTTTGAATTTGGCAGGAGCATTTTGACAAGGGCAAGTATGAAGAGAATTTGTTGCGGTTAACTTCGCAGCACGCACTAAACCATGCAGTGCCCTCAATACAGCAGCATGTAGAACGTCAGCATGAGTGAAGGAAGGAGATTTGTTCTGGCACAGTATAGAATGGTTAAGTGCGGCAGAAAATCTAACAGTTTTAGACATCCATTCAAAACCATAAGGCTGTGTGCACACCCCAGAACAATCTGCAAAATTTGCTATAGGCGCGCTTTGCTCCCTGCGAATAAATTGAAGTAAAACATTATGCAATGCGGAATCAGGTATGACTGCAGGAGGATGCAGAGAAAGCATAAAGTTCAAGGCATCCAGTGCTCCTATTGCACATTCAATAGATGCCCTTGGATTCAAGTGGCATTTTATAAGAATACTAATTGAGTCTGAAGCAATTGGTGTTAACAATTTTGATGACATCAGAGGTAGTCCGGCTAATTTGTTCATTTCAATCAGACCGCTTTGGGCCCCTAGACGTACAGCTGCGGTCTCGCTAGCTATCTCACGGGTAAAAAGGCGGATTAGGTTCGCTTTATCTACTGACGAATTCGAAGTTTGCAATATTGCATGTAGTACTTGGATAATTCCGTCTTGAATTAAAAGTGTCGTGTCATCGTCATATTCCCGAAGAGCACGTAAAAGAACATCAGCAAGAATATGTTTATTATACCATGAACATGCATGACCAAATGTAATTAGTAGTTGATGTAAAGTCTGGCAGACACTTCTGCGAGATCTCAAATCCCACTCACATAACGAGAGACACATCCGTGATATAAGATCGGTAATCAGGGGCGATTTGGGTTTCGATAGTAATTGTGGTCCTTTTAGTTGTGGTTGAAGTTCAATCGAATGTATGCATCCAAGATGGTATTTTAGGGCTCCTAGAGCCACACTTGCGACGATGGAACAGCAGTCCGTCGTGGCTTTTAGCAGTGTCGATGTGAAAATATGCAAGGGTAATGTACCATTGAGAATTGCATGTCTGTGACTTTTATCTTCTTTCGATGATATGGTCTTTAGCTTTTTCCCCATTCTTTCTGCTCTTGATATAACGTTTTTACGCAGAGATAGATGTTTGATTTCATATTTGTTGTCAAAACACAAAAGCAACGCAAATATAAAACTTATCCCTTGTAGCAGCGATGTTCCTTCTGTTTCCAATTCATTGTGTGACGCTGCACAAACCACTGAATAAAGCAAGTGAGAAAGCTGCGAGTTGACGGCAACTTGAGGAACCAGTTTAAATATATTCTGTTCGTGCTCGCATACTGCATTCTTCTCAAGAGTCTTGCGCTCAACACTTGAAAAAAAAGGTATTTGTGCTGGAAGTTCAAACAGTGAACATAATGAACTCGCAAGCAGGCGAAAGCACAAAGTCTGGTATCGGCGAACAAGAGGTGAATTATTAGAGATGGTAGGGCTATCAATATTTTGCTCTACTAAACTTAGTCTCACTAGTGAATTAAAAAGTTCGCAAACATCTATTAAATAAGAATCAATATTCAAAACAAAGGACGTGTCCTGTTTGATCAGTTCTGAATGTTTACTTTCTCTAAAACACACTGGACTCAGCCACTCTGAGGAAGGTCCACGCCATCTCAATAAGATTCCCAAAGATGCAAACTCTATGAGTGCTTTATTTTCAGAAGTTTCTTTTTCAAGAACGTTAGATTGCATAGTCGGCAAGGTAGTATTAGACAAAGTTAGATGATTCCCACTCGAAGACGACAAGCTTGGAAGCGAGGCACCATCAAGGTCAAGGAAATGGCGATTGCGCCCACCAAGCTTACCAAGTATGCGAAGTGCGACAGTGCCAAGAGCATACGGTGCGGGTTTTAAATGACTACAAACACCGATAAGTATGGTAACGCGCAACTTAGGCTGGCCTGCTAAAAGTGAACATGTGTGTGTCAGACCCAAGTGATCGAGATAGTACTCAAGGGTTCGCAGTGCTAAAGAAGGAAGATCACCAGATATCATTTGAAGAGATACAGCCAGAAGAGGCAGAAGGCGTGGTACAAAAGGTATTAGTCCTGTGAGAGACATCGGTACAGTCATACAGAGTTCAGTGATAAGAGGATGAATCAACGTTGTCTCTTCAACGCGCAGTCGCAGTTGCAGCAGGGTATTTAAAACGAAGGAGGCTGTGTCACCTAATCCAGAATGAGCGGACCTGATCTCGAGGATGGTGGGGGAAATATAATTTGAAATTGATCTAAAAATTGATCTAAGAAGAAGGTAGTACGCAATGGGGTGAGTTGCAGCAGCAGCATACTGCAAACAGGCAAGTGTGAGAGCACGGAGTCGGCTGCGCAGAATCATTTCATTTTTAGGAAAAAGAGACACTGAACCAAGAATGATCCTAAAAAGGCGTAATAGTGTTGATGCACGCATACATGGGGAGGCATCGCTGGAACTGCAGATAACATTCTCTGCCGTTGCTGTGCATATAGGAACCTTGATAGGCTGTGACGCGTGCAGAATGAGGTCATTTGGAAATTTGAAATTTGAAAGATTGCTAAGCTTACCCATGAGAAACCCAACCAGGATATCAGCAAAAGTTGCTGACACATTTGAGTTAGCAAGTAGCGTTTGTGCGACTACGAGCAATGCTGGCGATCCAAGCATAGCATCAAAGAGTATCGGCACATGCTGACCAACAGTTGATCTCAAATTGAAGCTTTCAAGGACCGTAAAGGCACCAGCAAAGTTTTCAAGAACTTCTTTTACTTCAAACTTCTGCAACTCGTCACTATTTACAATTACCCGACAACAAAGTAAACCCCAATAAAAAAAGAAACTTATCGTTTTAGCTTCATTTTGTGAAAGCAGATAGGGGATGTCATTCGCTGCCATTTTTACGTGGCCTTTTCTATGTGTGTCCTGCACTCTTTGAAAATTCCTAGAAACGTCATCTTCAAACTTCACTACGTCTGGCGGTTCACGAGAGCTTATTCCTTGCCGATAATGAGATATACACCACATTACAGTTTTTAAACCGCGAATCAATGTCTGGATGAGCGGTTTTACGTCAGCCATTGAGTCTGTCTTGGGAGGAAGTGGAGGCATGCTACTGCAAGCAAAATAAGGTATATGCTGTGTTGATTCAGATTGTGTCGTGATAGGCGTGTGTCCACTTTGAATAACTATATTGTAATTGTTGGAGCAGCCTAGCTTGTTACTTTTTTCCTCACGTGTAGCAATGTTAATTTTATGCATAAGAAATCGCAGAGTATCAAACTTGGCTACCAGTGTCTGAAGAATATGAACTAGTAGCCGCTTCCCTCGAGTAGTATCAGCTTCACTGTTGTGAAAAATGAAATCGACCAAGTTTAGTAACAATCGAACAGAAGTTGTCTGCACATTCAATGGGAGTCCTGGGTCGTGTAGATTCCGTGAGAAGAGCAAAACTACACGATATATTTGAGACATGTTCAGTTCAGCACGAACGTGATGGACCAAGTCAGCTAAGGTCGAAAATGCTAGTGGTCGAAGCGTATCTCGGCTTGGACGACCAAGCCCAATGAGCACCTTTTCATCAAGGAGTGTATCAACATGTCTGTAGAACCCACGACGAAATTCTGTTGCTAATATGTGTCGTGTTGCGACAAGCAACTCTTTTCTGGTTGCTACTGCATCACCTGGACATGCTATCATCAAAGAAATGACAGATTTTGAAATTGCTTCTTCGTATGGCTTCATTAATTCTGAAAATCCACGAAGGAGGTAAGTCAAAAAAGACAAAGTTTTTACTTGGCAGGCAATAAATTCTCGGTATCTATCGCGCTGAAGTTTATATGCTGCCACAGGAGCACGCAAGGCTAGGCCACCCATCATTAGAGGTGTTAGAAGAGGAATGTTATCTTGAATATATTTGGGGTAAAGTTGAAACAGCAGCATTACGATTAATGGACATTCTGTTAATACTTTGAAAGAATCCAAACCCTGGAGTGTAGATTGAATTACAGATGGATGTATCGACAATGGTCCAATTGATTCGGGTACGGTTCCTGGTTTGGACAGAGGTAAACATACAATTGGGTTTGAATACGTATCTCCGGCATGGTGGCTTTGATGATGAAACATTGATGTTCTAGTCACTGTATTCGAAGAAATGTCGGGTGCCAAACATTGCTGTTTAGAATGAGGAGGTTGAAGCGAAAAAGCAAACGCCTTATTTATTGAAGTAGGCAAGAGGCGGTAAATTCGTTGAACTAGATCGAGAAAGGATTGCACTTCATTCTCAAGAGCAGGTCGGAAATTTTTGTGGAGATCGAAAACAATTCGTAGACATGTGAGAGCGTTTTCTTCACTATCGCGTGATAGTGTATCCGTAGCAACACGCAGTAATTCTGGTGCATATGGCCTTAAAACTTCGTTATTTGGAAGTCGATTGAGAATTTCGAGAATAATGTGACGAAATCTAGTCTCTGCTTCGTTGACCCGCGCTTGCGTGGCAAATTGACTATGCAATAGGACATTTCTAAAAGCGGGAAATAAATATCGTAAAAAGTTGGCATATTCGGAGGTGTGAACAATCTCGATTCTTTCACGTATGTCTGTGGCACATCGTAATGCATCTGAAATATTTGTTGCAATGAGCCGTCGTGCGGTGAGCTCAAAGTTTATTTTGTGGTTTGTTCGGGCATCACTTAAGTTTGAGTTTGAGTCACATCCCCTTCTGCTTAAATTCATGGCGCTTTTAATAATTAATTAGTCCACATATGTACATCCTTGCG
>Ga0138265_1291158_pt1 | contig 13722 bp, 12 predicted proteins | sample RNAA_120151118_FD_105243 | JGI IMG/M metagenome (GOLD analysis project Ga0138265, IMG submission 105243) | Metatranscriptomics of polar marine prokaryotic and eukaryotic communities from Palmer Station, Antarctica after 192hr light incubation... | ecosystem: Environmental > Aquatic > Marine >... | reverse complement strand
TGATCCAGGTGATGACAGAAGCACATTGGGTAGGGGACATGTCGCAAGTGAGAGACTCCATTTGCTTGGGAGGCTGTCTCAAGTCTCCACTTTGGTTTCCAGAGAAAGGTCCAGAGCTGCAACTGTTGCGAGCTCTGACCTGGAATCTGTAGGTTCTGCTCTGGTCAAGGCCGGTCTTAGTGTAAGAGCTGTCCTTGGTCTCGATGAGTCTTCTGAAAGAGCTATTAGGTCCGAGTCCAGCATCCCAGTGGAGGTCGTAGTCAATGACATCTCTGCCTCCAGTCTGCTGGATATCGAACAACTTGGCCCAAGTGATCTTCAAAGTAGAGGCATCACCTCCCTTGGTGACCTTAGGCTCGGCCATCTTGCTGGGTGCTCTGAAAACACGCACAACCTTGCTAGTTCTGCTCTGGATAGACCACTCGCTGGTACCAACGGAGTTAGTAGCACTGACTCTGGCGTAAACAACAGCGTTGATGGGGAGGGAGTAGGGTGCAGCCATGAGGGTGGTGAAGGGAATGAGGCAGCTGGTGGCTTCAATGCTCTGGCATTCCTTGGGCAGGTTGATGCTGTCCCACTTCTCAACGAAATTCTTGGTGGCTTTCTGGTCGATAGTAACGGAGTGTCTCACTTGGAATGTGAGTTTAGTGATTCTAGCGCCTCCGTCGTTAGGCAACTCCCAGGTAGCTCTAGCATTACAGCCTTCAGCTTTGAGGTCCAAAGCAATCTGAGCGGGTCTGACAGCCATGTTGACTTGGAGTTCTTGGGAGAAATCACCAGGTCCGCAGTTGGCGCTGATGGCTCTGAGCTTGAACCAGTAGACGTTTCCAGTCTCAAGGTTGTTGAGTTGGAAGCTAGTGGCTTTAGTGCCAGTGATCTTTCTGGAGCATCCAATCTGAGTAGAGTCCTTGACGCAGTCGGGTTTCTTGGCGACTTCTTGTCTGTACCAGAGTTCGAAACTGGCGTTAGGGAGGGAGTCCCACTCAAGCACGATCTGCTTGCCAACTCTAGACTTAATTCTAGGTCTGTTGAGGGCAGTAGGGGTTCCGGTCAGCTTGATAGTGCGGGCCTGAACGGCACAAGGAAGACCGCATCCGTTCTTGTTGCAAGCCTTAGATCTGACTCTGATGTCGCCTCCAGCTCTGAGGTAGAAGGGAGCTCCTTGCAGAGAAGTCATAGAGATATTGCAGGTCTCAATCGCTTTGGCGAGGCTGGTCTTTTTGAAGTCAACCTTACCGCAGTTCTGTCCGTTCAGGTTGCTGAGTGTTTACCATCTGCCCTGGGAGTTCATCACTTCGAAGTTGTAGCTAGTGATACCTGAACCACCGTTGGCAGGTCTTTTCCACTGGAGAGCGACGTCACATCTGCTGGAAGTAGCAGTGAGGCACATGGGAGAGGGGCCGGTAGTCAAAGTGACTGGCACGGCGTTGGAGTAGGCACCCCATCCGCAAGAGTTGTTGGAACGCACTCTGAAGGTGTAGGTAGACTGGGTTTTGTTGGCGAGTCTCACGGTGATAGGAAGGCTCCTAATGTTGTAAGTCTGTCCGTATCTGGTGCAGTTAGAGCCGTTGACGCACTGCTGCATTTCGTAGGAAGTGGCTCCGGGCACGGCTTTATGAGTCAAAGTGACTGTGCCTCTGCCTTGGTTGACCTTTCTGAGTCCTTGCACTCCAGCAGCTCTAGATACCATAGTGGCAGCGAACTGAGTGGGGGTTCCGGGGGAAGCGAAAGCGCATCCAGCCTGGTTGCAAGCGGAGGCTCTGGCGATAACCTTAGATCCGTTGGCTAGGTTGTATCCAGCAGCAGCGAGTTAGGTCATGGGGATAGAGCAGGAGTAGACTCTGCCACTTCCGTCATTAGTAGTAGGAGCACTTCTGTTGTTGTTGAAGTTGTTCCTGTTGTTATTGTTAAATTAGTTTCCATTGTTAAGGGCAGATTTAGAGCAGTTATCAAGGCTGGCGTATCTGGCTACTCCTCTGTTGTTGGCGTTAGCGCCGCCAACAAGGACCTCAATTCTGAAGGCAGAGATGGGGGTACCTCCGTTACAGCCAGAAGTCCAGGAAATGTTGACACTGCATCCGGTGGCAGTGGTTTTGGGAGGGTTCATCTGGCAGGGGACAGTCAGGTAGGAGACAGCTCTCACTCCTGAGAAGGGTCCGTAGCCACAAGCAGTCTTTGCACGTACCTTGAAGAAGTATTCCTTGGTAGTGTCGATTCTGGTGGAGGTCTTGTAGGTCTGTCCAGTAGTCTCGGTAAGACGTTACCAGGCGATACCGTTCTGGTTGGTCTGGCCGTTGTTCCAGTAGAGCTCGTAGGTGTAGCCAGAGTTCACGTTGTTGAATCTGTTGCTAGCCTGGTTGTTGAATTGGCCATTCTGGCTGACCTGGCTGGCGTTGAAGATTTACCAGTTGAGGGTGATCTGCTGGTTGGTCTTGGTAGCGGAAGGAGTCTGCATAATGGGGGCGGCGGATTGCATCACGGCGACTCCAGTGTTGAAGGCAGAGGGGGCGGACCATCCATTGGAGTTGTAAGCGGAAGCTCTAACTCTGACCTGCTCTCCGGCGACAAGGCCGAGAGTAGAGAGGGAAGTCATGGGCACAGTGCAGGTGTTGATGTTAACATCGCGACCGCAGAGTTGGGAAAGAGATCCACACTGGCCACGTCTTTTCTTGGCGCAAACCTCGATGTTGTAACGAGTGATGGGAGAACCACCGTTAGCGGGACGAGACCAGGTGATCTGGATGGAGCATTCAATGACACGGAGAGAGACAACGGGAGCTTGAGGCTTCGAAGTGAGTCTGACTTCCAAGATCTGAGATTTGGTGTTTCCGCATTGGCTGGTGCGTTGCACGTAGAATCTGTAGACTCTGCTGTTTCCGACGGGGACGGTGGCAGAGTTACCTTAGACAGTTCTGTAGAGGGAGTACTGACCGTTGGCACGGCTTCCCTGGTCCCAGTAAAGGTCAGATCTGCCGAAGTTGTTACCTTCCCAAGTCAGGTTGATGGAGCTACCGGTGTTGGTGAACCTGATAGGCTGGGTGAAGGCGGGAGGGCCAGTTGAAAGGCTGACGCCTCTGGTAGCTACGGAAGAAAGGCCGGATTATCCGTTGGCCATTCTGTTGGTCACTCTGAAACTGTAGCCCTGGTTGGAACCGAAGGCACCGAGTTGAGTGCGGCTGAGAGTGCAAGTGTTTCTGTTGCCGAATTGCTGGTTGTTAGCAGCTTGGTTGTTGTTGCAGGTAGGGAGAGCAGTCCATCTTCCGTTGGAGTTAATCTCGACGTTGTAGCCGGAGACTCCAGTGGCGCAAGATCCAGCGTTCCAGGACAAAACAGCAGTGCATCCGACAGATCTAGCCTGGATGGAAGGAGCTCCAGGAGAGGAAGTTCTGGTGTAGGTAGCGGGCTGAGACCAGACACCGACAGAGCAGGCAGTAGCGCGGACTCTGAAGCTGACAGAGGTGTTGCAGCTGTTGGCTCCTCTAATGGTGTTAAGAGGGAAGCAGTAAGAGTTGCCGTTGTTGGAGACTCCATTGTTCTGGCGAACAGTCTGGAATTGACCATTGGCAGTGCTGTATTAGAGCTCGTAAGTGATGGCAGTTCCAGAGTTGTTCTGAGTGTTGGAGTTCCAGTTCACGTTAACGCAGTTTCTGGCGCTATCGAGTTGAACGGAAGGTCTAGCGAGAGTAGGAGCAGTCTAGGCCTGAGCTCTGAGAGTGAATCCTTGAGTAGCGACAGAAGAAGCACCAGTCTGGCCATTAGCGAGAACGTTGGTAGCTCTGACGCTGATGTTGCTAGTTCCGTATTGAGTGAGCTGAGCAGGGGTAAGGGTGCAGGAGTTTCTGTTGCCGAATTGCTGGTTGTTGTTAACACCTCCGCAGCCGACGATGGGTCTCCATTGTCCATTGGAGTTGATCTCAATGTTGTAGCCGGTGACGCCAGTAGGGCAAGATCCCTGGTTCCAGGAGATAGTAGCGGAAGGATTGCATCCAGTTCCTACTTGTCTGGCACTGATGGAGGGAGCTCCGGGGGTGGAGGTAGTGGCGTAAGTGACCGAATCGGACCATTGGCCGACGGAGCAAGCAGACGCACGGACTCTGAAGTTGACAGATAATCCACAGCTTGAAACGCCATTGTTGATGGTGTTAAGAGGGAAGCAGTAAGAGTTGCCGTTGTTGGCGACTCCGTTGTTTTGGCGAACAGTCTGGAATTGACCGTTGGCAGTGCTGTACTGGAGCTCGTAAGTGATTCCAGTGCCGGAGTTGTTCTGAGAGTTGGAGAAGTTGTTGTTAGCCCAGGCAACAGTGACGCAGTTTCTGGCGGCATCAAGGTTGGCGGTAGGTCTGGAGAGGACGGGAGCAGTAGCACCGCTCTGAGCAAGGGCGAATCCTTGAGTGGCAATGGAGGTAGCACCGGTCTGGCCATTAGCGAGAACGTTAGTAGCTCTGACGCTGATGTTGCTAGTGCCGTATTGAGTGAGCTGAGCGGGAGTAAGGGTGCAAGTTCCGGAAAGATTGTTTCCGTTGTTGAAGCCATTGTTGTTGTTAACTCCGCCACATCCGGTGAGGGATTACCATCTACCGTTAGCATTAATCTCAATGTTGTGGCCGGTGACGCCAGTAGGGCAGGATCCTTGTTACCAAGAGATGGTAGCGGAAGGAGTGCATCCGGTTCCGGTCTGTCTGGCATTGATGGAGGGAGCTCCGGGAGTGGAGGTGGTGGCGTAAGTGGCAGGCTCGGACCATTGGCCGGCTGAGCAACCTCTCTGTCTGACTCTGAAGCTGACAGATGATCCACATGCGGAGGCACCATTTCCGATGGTGTTAAGAGGGAAGCAGTATCCGTTTCCGCTGTTAGCTTAGTTAGCAGCGTTAAGGAGGTTGACTCTCTGGAATTATCCATTTCCAGTGCTGTACTCGAGCTCATAAGTGGAAGCTCTTCCAGAGTTGTTGTTGACTCCATTGACGTTCCAGTTAACGTTGACGCAGTTTCTAGCGGCATCAAGTTGGGTGGAAGGTCTGGCCAAAGTGGCGACAGAGGTGGAGGTAAGGGTGACGATAGTCTGGTCGTTGTTAGCGAATCCACTGGATCCCTGGCTGTTGGTGGCCGAGGCTTGGACTCTAACTCTGCTTCCTGTGGTGAGGTTATACTGCTGTCCCTGGAGAGTAGCGAAGGAGACGAGGCAGCTCATCACTCCGTTCATCTGGTTGGTGGGTGCTCCACCACAGACATTGTTGGAGTTTAAGCCAGCGCTGAAAGTGGGAGTGGACCACTGCTTGTTAGCACCCATAATCTGGATGGAGTAAGCAGTGACGGGAGTAGCGTTCTGGACGACTCCAGGAGCAGACCAGGTGATTCTGATGTTGTCACAGCCTTCGAGGGCAGTAGTGACACGGGGGAGACCGGGAGCAGCAGCAAAGGTGATGCAGAGGGACTCTGAGGTGACAGTGCCACATCCGTTAGTGGAGGTGACTCTGAAGCACTGGCTGCCTGCGGACTGGTTGAGTCTGACAGAGGCAGTGTTCTGGTTGGTGGTCTGTCCGGAGACAATCCAGTTGCAGTTGTTGGCAGAGTTGTTACCAAAGTTGTTGTTGATAATGCAACCATTAGCGTAGTAGACTTGGTAGTTTTGTCCAGTCACGATTCCACTGTTGACATTGTTCCAGGAGATCTGGATGTCGCCGCCGGTTCTGCTAGTCTCAACAGGTCTGGAGATAGCGTTAGGAGCGGAAGGAAGGACGGATCTGTTGGACAGAGTAGCAGCAGAGCACAAGGTGTTGCAAGCTCTGATTTAGGCCTGAATGCCATCTCCAGCAGCGAAGGCCCATTGTCCGAGGGAACTGAGGGGGATATCGCAAGAGTTCTGCTGGTTGTTAAATCCATTTCCAAAGTTGTTGGTCTGGGTGTTAACGTTGGCGGCAGGGCAGAGGTTAGTGATGGAGGTGTAAGCTCCGTTCTTGGTCTGGAGGTTGATCTCGTATCTCTGGATGGGAGTTCCATTAGAGTTAGGAGTGTTCCAGGTGAATCTAACGCTCTGGCAAGAGGCGGCAACCTGAATTTGAGGTGCGTCAGGGGCACGAGCAGGGGTCCAGATTTGAGTGGCAATTCCACCGAATCCACAAGCGTTGCGAGCTCTGACGGTGATTTTGTAAGAGGTGGCGCTGTTGTCTTGATCGACAGTCCAGGTAAGACTTTGAGTAGTAGTACCGGTCTGGGTCTGCCAGATACCTCCGATCATCTTCTCATAAGTGACGGTGTAGGTGGCTCCGCCAATAGCGTTGTTGTTGGCGAAGTTGTTGTTGCCGTCAACGGATTGCCAGTTGGCGGTGATTTTGCCAGCGGGGAATTCGGAGAGTTTAAGGCCAGTGACAGTAGTAGCTTCGGACTCAACTCTGAAGTCAGATTGAGCAGTGGCAGTGACACCACATCCTTGGCTGTTGCAAGCGTCAGCTCTAGCTTGCACGAAGTCGTTGGTGGTGAGAGAGAAGGGGCTCTTCATCAAGTCAGCCATGGTGACGGTGCAGGTGAATCTGTTGAGATTGTTGCTGAATTAGTTGTTGTTAGCAAGGGCTTGGTTGCAGTTTCCGTACTAGTCAATGGAAGTCCATTGGCTTCCAGCTCCCTGGAAGTTGTTTCTTCTGCTCACGCTCACGTTGTATCTGTCAATGCTCACATTGGCGCCTCCAGTGTTCTGAGGGGCGGTCCAGGTGAAGACAACGGAGCACGCATTCTTGGTGATAGCAAGAGTGGGAGCGTCGGGGCGGGAAATTCTGGTGATCATGAGGTTCTCAGACCAGTTTCCGGGAGCGCAAGCGCCGATAGCCTGGACTCTGAAGTACTGAGTAACGGCAGCAGAAGCTTTGGTGGTTTGGTAAGAGTTGCTCTGCACGTTCTGGGCAATGGTTGTCCAGTTGATGACACCGTTCATGTTGGTGTCAGCGGACTGAACGTTGTAGCGCACATTCTGGTTCTGGTTGTTGCTGTTGAGCAAGTTCCAGGCAATGGAAGTGAACTGGGAGTTGCCGACTTGGCTGACTTCAGTAGGTCTGGAGACCTGAGGAGCAACGGTGTTGATCACAGCGTTGTTGTTCAGGTTTCCAGTGGAGTAGGGTCCGCAGCCAGCAGAGTTGCAGGCGGCAACTTGAGCGACAACGTTAGAGCCCTGGCTGTAGTTGTAAGGAGCAGCCATGAGGGACTGCATGGAGATGGAGCAAGAGTTGTTGAGACCCTGTCCGTTGTTAACCTGGTTGGAGCAGGCAGCCCAGGGAAGGAACTGCTGGTTTCCACCGAATTAGTTAGCACCAGTGTTAGTGCCAATGTTGAACTTGTAGCTGGTGATGGGGCAGGAGTTCTGCACGGCATTCCAGGAGAAGTTGAGGAAGCAAGCGGTGTTGGTGTCAACACTCATTCTCATAGCAGCGGGGGCTTGGCAAACATCGATAGATGTCTTAGCCCACAGGGAGTTACCGCAAGAGTTAGTAGACTGGATTCTGAATAAGTATCTAGTGGCTTGGGTGTTGAGAGGAAGCTGGTAGGTGAGGCTGTTCTGGTTGATGGCCTGTCCGTTGTTGCTGATGTCATTGAAGCCAGTGCCCAAGTCAGCTTCAACTCTGTAGGTCAATCCGGCGCTGTTGCCGAAGTTGTTCCAGTTGAGAGAGACGGAGTTTCCATTCTTGACGGCGTTAAATCCGTTGACGCTAGCAGGTCCAGAGGGAATAGTCACTCTAGTAGCTTAAGAGTTCTGAGTAGAGTAAGAGCTATCTCCAGCAGAGTTGCGGGCTCTAACCTGAGCTTGGATGAAGTCAGTAGCGCCAATGTTGAACTGAGCGATCTCCTGCTTAGAGTAGGTGCAAGAGTATCTGTAGTTGATTCCTCCGAAGTTGTTGACAGCAGAGTTGTTAGTCTCGTTTCTGATGTTGCAGTTGGGGAGGCGAGTCCATTGAGCCTGGTTTCCGAATTGGTTGGCGGAGACACCTCTGATTTGGACCTCGTACTGAGAAACGGGGGATCCGTTGGAGAGGGACTCGGTCCAGCTAATGCGGACACTGCATCCTTGGAGGTCAACTTGGACTTAAGGAGCCGCGGGGGGAGTAAGTCTGACAATTGGGATTTCAACGACTCTGGAGCGGATAGTTCCGCAGGCCTGAGCATCGGTGGCAGAGATTTGCACTCTGTAGAAGTTCACGTTAGGTTGAACTCTAACAGTGTAAGATCCACGGTTGTTAGCCTGGAAATCGTTGACTCTGTTGACGACGTTGCCGCCAGTCTGGCCTTGTTGGCCGTTAGAGTCAACGTAGACTTAGTAAGTGTAACCAGCGACCTGGTTCCAGGTGACAATGAATTGTCCTCCAGTCTGTTGTCCGATAGGTCCGGAAAGGATAGGAGCGATGGCTCCAGTTCCAGAGGTGAGAGGCGTTCTGGTGGCAATTCCTTAAGCTCCTTGTCCAGCAGAACCGACAGCGACACCTCTGACCTCAATGACGTTAGAGTTGTTGTTGCCGAATCCTTAGTTCTGGTTGTTCTGGCCGAGGGCTTGAACGGTGGATGAGCAGGAGAAGTTGTTGTTGTTTCCGAATTAATTCTGGTTCTGGATCTGTCCGCAGTTCTGTACTTGAGTCCAGGTGTTCTGGTTTCCAGAGTTAGAGGTGTAGCGGTACTCAATTCTGTAGGACTGAATAGTTCCAGTGCCAGCGTCGGTAGGGGCATTCCAGTTGAAGGTCACGTTGTTGCAACGAGCTTCGGCGGTGACGTTGATGGCACCAGGAGCACGAGAAGAGATGGAAGTGCAGCTCTGGTTGGAGGCTTGACTGCGAGAGCATTGGCCGATGGCGGTGACTCTGAAGCAAGTTCTGCTGGTAGCGCTCAATTGAGATCTAATCTGGTAGACGACATTTTGACCGTTGGAGTTAGTAGGTCTGTGAGCAGGCTCAAGGGTAGACCAGTTCTGGCTGTTGCCGAAGTTCTGGCCGCCAGTCCATTCAATGAGGTAGCTAGTGGCAGATCCTCTAGTCCAGGAGAGTTGGTTGGCTCCGAAGTTAGCGCCGATGGATTACAGGAAGGGAGTCTGCACGGTTTAGGTGGAGATAGTGTTCCTGGTGGTGCTGGTCTTAACGAGAGAGTCACCGCACTGGTTGGTGGCAGTGGTCAGCACGGTAATGGAGCTTCCCTGTCTGAGGCCAATGTTGAGCAACTCAGCGTTGGTGAGTTGGCATCCTCTGGATCCTTGTTGAGTTCTCAGGCAGATAGCTCTGGGCTGTCTGTTAGAGTCGAGGATCTGGACCTTGACGGTGTTAATGGCATCTCTCCAAGAGATCTGGAGGTTGCAACTGTCGTAGGTGAGAGTAGTCTGCATCTGCTGGGGCTTGTTGCAGACGCGCTGTCTGAACGTGCAGTTAACAATAGCGGATCTTCCTTCCTGTCCGTTGTTTCCAATAGGAGTGACAGTGTATCTATTGGAGTTAGCCTGCTGTCCCTGAGATCTGTAGGTGTATCCCTGGAAGTTCTGGGAGTTGTTTCTGTTGAATTGGATGGACTGAGTCTGTCCGTTGAAGTTCTGCTTGATAGTGTATCTAGCGGTGACACCGTCTCCAACCCAGGTGAGTCTGACGGAGGTCTCAGTGCGCTGGTTGTCGTCACATCTGAGTTGAGTGACAGTAGGGATGGCTGCGATGGGGCATCCTACGGGAGAAATAGCGGTCTGAACGACATCAGATTCAGAGCCTTAGATAGGCTGGTTGTTTTGAGTCAAAGCAATGGCTCTGACGCTGATGCGGCCGTTCAGGGCGACAATTTAGTTCTGCGCGAAGGTGGTGTACAGGACAGTGCAGCTAGCGTTCTGTCTGGTCTGGCAGATGCTCTTGTAGTTTCCGAATCTGTCACGGGCCTCAAGTCTGTAGTTACCAGCAGAGGTGGTAGACCACTGAGCGAAGACGCTGGTGCAGCCAGGGTTGAAGTTGAGTCTCTGGATTTTAGCGACAGTAGCAGCAGGGGCGGCGCAGCTTCTGACAGTCTCGACAGAGTTGATAGGGGAGTCACTAGAGTAGAAGTTGTCACCATTAACTCTGGCAGCGACCACAATGTTGAGTCTGTCTCCGTTCACGAGGAAGAAGGGACTGTTTCTGAAGGTGAACATGGGGACTTCGCAAGAAAGCTGGTTCTTAGCAGTCTAGTTCATGCAGATAATTTCTTTCCAGGTGCCACCAATCTTTTGGTGCTGGGCTTTGACAATGTATCTATCAACTTGGTTGGTGTTAGTTCCCTGGGGAAGTTACCAGCTGATGAGCACGTAGCAGTCGCTTTCACGGACTCTGACAACGGGTCTGGCCATCTGGACGGACTTGGCAGGGGAATTACCGCACTCAACCTTGAGAGTAGCAGTTCTAGACCAAGCGTTGTTGACGGGGCATCCAGCAAGAGAATTGTTGGTTCTCATGCGGAATTCGAAGGTTCCACATTGGACGGAAGTTCCAGTGACAGTGTAGCTGTTGAGGCCAGTGCTGAAGAAGGAAGAGTTCAAGTTGATCTTTTCCCAGTTGTTTCTGGAGTTCAGCTCTCTCACTTGTCCTTCGAAGTTGGCGGTGTTGATACCGGTGTAACAAGACTTGTCGGGAGCGGTCCAGGAGACGGTGGTGAAAGGAGAGCTGGAGGTCAGGTCGAGGCTGGGGCATCCAGCCTTCAGGTTGACGTCTCCAGTGCTGACGGGAGAAGGTTGACTCCAGGATCCACGACCGGAAGCTTCAGAGTAGTTCTCAACAGTGAACCTGACAGGTTGGCAGGATTTGAGTTGGTAGTCTCCGTAGAGTTGGTCGAAGGTGATATCGCAAGACTGCGCAGTGGTGAGTGCGGCGTTGCACTGGCACTGAGGGATGGGGACCCAGGAGTCGTTGGTTGTGTCTCCGAGCTTATCGGCAACCTTGAACATGACTCTGCAGGCAAGGGCACTCTTGGGGAGGGTCCAGGAAGCTTGGACTCCGGGGAATCCGTTGACACTCTTGGCCGTGGTGGTAGGAGCAGTAGTCCAGTCGGAGGTCAAGTGCTGGCTGGCGTTGATAGCGACGGCGGGGACAAAGATGTCTCTGGCGCCAAGGTATCCGTAGCTGTTCATGATGTTGAGGGTGATGAAGGCTCCCCAGAGGAAGAACATCACGATTGCAGAGAAGACTCTGGAAACACTGGGTCCACCGAGTTCTCCGCCAATAATGAGGCGTCTGAGGGCGAGGACCATGAAGCAGATGACTGAGCAGGCGAGGAATAGGACCAGGGCGAAAGTAATGTCAGCCGTGGCAATCTTGCCAACGAAGAAGGACTCTCCGTACTTGGCCCAGTGGTAGATAGTGGCGATGGTCCAGGGGAGACCAAGTCCGATGAAGACGCTAGCGGCGTTAGCTCCAGCGAGAGTAGCAATAGAAGCATCAGCGTCCTTGGTGCGTTTGCTTTCGGCAGCACGTCTGGAGGCGGTGAGGTCGGGAAGGGAAGTACCAATGGCGACCAGGACGAGGGCCTGGACAGCGGTTCTCATGTCGAAAATGCATCCGACGGTGGTGGTAATTTCGAGAACGAGGAAGGAGATGAGGCCGATAGCAGCGAAGGCACAGGCGAATCTCATCCATCCGTTCATGTAGCTGTTAGGGGGGATGCAGGCGAAAAGGAGTTTCCAGGGAGCGGAAGCGTACTGCACGAGGCCTTCGAAGGCGGAGACTTCTTCGGCATTCTCGGATGCGAGCTCAGTGGCTTGCTTGAACTGCTGGGCGTAGGTGAGCTCAGTAGGCTGGTTCAAGAATCTCTCAAGGCGGGCGCGGTGGGCGACGACCTTCTCATCTTTCTCCTCAGGGCTGATCTCGACGATGCAGTAGTTCTTGTTGGAGAGTTCGGCTTGTTCGGGCTGGAGCTCGAGGACGAAGCTGACGGTGTCAAACTTATCCTGGATAGCACCGGCTTCGTCTTTGAAGCTTGCGGAAGGAATTTCAACTTCGACAGTGGCTTCGTCTTGGCAGTCGGCAAACACGACCATTTGGTTCTGGAGAGGGATGAAATCAATACCGGAGGCAGCCTTATCGTGCTCTTCTCCATGGTAGTGACTCACGGAGGTTGATACACGGCAGGTAACTTCACCATCGGCACCGTCCATTCTCTTGAGAAGGACCTTGACCTTTTGCTGCTGGGGAGTAGCCTTGATCAGGGTGGATTCGAATCCAACGACACCGGCATCGGCGTTGTCGAGGATAGCAATAGTGGTGGAAGAGTCGATGCCTTCGAGTTGAGTGCGCTCGTTCTCGCTGAGAAGGACAACCTTGAATTGGCTGGCCTGTCTCTGGCATTCTTCGTTAATCTTCACGTAGATCTCACGCTGCATTTCGTTGGCCTTCATGGTGAACATCATGCGCATGGTCTCAAAGTCCTTAGGGCTGGTCGCGGACTCGTCGATGGTTTGTACCCAGAAGGAGGCGTCCTCCTGAGTCTTCTTTTCAACGACGATGGTAGCGTGGCCCTTCTTGGAGGAGACGCTGTAGTGGGAGTGTTTAAATCCGACCACAGGGTTGGTGCGGGCTTCCTCAACAGAGTTGCTGAATTCGGAAGCACAGACTTTGGAGTTGAAAGAGTTTCCGGCACGGAAGGCCATTCTTTCAATAGGGTTCTCGGCCTCAAGAACCTGGAGAAGCGAGTCAATTTCGACCTTGGAAAGATCTTAGACTCCGAGGCAGATTTTGAAGTACTCCTGAACACGGCCAACGTCTTCGGGGGCGCCCGAGTTGTTGGTTACCGCATCCATTACGTACATCTTACCTTTAACTTCAGCCATGTCGCGGAGGGATTGCTTGCAAACCACACGACGGTTGCTCTCGAGTTGCTCAGCCTCGCTGCCTTCAGGGGAGCACTTTTCAGTGGCCCACACAACGAAGAGCAGGAGAGGGTAGAATGCGAGAGTGGTCACGGCTTCCCAGAATTCGATGTAAGCGGGTGAGAATACAACGAGCACGAGGAATAGCCAGACGAAGGCAAACGTGGCGAAGGCGGCCGTCACAATGAACGCATTTAGGTTCAAAACCTTCTTGATCTCGGATACGGCTAGAATCGAAATTCCAGTCACAACCATAAGGTTGAAGGAGGCGGATCCGATCAGCACCATAGGTCCGAGCGCGTTTGGCACGGACTCGATGTTGGTGACGGTGCTGAAGAAGGAGAGGAAGATCTCAGGGGCGGCGGAGCCAAGTGCAAGTAGCGCAACGTTGGCAACTCTTGAGTTCCAGACGGGGACTCCGATCTTGATGCTCTTTCCTTCGAGATCCTTCACCTCAACTTGCTCGGTCTTGGAGGTGATCTTGGAGATGGCTTCCATGAGGATGTCGGAAGCGACGGCTACTCCTAGGAAGACGTAGAGTAGCAAGAGGATGAGGGCGACTCCCAAGACAGTGTCGGTAGCTCCAGAAGATCCGGTGCTGAGGAGCCTACTTTCGCAGAAGCGCTGCTTGTTGGTCTCTCCAGCGGAAATTCCTTTGACTGACGTGCCTTGGAATCGGGTGCTCTTGGCACCGGTTTGGACGTATTTGCCGTCGTAGAGTGGCGACTGCATGGCAATCCCACCGTCTTGGGCGTTGGCGACTTGGTTGGCTATGTTAGAGAAGCATAGGCCAGCCACCATGACAAGACTCATCATTTTGACGCGTTTCAGCTAAGCGGTCGTTAACTTGCGTATCACTTTCATGTACGAGTGTGTTTGAAAGTATT
>Ga0138265_1261973_pt1 | contig 13860 bp, 27 predicted proteins | sample RNAA_120151118_FD_105243 | JGI IMG/M metagenome (GOLD analysis project Ga0138265, IMG submission 105243) | Metatranscriptomics of polar marine prokaryotic and eukaryotic communities from Palmer Station, Antarctica after 192hr light incubation... | ecosystem: Environmental > Aquatic > Marine >... | reverse complement strand
CTATCATAAGAGATGCAATAGATGTAGTAGCAACAGGTTAGAGACCTATTCAAGAATTACAAGAAGGGAGAGTGGGACGATGGCCATGGCACGCCCCTCCCTTTCAGCGCAAGCGACCTTTTCGAGGAGAGGACTCTCGAGAAGTTCTACAATTACGTTCACAAGAATATCGACAAGCCCTTCAGCTTGGACGACAAAGAAGACAGCGAGAAGTACCTGTACGAGGTGTTCAGCACAATGATGGTGCAGTAGAATTCCAAGCAGATGGTGAAGGCCCACTTTCAGCTCAAGTTCCAGAGAGACCTCCATGACAACTACACAGCTGGTTTCGCCACCGCCGAGACCAACGTTGCCATGCTCAAGGAAGAAACATTCTCCAAGTACTTCTCAGTGTACACGGACGACAAGCAGAAGAGCTACACCAAGATCTAGATGATCAAGTACCTAACCCTTTACGGACTCTACTCAGAGAAGTTCGAGGGCAAGGAGAAGGATTAAACCTTCTTCGAGTTCATTGAGAAATTCCTCAAAGACTCCGACAAGAACGTCAGCAAGGAGAACTAGCGCGTTATGTTTGGTCTTCAGACTGGCCTCAGCTTCTCGTTGTCCTTGATGAAGGAGATGAAGAACGTCAGCCCTGTCCTGCTCACCAACACGCTCAACCATCTTTACAGCACCTTGTGCGAGATGAAGACGGGATCCCTTTACATGACAGATAAAACTGCGTTCCAAAATGACGCGGTCATGGGAGAAGCTCGTGAGTTCTTGATGTCGCTCATTGAGGGTGGCAACATGGGTCAAGCCACTCTGCTCGATCTCTGTTACAAGATCATTTTGAGGATGGGGCTTATCCGCCAGAGCCCTGAAGACTTCCTGCTCGTCAACGAGATGCTCTCCAAGTACCCCGAACACGCCCTAAAGGTCGATCTTCGCGATGAGGTCCGTGAGATCGCCAATGCTTCCGGCCACAACACCGGCGAGTCTGAGGCTGCTTCGAGCAAGGACGAGGCCAAGCACAGCGTCGAGTACGAGTTCCTCGCTGGAGAGGAGCTCAACTGCCTCCCCATGACCATGAAACCTTATGATGGCACCATCTCGAGAGACGACCAGATCTGCACCAACGGCCACAATTTCTGGTGGAGACATGCGGACACTCTTTACAAGGCCAACATCGTCGGATTGAACGGCCTCAACTTCAAGATCCTTGACAAGATCTCGGTCTCCTGGCCCACTCACTCCTAGATGATTTACTTCTAGGAGAAACTGTTCGTGCGTCACTCCGACACCGGCAGAGACAAGGCCTTCATCGTCTACGATGCTAACACCCTCAAAGAGCTTGAGGACTACGAAATCAAGATCGAAGATCCTAAGAAAGACTCCACCGAGGCTGAGGAGGATATTGACTACGAGGGTGTTGCGGATTCTGCCGTCTTCAGCCCAACATCTCTTGAAGATTTCTAGATGGAAAGGATCTGCCCCATCTGCACTTTCGCCAACAACCCCGCTCATGAAGCCTGTGAAATGTGCACCACTAATATCTCTGCGGTTGAACCTACCAGACCGGCAGGAAGCCCCGAGGTCTAAGAGCCATCTATCGTGACTGAAGAGTAGAAAGCTGAAGAAGTTAAGGTTGAGGAGGTCGTCGAGGCTGCCGTCGCTGACGCTGACGCCCAACCCACCTTCAAGTCCGTCCTTCTCTGGGATACTAAGAGAGACTAGAAGACTGGAAGATTCCTCAGCGAGAGCCCTTTCTTCTGCGATGGCCAGTATTTCTACGTCATCTCGACTCTCGAAGACAAGAGAAAAGATATCGAAGCTGAGGATAGATACGAGACGAAGGTCATGCTAGAGAAGTACGACCCCAGTACATCCAAGTTCCTACACGTCAGCTCCACTTGCCTTTATGAGAGCAAGGACACCGAGTTCACGATGAAAGAAGATAGATTCAAGGGTCTCTGCTGCTTCACCAACGGCAAGAACCTTTACATGCGCCACAACGAAGAGAACAAATCTCACATTTTCAACACCGAGACTGGTATGCAAATAAGCTCTCAGAACGCTCTCTTCGAGGCTGATAATGACTTCAACTTCAGCCACAACCCTGCTAACGGCCAATTCTACAGATTCATCAAGAAGAACGACTATGTAAAGTGCCAACTTTACAAAAATAAGGCATTCGAAATCTAAATCAGAGCGACTCCTACTGACGCCAACCTCACAAAGACTAACCTCTAAAGAAATTTGAGCGCAAAGCTGCAGCCCGAGACCTACGCTTCGATTGCTAACTTATATATCAGCAGCGGAGACAAAGACGAGGCTCCTGCCAAGGTCCCTAACGTGGTCGAACGCCTTATCAAAGGCAAATTCTCTGACCACCGTGCTCTCGATACCTCAAAACTCGCTAGTCTCCCCAAGAACTCGGCTGAGTTGATCTAGACTATCATCCTCTTCTACATCAGTAACAACTGCAAGAAGTGCGCTAGTAAGCTCATGCAATGTCAAAAGGTGCAGGACAAGTCCAACCACATGATCGGATTCTTCAAATTCGAGGGAGCTACCTTCCTTACAGGCGCCATGTTTAACTGCCTAAACAAAATTATCGCATCCCTGAGCAGCAAGCTGACACAGAACAAGAAGACGAGAGACACATTTGCCCAATAATTGAGCCTGCAGTACGCTCTGAACATCCTGGGTGTCAACCTAAAGGCTATTGGCTTCTGCAACATCGCCCTCACTGACGTTCTAGAGGGAGACGAGTACAAGAGCTTTTTAGACACCTACCAGAACTGCATCGTGAAGCTTATCGAGCAAGGCTACCTTGAAGATTTTGAGGACTGCCCTGAGGCCGATTCCTTGAAACTCTGCTGGGCCTAGATCTACTCTGACTGTCAGAATATCATGTCCAGCTCCATGGACCTCATCTACGCTGAGACTCAGGATATCATTACCATGCTCAATGAAAAGCTCCCTAAGCTGAAGACCCAGAAGGAGGAAGAGATCACCAGCTTCAGTCTGCAGTACATCTCCCTACCTGCTCAGACTAAGAAACTCTGCTAAACCGAGAGCAAAGACGCCCTCAGCTTGCTCAGCAAAGTGTTCAAGCAGTGCTCTACTATCCAACGCAAGACTCTCTTTGAGAAATTGGGCTCTCTCAAAGCCTTTGGAGAGACAACTGTCACCAACCACTGCTGTGACTCTATGCTATTTAACTCAGTTGAAATCTTCATGAGCGCTATCGAGAACCAGCTGATCTTCCAGTACACGGACTGTGCCCTCAAGGCCAACCTAAATAAGAAGAAGACCACTCCTGAGTAACTCGCCTAAGTCGAAAACCTTGAAAACTTCGTCATCGAGGCGTTCAGCATCAGAAGCGGCATCTACGAGGACCTCCTCAAGCAGGTCATTTCTGACTTCACCACTGAGATTAAAACGAAAGAGAAGGCCTTCTGGAAGGAAGATGCCGCAAAGAAGTTCGCGATTTACCTGAAGCAGCTCAAGTTCCTGACCTAGGCCACCACCGACAGTGTGAATGTATTCTTCAACACCTACCTCATCCACATTCAGAAGACCAGACTCATGACCAGTGTCAACGAGATCTCGATCAGGCTCATCCAACAAATGTCTGCCTTCCTTGAGTGCACTGAGAAGACTTTTAGAAAACAACTCTAAGGCAAACTGGCTGACGAAGAGTCCGATGCCTCGGAGGACGAAAAGGAAGCTGAGGAAATTGACGATTGCACTCTCTTCAGCTATGATGTCTGCTAGCTCCAGAGGACCATCTGCTACCTCTTGGGCCAGTTCTCTTACAACCTTACCCTAGTTAAGACTGAAGTCGAAGAGCCAAAGAAGGAAGGAGAAGAGAAGGATGAGGCCAAAGAGCAGGAGAAGAAGCTCGAAAAGATGATTATGGGCTCTAAACTTATGTCAGGAGGATTTGCTAACAGGCACTTGGGTCTGTTCAGCCAAAAGTCAATTGACGAGATCACTCAGGTGTGCAACATTTCAGGCGACATTGAGATGCAGAAGAACATTAAGATCTACAATGAATCAAATGAAGAGCAAAAGAAGTCTGAGGACGAAGAGGAGGGAATCCTTTCCGGCGTCATCCACGCTGGCAAAGACCGATGCACTGATGTTCTCATCGCCTTCCTCCACAAGGCTCTTATTAACCCCCGCCGCAAGGTCAACGGCAAGATGGCTATGGTCCCCCACGCTAGAGTTGGAGGTGAGGATGGCATGTGCATGCACCGCTGCGCCTTCGCAGTGATGCTCAAGTTCTCAGGCGGTCTAAAGCAATTCTTTGAACTCCGCGATGAAATTTCCTTTATCGTAGATGACAAGTAGGATGCTTCCCTTGAAGACCAACTTGCAGCTTTTGAGGAAGATCTGGACGCTGAGCTGCTTGAGGAGGCCTTGAAGAAGGTCAACTTCATCTGGGAGAATGCTGCTAAGATGAGGCTCTGGATGTCAGACAAGAAAAACAATCTGGCTGAGAAGATTGAGAAGGTGACTACTACTGAATTCCTAAACAAGAAGAAGGAAGCGTCCAGGAAATTCAAGGAGGCGGCCGAGAAGGCTGAGAAGGACTTAGAAGAGGCTGACAAGAAAGAGAGTGAAGCCAAGGAGCCTGAGGACACCAGTGAGATGATTGTAGGTCTCTGTGAGTACCTTAGAGGCTAAAAAACTAAGAAGCGTGATAAAGAAGCTGTTAATGTCTTTGAGTTGCATTGCTTTGGCAAACGAACTAAAAAGTACACAGCTGCTCAAATTTGGCCTACTCACAAAGAAGAGTATGAAAAGGGAGCCACTTTCACCGATTGGGTAGAATGTGAGGACGAGGGCATGCCTGTTAAGAAAAGAGGATTTTAGAATTCTAAAGGTGACTGGGTCGGCAGATTCATTGAAGTAATTATCTAGAATGACAAGTTGTAAACGATTATATTTGGATCCTACGATAAATTTGGCAAAGTGCTCATAATGTCTGCTCTTCAATTAGAACGCGTTTATACCTCGGCGTTTGCAACTGGAAAGAAATTGCTAGGGATGATGATAGTATTCAAGGGACACCTCTCACAAGTAAGAGACGAAAAACTCATGGATATATTTACGTATTTTGAGGATGGAACTCATTTAAACCCCGAAGAAAGTAAAAAAGGGTTACAGCATTATGAAGACGCTGACCACTCTGATCATTCGAAGTGCCCCTTTTCTGAATCTTTAAAATTCCATTAGAACCACGTTAAGAAGGAAGTAAAGAAAGATGAGAAGAAGCCTGAGCCTGAGCCTGAATCCGATTCTGACGATGGAGAAGACCTCTCACTGACTGAAGAAGACTTAGTCAAAGTCAAAATCGCCTCTGATAAAGTCTACGACGAGAAGCTTAAGGAAATCTTCGAAAAGATTGTCACGAAGGCTGACTTGACAATTAAGATGATCGTCCCTGACGCCTACAAATTCGATGACGGCACCAAGATGGTCAGAGAAGACTCCATGAGAATCATCAGGCCTCCCTCCTACTATGCCAACTCCAAGATGGAAGGCATGGAAACTGAAAGTCCCGGAGCTGCTCTTGGCTGGAAAGAAAAGCTTGCCGAATGGCGCACCAACCAGAAAGCCAAAGGAACCATCCACGACTACACCTAACGTCAGACTGAAGCTACTGACACCGGCTACACTTCTGTACTTGCTCTGCTCCAAGCCGCTATTCCTGCCAAAACCATCGTTAAGTTCTTTGAAAAGAACTTGCTTAACGCTAGTCGTAGAATGGCCGGTCTGTTTGTCATGAGCCAGGTGATCCAGTGCTACATGCCCACTAGATGCTTCTCCGACTTAACCAGTTGGTTCTGCTCCAGTCTTCGTGAGAATTCCAACACCATGAGGCACTACCTCACCAACATTGAGGGCTGTGGCACCCACCTAGAGACAAATATCTAAACCAGATTTTTCGAGACTTTCAAGACCATTCTGACTAGACTTACAAACACCACCAATGAGAACGAAGCCATGGAGCTCATGAACGCGTTGCAGTGGAAATTCCTGGGCAGAGATCACGCTCGCCTGCTTGACCTTGACATTTTCAAGAAGCTCAGAAACGGAAACGGCAACAGAAAGAACCTCATCAAGAAATAATGGGGTCGCTTCATGCAGCGTCTAGAGCGCAACAAGACCGACGCTCCTAACGATTTCTGCCGTGAGTTGATCCAGACCTTCGAGCATTTCTTCATGCTCTCAGTTGCTAGAATTGTGGACTCTGGCCTCGGAAACGAGATGACCCTCAAGAGTGTAGGCACTGCCCTCCCCAAGCTTGAGAGAGCCAAGTCTGTAGTCAACGTTGATGTGAGCGAAAGACTGATGAACTCTTCCTTCGAAGTACTCTTCAAGGAAGTTGATCGCTACGTCAAAATGCTCCGTTTGCACAAGGGAATCGACTGGTCCACCTACGTCCAGCAGAGGAACTTGGCCAAGAAGGAAAACAAGTCCATGGAACAGTACCTAGATGAGACCCTCCTTGATGAGGATGAAGAGTAAGCAGCTCACGATAAAGCTAAGGCTGCCGTCAAGAAAGCCAAGGCCAAGGCCAAGGAAGAGGCCGAATAGAAGAAAAAAGACGAGGAGGAGAAGGCTGAAAAAGCCAAATCTGGTGAGCCTGAATCTCCTTCTGAAAAGCCCGCTGAGGAGTCAAAATCCGCAGATGAAGCCAAGCCTGAGGAATCCAAAGTCGAAGAGAAGCCAAGCGAAGCTGAAGCATCTACTAACATTGAAACTACTGAAGAGCTTAAGGAAGAATCCAAGGTCGAAGAGAATGCTGACGATGATAATTCATAGAAATCTGGCTCTGACAACACCGAGGTCAATGATGACGAAGAGAAGGAGGATGACTCCAAGGATCAGGATTTACTCGACATTGCCAAAGACAAGCTCTCAACGAGAACAGAAAAAGAGATGAAGAGCCTCTACAAGATGTACTCTGATGAGTTCCTAAGAAGGATCCTACGCATGATTGAAATCTTCACCAGTGTCACTCGCACCTCTGCCTACCCTCTTTCTATGGTACAGAGAGTGGCCAACCCCTACATGATCCTATCACTCCTTGAGTGCCTGACCGTAGCTTCTCCCCGTGCTAAGCTGATCGTCATGAGAATCATCAAGAGCCTCGTCCAGATCGGCATCCCCATGGAAGTTTTCCAATCCGCTGGTGAGCTAGTCCAGAAGAACGAAACTTGTGCTAGCCATCGTATTATGAAAAGTGTGAAATTACACCCTGACTCTGAAGGTAACGAACCTTTCAGCAAGACCTACTTCTTGCAATTCTTCTACAAGTTTATGGTGCACATCCGCTCTAGCATGTGGTCTAAGAACAAGATCTAAAGTTAAGGCTCCTACGAGCTCAGTCAGGAAATTGCTCACTTTTTCATGCTCATCCTTTCCAACACAGAGAGTGGAGCTTCGCAGCAATAGTGGCGCCAGGATATCGCCAACCAGCAGAAGCAGGCCTTCCTCTAGATTGAGAAGCTCTCTTGTGACGAGCAAGACGTTCTTTTGAGCCTGTTGGTGGGAGCTGACTTCAAGAGAATCTCTACAGGAGACGCTGTGATCACCAGTTCAGGCCAGACTATTACAGTCCTGGGATACTCATCTGATCCTATGGAGGTAAATGACGCTGAAAAAGAACTCGTTTACAAGCAACACGTTACTCAACACTTTGAGAACGAGAAACAAAGCTTGATCGGACTTTTCTACGATCAGAATGCCAAGGACCGTCAGGAGATCATCGTCTGCCCTGCTTTCGACGTCAAGCCTATCATCGACTTGAACACTGATAAAGTGGAGCAGCTAGCCAAGCTATCTCCTCTCATGGACGAGAAGGTTGCCGTCCACCTGCTCAGCCTTGTGATGGCCCAGAAATAAGCTGAGAGTGGCTCACCCCAGAGTGTAGGTAACATTTCTCAATTAAACTTGAGAGTTGCCATCATGAAGTCGATCTCTTTCATGATTAAGACCCTCAACAAAGACTTCTTTTAGCTGCTCAACAAACAGGACCTCCTTCAGAAGTTCGTCCGTTTCCTCTAGAACGAGTCGATTGGAGTTAAAGACCAGACTGAGAAAGACACCTCCATGATCCCTACTGGGTGGATGGAGACTAAGGTTTCTAACATGAGAGCTATTGCGATTGAGACTGACGCCAAGATCTCAGCAGAGACAGAAATGACTTGCCAGGTCCTCGACAAGAAGCAACTTTTGTTCAAACGCACTGACCCCAAGACGAACGACCTCATTGCTCAGAACGCCCCTCTCCTTTCTGCCATCAGCTTGTACCAGGTGAGCGATGCTACTCGCTTCATGTGCCATCTGTTCCCAGCTGACCTACCTCACAAGCTAGCCAAGTCTGAGCAGAAGAACGGCCTTGTATTTGTTGAGCCTGAAATGTTCGCTGAAATCGATGAGCCCATCTGCGAGATCATGCAGTCTTCCAGAGCCATTATCTGCCACTCCCTCAACATCAAGGAGTTGTTCGCCAAGATCGTAGCCAAGGTAAAGGGCGAAGACAATGATGATGAAGACGAAGACAAGGAGAAGAAAGACTGGACTGACATTCTCCGCTGCATCGTCTTTATTGTTAGCAAAGAGGATTTCGAGGACATCAGAAGCAGCTGCTTACCCGGAGCTCCTCCCATGATCGAAGAATCCATGAGAATTAACGGCAAAGATATGACCGAAATTGAGTACTTCTTCGCCTGCATGGAGAAGTGGGGAGGAATCGATATCTCTCGCCTATGGTACCACCTCTGTCAGCTTGAGGACAAAACTGTTAACAACATCAAGAGTCAGTTCCTCAAGTGCCTCGAAGAAGTAAACGAGGAGGAGAAGGAGTTCGATGAGCGTTGCAAGAAGGTTGAGGATAAACCTGAATAGCTCGCTAAGGAGAAAGCCGCTCGCGCTGAACTGATGGAGAAACGCGCTAAGGAAGTTGAGGAGAAGAAAGCTTCTCTTTTCACTGAGAAAAAGAAGACTAACCTTGTTGAGTCTCTGGCCACTGAAGCCCTCGCCAAGGGTGACGCTGAATTGGGCAAGGACATCCCTGTCTTCAACCTACTCGATGACAAAAAAGAGAATATTGAGAAGCACATTGACTCCATCATTAATGACTAGATTGCCAGCAAGGACCCCAAGGAGGAGAGCGCTGCTGACAGGACTAAATCTGAGGAGGAACAGCGTAAGCTCTACTTCAAAGAGATTAACAAGTTCAACCAGACTCAGATCGCTACGGACTACCGCACCTCAATGCAAAAACTGCAGGTGAGTTACTCTCAGAACTCCCTGGAGCATGTGTTACTTGACGCTGACCTATCGACTATTATGCCTATCCTACTTGAAGATTTGTCTGCTGCCAAGAAGCTCTCTTGCTTCATCAAATCTCAGTTCGCTAAGGCCTGCCTAACCAAAGTTAACACTGGCTAGAACTTAGAGCTCAAAAACTAGAAGAAAATGCTCCGCAGACTCTTTACCTTCTGCCTCGATCCTAATGCCGTAGGTGATTTCGCTAAGAAAGCTGAAGACTTCGCCCACAGGTTCCTAGCCGACGATATCATCAGAGCTGGATGCGAGACCCTGAAGCAACTGCAAGATAAGAAGAGTGACGTCCCCTCTAAATTCTTTACCAACGAAGATCAGAATATCACTCTCCTGACTCCCTACATGCTAAAGTTCGGCATCAGTCTGTTTATCGAAAACAGAGCTAAATGGCTTACAGAGAACAACTCTTACCTCCCCAACCTCTTCTCGATGGCTGTCGGAATGATCCTCAAGTTCTGGAACACCACCAAGGAGAACGCCATCATCACCAAGCTACTCCACTCTTGCATCCATCTGGTCTTCTACATGTCTGAGTACCTCAAGGAAATGAATGATAACGGAATCCTAGAGAAATTCGTCAACGAGCCTCTTATCACCAAAATCGTAAAGCAAATCGATTATGAGAAGGCCGACAAGCCTGACAACAAGTCTTTCTCCGAGAAGCAGAAGCTGCTCCTTGAGATCTACCTTGGTCTGATTGGCCTCGTACAGAAAGCCTCTAATGACTTCGGCAGACTCACCTGGGACTCCACGCTCGAAATTACTAAAGGAATCTCTATCGCCAAGCGTGGTTTGCAGATCATCAAAGAGAAGGATGCCTTCAACTTCCTGCCCTACTTCATCCACCACAAAGACCTTAAAGACAACGAAAAGAACATGCTCAACCAGACCTATGAGTCCAACCACAACGCCTTCAACGTCAAGACGTGTGGAAAGTTCGTCATTGACCAGGTCGAGAGAATGACCATTAAATTCAGCGATAAATCCGACTTTAAGCCTCTGACCTGGATGGGAATCGCAACTGACGCCAAGGGAGCTGGAATGCACCTTTACGACAAGGAAGAGATCAAGAAGAATGACGGAAAGAAGGAATTCAACATGAGCCACTTCTACTCGTTCTACCCTATTGTCAAGCAGATGGCTGTTACTTTTGGAAAAGAACGCAGAGACAGAACTGGCATGAACAAAGATGCAGAAGAGCCTACTCTAGTGAAATCTACTAAAGAAGACAGACCCATTCAGATTTTTGCAGAAAAGAACCACTCGATTATGATCTGTGAGGACGGCACTGTGAAACAGACTGGCAGATGCGAAAGCTCCAACAGTGAGTACAAAGAATTTAAAATCGGTAAAGACGACAAGGTTAAGGTTAAGATCGCTAAGATTTCTTGCGGACCTTCAACCGCTTTAATTCTGACTGAGGATAAGAAGGTCTACTACAAGGGAAATTCTAAGGATTTCGCACTTCCTGAAGACGCAAACAAGAGTGAATTCACAGAGTTCAAGCTTAGTCAAGACCCCCTTTTCTCAGACAAGATTGTCGATATTGCTGCTGGCAGGAACTGCAACTGTTTCGTGACTGAATCTGGTGCCCTGTACGCCTAAGGTAACAGACTTCTTAAGAAGTTCGGCATGGAAAGCGAGACTCCTATCCTCATCCCCTTGAAGGACCAAGCTAAGGTCAAAAGAGTCTGGGCTTCCAAGGCTGAAAGAGATGGACAACTCATATTCATCGAGGTTGAAGTTGAGGAAGGTGTGATGCAGATCTGGTCTGCAGGCAAGAGCGACCAAGGTCTCCTCGGACACGGAGGTAAGACCAAGGAATCCAAAGCTTTCCTTCCCGTAGTCTACGACCATAAAGCCATTCAGTTCAAGGACATCTCAGTCTACATGGACCACGCCATGGCTATCGATCAGAATGGAGAACTCTGGACTTGGGGATCCAACCTCTAGTACCGTGCTGGAGTCAGCAAAGAAATTACTGATGGAATTTACGCTCCTGAGATCGTCTACTACCTTAAGGAGTTCAACCTCAAGGCTACCAAGGTCTCCTGTGGCCAGGACCACACTCTGCTGATGACTGAGGACGAGCACAAGGTAGAGCACTTCTACTCCATCGGCCAAGAAGAGTCAAACGCTAAGCAACTTGGCTGCACCGCCAACGAAGCTAAAGATTCAATCTTCCACGAGATCAGTTCTCTAGTTGACTTCAAGATCATCGACTTTTCTGCCGCCTCCAAGTACTCTCAGATTATTATTGCTGGAGAGAAGAACATCGAAGATGGCCTCTATGACCACGAGATGCCTGACAAGACCAAAGCCAAGGGACTTTTGCACTTCTACAAAGAAGGTGGTGCCTGGAAATTCTTGTCTGAGACTCAGTACGAAGAAGCTAAGAAAGCTGGAACTATCCCCACTGTCTGTTTCGCCACTAAGTGCGGAATCAAAAACATGGGTAAAGTCCTGGACACCCTCAGCCTATTCAATGAATCTGAGGAATAATTCAAGAGCATGTGTGTTGCTGAAGACGCTCCTCACACTGAAGTCACCTCTTCTCTCTCCAAGAAGGAAATTACGGACGGAGCTCGCTACTACGCTGTCTCTAAGATTAACTCATCTGAGCAGAGAGTCAATTTGACTGAAGCTGAGATCTTCCGTGGAAGCAACGTGTTCGATGCTAACCCCTTCCTTTACTATCGCTTCGCCCGTCCTCTCAAAGAAGGTGTGAAAATCCCTCCTACTGACCTGAAGCTCATCCATGGAGAGACCTCGAAGTTCGGATTCTCGATTGAGGTTCAGCCTGACTCTTCTTTCATCCAGAATGATAAGCTGATCGAGCTCACTAAGGATGCTTACAACGAGCAGACCAAGGCTATCGAGAAATTCCCTGCTGGCTAAGATAAGGACCTGATCATGGAAATGAACCGTCTCTACAAAGAGGCTGGCAAAGAGATTAAGGAAGTCAAGCCTGAATAAGACCTGAAGGTTGGCGACATGAAATTCAAGAACGAGAAGCTAAAGAAGCTGTCAGACTCAGTCAAGAAAGCCCGTGTGAAGCTACTCTGGGGATTCAATGAAATGTTCGTCAGCATGAACTCCTACCTCGTCTCAGAGCCTGTGAAGCCCTTCAAGGGAATGAAATCTCAGAACTTCTCTGCAGCCAGTCTGTTCAACGAAGTCAAGACTATGATCCTCACTCAGGTTAAGATGAAGTTCGTCAACAGCGCCATCGAGTCTATGAAAGTCGGCGACAGAGAAAACATCTCAGTTGACAGACTTGCAGCCGCTCACTTCGGAGAAATGGGCAAGATCGACCACACTGCTGAACACTCTATCTTCGGGCAGACTTATAAGCAGATGAAGGCCAAGTAAGAGTCTAAAGGCTGGACTGCCTTCCACGTTAATGAGACGGACAAGCAGATCTACGAGGTCCAGTTCATCGGAGAGAACTCCATCGATTGGGGTGGTCCCTACCGTGAAACCCTCATCAACATGTGCAATGAGATGGAGAAGGGAACCGTGCCTCTACTGGTCAAATCACCTAACAACAGGCTAGACCATGGAGACAACAGAGAATGCTTCCACCTCGACTCTCTGTCCAAGAATCCCACTCACAAGGGCATGTTCTTCTTCCTCGGACTCTTGATGGGTACAGCTTTCCGCTCTACGTCTAATATCCCCTTCAACTTCCACCCTGTATTCTGGAAGCAACTCAACAACGAGGAACTCGTGTTCGACGACCTCAAGAGCTTCGACACCTACTCCTGGTAGACAGTCCAAGAGTTGAAGAAGAATGCTAAGGAATTCAGTGATGCCGATTTCGAAGCCGGAGTTGAGCAGAACTTCACCACCATTCTCTGCAACCAACAGGAAGTTGAGCTTTGCCCTGGAGGTAAAGAAAAGATGGTCACCAAGGCTAACATCGACGAGTACGCTGAGCTCCTTTGCAAGACACGCTTCGCTGAAGGCCAAGAGTAGCTCAACTGGATCAAGGAAGGAATCTACATCGTCATCCCTAGGCACATCCTCAACATGCTCACTTGGGAAGAAGTGGAAATCAGAACCGCCGGAGACAAGATCGTTGACCTAGACGTCCTTAAGAAGAACACGATCTACCAGAGCTGCGATGAGAACCACAGAATCGCCAAGATGTTCTGGAGTGTGATGGAGTCGATGGAAGAGGAAGAGAAGCAGGCCTACCTCAAGTACGTGTGGGGACGCCAGCGTCTACCCGCCAACATGACCAAGCTGAGATACAACCACAAGGTCTGTTACACCAGCTACGCCGACCCCCAGAGTCTACCCAAGTCTCACACTTGCTTCTTCCAGATCGATCTGCCTAACTACGAGACAGAAGAGATCATGAAGCAAAAGTTGACTATGGCAGCCGAGTTCTGCGGAGAAATTGACGACGATTGAGCGACCAGCTCCCCTATAGCCACTGCGCTAAATCTTATTATTACGGCCTAAGCTACGAACAACTTCTAGATCTTTCATAAAAGTCTT
>Ga0138265_1138496_pt1 | contig 14106 bp, 1 predicted proteins | sample RNAA_120151118_FD_105243 | JGI IMG/M metagenome (GOLD analysis project Ga0138265, IMG submission 105243) | Metatranscriptomics of polar marine prokaryotic and eukaryotic communities from Palmer Station, Antarctica after 192hr light incubation... | ecosystem: Environmental > Aquatic > Marine >... | reverse complement strand
CCAATAAATCAACCTCTTTCAAGCTATCAACTATACTAACATCTTCTTCGCAAAGTCGTTTCCAGACGAGACTAAGAGGTAAATCTAAGTCTACCGGAATGCCATGTCTGACAGCTGTTGCTACAAGTTTTCCCAAGAATGTGAGGGATTCTTCCAAGTCTTTCATTTTTTCGCTCTTCACAACAAGGTGGCTGGAGTAATGTTCCCTCAAAGCTTTCTCTTCGTCGCAGATCCCCAAGCTCTTAATAATGCTGCTATCGGTGCTACTGCAAGCAAATACATTTACATTCCTATTCTCACCGACGCCAAATTCTTTATTCGGACTTGCGTCTAGAAGCCCCAGATTCATAGTCACCGCATGAGTTTTGTTGACCTCTCGCAAAGCATCAGTAAAGACCTCTCTGTACGGTCCCGAATAATCATTAACGCCCTCGCCAATCAGTTTAACTTTGAATGCACGTGGTTGACCTCCATGACCTCTAGCCACGTAACCTCTCCTAAGAGCGTTTCCACTCCATCCTCGAAGTTCAGACTGCATTTGACCGAATACAGTATACTCTTTCTTCACTATCTGATCGCCTTCGCCTACAGCCTTCTTAGCTTTCACACGATTTACCCTGACAGTTCGAATGTCACGCGGCAACTCGTATTCATCATGCGATAGGGAAGTTGGCGTTGTCGTCGCTTCTACCAAACTTTTTAGTATATCTGTCTTTACACTTGTGAAAATCATTCTCCTACACTGTCTCACCCTTCCCCCTATGGATGAAGCTCGAACCCAATTTTTAGACGAATCAGTATACCTAGACTTGCCTAAGCATTCAACGGATGCACCCAAACCAGCATAACCTCCAAGTATGGCACTATTTTCTTGAGATGGACGCATTGAATACAAAGGAATGGCATATTTTGATCTCCTATTCAGTGCTCTCAGCATGGCGACGCGAGCTATCACCGCTTTCATAGGTGGAAAACGCGATGAAAGCAAAGCAATCATTAACGCGGGCGCTTCGTGGAACGAAGAATCGGATATGTAGCAATCAGCATTTGTATCAATTTCATTCAATCTACCATGAGCCTTGAGTGCGTTAAATAGCGAATGACAGAAAATATCATAGGAACAATCTAACGCACATCCTTCTGCAGTAGAATCTGCTATCGAAGACAGCAGTTGGGCAAGAAAGGAGTCTGATTCAAGTGGAGTCATGTCACTCAGCTGTCCGGCTGATAAGGCATTTTGAAACTCTTCAAAATCGTGGGAAATCCAAGATAAATTGCGTTTTGACTTGGTACCCGAAGCAACTAATTCGCTGTATTCTGCCATCCAAACTGTGGAACACTCATATGGACATACATACGATTTGTCATGTCCCCCAATTTCAACATTAGATCGGACAATGCCTCCCGATGAAGGTTCAAGTCGCAAACCGCTCTTTCCAGTGCATTTAAAGCGGTCAAGAAGAGGAAGATGTATCAGGTTTGCAGAATTCGTGGGGTCAATTAAAGTGAAAGCTCCCTCAATCACGTCGCTTTCATCCCAAAACCACGCCCGTCCACCTCCTTCAGTAAGACTCCCACCTTCGCTTTTCTGGGAAATAAGTTTATACCATATCCTCCCTTGAAAAGACCCAAGAACTTCAGCCTCCTCGGGCATTTCAAGATGTCTTCCTGCATTTGTTTTAATAGAAAGTCTAGCACCTGGTAAGAGGACAAACATCAAACCCAAACGAGCACACGCAACAGCACAAGATATTGGTAAGGTATCAATATCTATATTGAGCCCAGCAGTTGGTAGAGAAATATATCCATCTGCTCTTGTCTTTGTACGCCTCCATCGCCCTAACTCCCATCTCTTTAATTCCACAAAAGACTCTTTCAATAACCATTGCGGAATTGCTACCTCCATTGTTCTAGAGGAATGACTTAATTTGCAGTCTTTTGCATCGCTATATTTCTGCAGTACTTCATCAACTAACATCGCATTTCGAACCATTGTGTGGCCATCGATTCCATAATTTGTCATCCATTTGCGAGTGATAGTGACACAATCTCCTGGATGACACAGTCCAATTACAGGCCACAGTGATTTCGGGCGCACATTTCCATTTGCAGGGTATCTTCCCCCTCGCCCACCTTCCCCACTTGGAGCACCCTGTCCAGCGCCTCCGCCTCCACATCCATCTGCATTGAAACCAAATGGCCCCACATTTTCAAAAGCGCAACCTAGATCATTAAGAATATGCTCACCATATTTGACACCGTCGTAAAAAAAGGACAATCTCCCCGAATCGCAGTCAAGTAATACACCAACAACATCCCCAGCGTGACAATGAGATCCGTAAACTCGTTCAGAACCTTCATTGTACGTCGCACGAAAATTCACAAACCCCCATCCGTGCCATCTATTTAATCTAGGACGATCTTCGAAAGACTTGCCATTTGAAGATGCATTTGATTTAGGCTTTTCAGCAACACCAATGTACACACTGCCAACTTCAGCCTGATCAATCTTCACTTCCCAATAGTGAATTCCTTTTGTGAACCCAGATGTCAAAAATGCACAGTTTCTTCCTTCTGCTGAAGTGCACGTAACAGTTCTTTTATCTACAGACAAAGACATACACGGTGCATGCCAGTCCTCATCAAAAGAGAGAGGAGGTAGTGCAGAGCTAACATCTTTACCTTTATCAGGAGAGAATAATTTGCTCCTGACAAGACGCATTTCGCTTGCAACCCGAAGCTTCTTACCATTTGCACGATTCCTCAAGAGCTTCACAGAATGGCTGGTGCTGCCAAGCAATTCTTCAAAATCTGAATGTACAGTAGAGCTTTCATCGGGAACATTATGCTCTTTAATGGATGGATTCGCACAGACACTGGTTGTGCTCAAAGTAACCACTGTTCCCGGCACAAAAGAAGGCTGTCCAAATCGCGCTTCCCAACCAGAATCTTTGGAACCAAATAAAATGCTGTTTTCAGTCAAAGTGATTGTTCCATCATTTTGAAACCTACATGTCACCGCGATTCCAGCACCAAAATCTGGCCATTCTAAAATACCCTTGCAAATATGTTCTTTGTCTCCATCGAGTACCTCACACTTCATTTCCGACTTCCGAAGACGCAACATTATGTTGTATTTACGCGCAGCACCGAAACCATGTCTGATTGCACATTGTTCTGCAGTCTCGTCATGCGGGTGTCGTTTAATAACACGTGTGCACTTGTCATTCACTTCGACATGGACAATGTCAAATTTACCACCATCCCCACCATATCTATAAACACCTTCGATTCCAGTCAAGTCCCAACGCACACGACGTGCTTTACCCGGAATCCCATTCCATGGTTCAATAGAAAGTACTCTCCCTGCTGGCAACTTGGGATGAGGAAGTTTCACTTTCTTCTTTTTTAAGGTATCGGGATCAACATATGCCTTAACAGATGTCTTTTGTTCTGCATCGCAATCCTCGTTTATGACGGAAGTTATAGACGCCGAGGGTTCCTCCGACTCCTTATTTGACTGTGGTTCTTCATCGCAATCCTCGTTGATCTCAGGAGTTATAGACGTCGAGGGTTCTTCCAAATGCTTCTTCGACTCCTCTCGTTGTTCCTTTTCTTGCTCGTGGATTTCCTTTCCATCTTCTTGCCCGGTGGTACTGCCACTTTTATCTTCACCCCAGTCAAGTCCTCGTAGCACAGTACAGCCTTCACGAAGCATTGGAGGTCCTTTTCCACCATCCATGAGAGACCTGACTGCGGATCTTCCTGGAGCATTCCATTCAACTGCAAAGTATTTAACTTCGCCAGTCCATACTTCCCATGCATTGTCGGAACAAACCCAGCATTCTGTGGATTCCCAGTGATATACTGAATCACATCTATTGTAATCAAGTTGCAATGGTTGTGGCGTGGAAGCGTCAACCACGAGAGATTTTGAAATATCCGTGCGTATTGTGGGGAAGCGATTAGCACTAGACTGGAGTTCAATCAAAGATTGTAGATATCTCGAACACACTGGCAACGCCGCCCTTTCAGCCCACATTCGTCGAGAAGTTGTAGATTCTAACCTCTCAAAAAAGTTCTTGAGAGTAGGGAGCGGCGATAGTTTAATGTTCCATGACTGCGGGCAAGTATTCAATAACGACGATATTGTCGTTGCACTAACCATCCTCCATGGTACTGAGCGCGAGAGTAAACCTACATTCCAAGCCTCAAACAAAGCAGTTACTATGGACTGACCTGATTCTTTGCCGGATGGAGACTGTGCAATTGGTCCACTCATGAGTAACCCTGTGAGGAACGACACTATCTTTGCATCAGGTTCTCTTTCATCGCATCTCACAACATTGTTGGACGCGCTAGAATCGGAGTCCTGTGAACAAGTGACGAGTGTGAACAATAATTAATAAATAAGTCTTCCAGAGAAAATATCGCAACAAACAATAAACGTACAGCTTCAGTCCTATCATTCAATTTTTTTTCGTCATCATAAATTTGAACTCCTGCAAGAACTCGGACAGAACATCTGACAAAGGCAATCATAACATTTATAACAGCTTCGTTTGACATCACCGCACTCAACAAGCCCTCCTTCAAAAATGTCACTGCGCCAATGCCTTTCCCACTGAATGAGATTTCTGCGCAAGCAGCAAGGGATTTTGAAGGATCTATGTAATCGTGCTTGGCATTCGTTGGATAATTACACGATGTCACAGAATTAAGCATCTGTATGTATCCACATGCATGATAGCATCTTGCATCCTTTGTTTCTCTTCCAGAGTGTTTACCACCTCCCAAGACACTAGAAAGAGAGGATTCACGCAAAGGTCTTTCATTACTTGAAATAGCAAGCCCTAAAGCCTCCGAAGCCAAGGACATGGTACCTGCTTCGCCAACCCATCCTTCATAGTGAAGCGCACAGCACAATTCAACTACAGAGAGAAAATTCCGAGCAACAAATACTTCATCATCACCTTTCGAGCAAAACCAGCTGAAATCAAATTTGGATGACATCGATGAAACTATGTGCACAACTGATTTTTTTGCATACAAAATACACAAGGCTAAGCAAACATCTTGATACTCCTCATACAAGTGGTCGAACACATCTGCATAGGACTTCTGGATTTCATTCAAAACCAAATCGAGTCTCTGGCGTAAAGGAAGATCGTCATTACCTTTGATTTGCCTTCCCACCCAGATGTCAGTCAACATCAGATCAATTGTTGAATCTCCATCTCCCCTCTTTTGATATATCAAAGACTTCCCACCCCGGGAACTTTCGATACAATTTGGGCGACGGTTAACACCAAGATGGACCGACGCATCAGATCCGTAATAGCGATGTTGCCAAGCAAATATTTCATGGCCATGTTCAGAGTCCGAAAAATCACAGAGGTAGGGTTTTGTTCCAGGTTGTTCTTTATCTGTGATGATGCCCTCCTTTTCGAGTAAACAGTCAAGCTCTTTCACAGAAAAAAAAATTGCTTCACCAACAGGCTTGTAGCCAGGAGGAGGAGGATATACAAATCCATCACTGCCTGTACCTCCCAACAAAAGGCGCACTTTTTCTTTCCTGTTAAAGCTGACACAAGGGTAGACCCCCGTACATGGCTTAAACCCATCTCCAGAAAATGCTAGACCCATGCCTACTTCTTCGCCTTTGCCGTTGAGGGTAAATCTAATTTCTTTACAATCCATATCTACAAGGCATCCAACAACATCACCTTCTTGCCATCTACAACCCCACTCAGTCGCATTACAATGCCAGCGATAACGTCTCCAACCATCATACGCCCAAGAACTCTGACCATCACCGCACCCGTCGCCTTTATCTGCCTGACCAGAGAAGGAAGAATCTGCCCAACCGAGCTGGATACAACCAGCAGTTACTAACACACATTCGTAGTACCATTTGCCAGTTTTAAGCAAGACACCCTTGGTTCCTACAGACGAAAATCCTCCAGAGGGCAGTCCGCCCAGCTCTAACGTTCTTCCATCAATATTGGCTCTGCCAGAAATAGGACGAACTGGGCATATAACAGATTCTGGCCATGAACATTTTCTATTAGAATCCTTTGATTGATCGTCAATTTCTGAATGCTTCTGGACATCCGTATCATCATCCCCGATATCCCCTTCATCCTCCTCACTGTTACTGTCACTTTCGACGTTCCTATTCTCATCAAGGGCGCTCAGCCTTTCTCCATTAGTCAGGATCCATGTTAGAGCTTCGTCCACATTTTGTCCAGTTGCAGCTAAAGCCTCCGCACACCAGTGAGAAGGAAATCCCATTTCTACCAACTGCTGTAATAGCTGGCTTACTCCAGGGACATTCCTTCTTCTATTACTTGATGAAGCTGGTCTTTCCTGTACACGCTCTTCGGCTATAAGTCTTTCCATATCTGCACCTCTCTCTAAACAGAAGTGGACAGCAGCTTCAATATTTGTGCCTCCAACTCTTCTCAGCGCATACTCTGACCATGACCTTGGTAAACCTAATTCTAGCATTTGCAAAATGGCAACTTCTCGTAGGTGAGACAATTCATCGTTTCCTTCAGAGGAACGTTGCCGATTATCACTACTGCTATCTTCTTCTTGATCGTCTTCACTGCCATTTTCTTCGTCACTACCAGAATTATTTGAGCCCGCTCCACCTTCGGTATGACCTAAAGACACTTCCTCGCTTGTGCGCCCATTGGATCCTCTAGAGTTATCGTCAGAGCCAATAGGTTCACCTTGATGTGATGCACGATGTTCATCTTCAGTGTCACGCAACTCTTGCGATACAATCTTAGAATATTTTTCGTCCAATGACGCTATGACTTTTTCGATCTTGTCCTTCATCGCATTCTGCTTCATTTTGATGCTGGACAACAAACCCTTGAGGTGCCAGTAGCGAGCCTCGAAGTCAGATAAACATTTGAGATTTTGCACACAGGCACTATTTGCTGCTCCATAGTTGCCTCGAACAGAAGATAAAGCAGCAAGCTCCAAAAGATGCGCCATACATTCCTTTGATTCGTCGTCATTGATAATTTCGTGAAGTAGATCTGGGGTTGATAAGAATGGGATATTTGATCTCAATAGGAGAGCTAAATCAGAATATTTCATTCCTCTCTCTTTACCAAGAGAATGCGAATCATCAATACTTTCTTCCTTCAATGCTAGAATTGCAGAACTTAGGGCTCCTTTCATGGGAAAACTCCGATGGGTTTCCAGCGAAAAGGTTTTGTCCAAAAGCAAGCCATTCTCATCAACAGAGGTAATATCGGACACAGGAACTCTTTCAACCCGAACAGAAAACATTGAAGTTGTCCCCGATTTGTTGTTATCTCGCAGATAATCCATTCGATTTAAAAGAACAACTTCACACGTTGATGTGAAATCATCCACGCTACTAATCACACCTGCTTTTGAATCTTTGCGACTAAGGCCAGCAACGATACCTTCTATTCCTCCAGCGGGAAGGCATTCATTTTGACCAGAGGTTACTTTCCCTGGTGATGCCGAGTAAAGACTATTTGAACCAGTCGACGAGAAAAGCACGAAAGAACCAGGAATAATTCTTCCTGGCACCCCTCCGAAAACCGAAAAGACGCTGGTTTGCATTGTTTTGTCCCCTTCAAGTAAGCTTGTTGAAACTTTAGTGATACCTTGTCGCCAATCTGGAATACTGTATAGGTACCGAATCAGAGATATTGTTTCTTTCGCTTCAATAAATCCAATATCCCCTTGAATCGAATCGGATAGAGCATTGCCCAGATGCGAGAACAGCGAACTTAATATTTCTTCATCCGCTTCGTATTCTTGAAGCACTATTCTCAATAATCTTAGATAACGCACTCGATGCCTATGCGACTCAGCCATTATCTCAAATTCACGATCGAGGAAAAGCTTTAAAAGACGTTTAAAGAATTGTATGTCGTGTCTTTGTTCAGGTGAAGTAGATGACCGTGTTATGGTGCACAAGCAAGTGAAGAGTTGACCCATATAGTCCTCCACAGTGGCAATGTGAGTATGCCAATTCAATGGAAATTCCAGTATCTTAGTCTGCCGTTGTTCGTCGTGTTCTCTGATTATGTCTAATTCAGGAATAAGGGCAGAGCTTTTTGTTACATTCCAACGTTCTACATCACTCTTGATAGAATTAATATTCTCTGCATCAGCTCTTGAACGAGTCTGCTCAACGACAAACTGCACGATGTACAGTATTTCACTTTTTAATAACGCAAAGGGTCGCGTTAGAAGAGACTCTTCACCTAACTTTTGTAGCTGGAACAATACTGTGTGAAGCATTCGTACAATTGCCTGCAGAATATCAAAATTTGCGATTTTCAACGACCTGTTGAGAATAATCGCTGATGCCGAGGTTTGGGGCAAACTTGTTTCATCAGTACTCAAACCCCCAGCCTTTAAATCGACCAAACAATGTGAAATAACATATTCAACAAAATCCCACAGCGCTTCTTCTTTAAGAATATGGATAAATCCATGCACAGATTGAATGAAACACGCCAGTGTCGCTAAAAGTAGAGATTGTACAGTTGGGCAAATCGACGATTCGAATGCGTCAGAAAGCATTGGATTCTTTATCAAGGCCCCTATCGCAGAATATGCTTTCATTTGCATGGAAGATAGAAAGGTCTGCACAATTGCATTTGCTCCAGGGTAAGTGAACTTCGATGATGTATCTACAGAGAAATAGCTGTTGTTTACGAGGCCATGGAAGCTTGTCAGCGTGGCTTCAGCACCGGCACTTGTCCAATCTTTTCTATTCAAGATTTGTTGTACAACTGTAAGTCCAATGCCCTTAAGAAGAGCATGCTTCGAAGTAGTTGACATGAATCGCTGCAAATTTGAAAGTTCTTCATCTGCAGATAGAAAAAGGTACAGTACTTTGACTTGGTCAATGCACGAATCTACTCGTAATTGACTACCTGAGGGCTCGAATCGAAGTAAAAAGGAAGACACACATTGAAGATGCCCACAATACTTCTTACATACTGCTGCATGACCAAAAGCCAAGCCAGGCTTCATAATAGCTGATCTTACTCCACTTTCCACCAAATTCAACGCAGTCCTCCATAATAACGCGAGTTTCTTGATATTCACGTCCTCTATCGTAACCAAATTCTCCATACAGCCGGTGTGGTACAATAACACGTTAACGATACTTTTCCTTGCATCACCGTAGGAAGAATCAAGAGACGATAAAGAACCCACACCACCAGCTTTTAGAGTCATCATGGCATCAATACGTTCGAAATCCAGACTTGCTATTGAAGACGGTGTCAAGATTACGTTATTCTCATCTTTGCTCATCATCAATAAATTTTGTACCTCATCGTACCACGATACAACAGTGTGCCATGTCGCGGTAGTAAATCTTTCGTCTGATATTTGATATAGCTGTTGAAGTGACCCTAATGAAGCTTCATTATCATCCCTTAGCCCATTTGCTAAGATCGGAGAGGATGTTATGAGATTCATCAAATCACATTTCATCTTCTTAGACATGTATATTTCGTTGCTCGTATGACGTTGCATATCATGAATAGTTGCCCCTTCACTTAGAATATATGATAGATGTCCCACTGCAATACTTAAAGTGTAAGAACATTGCACGAGATGTTCTTGTGTGTATTTTTCGCAAGCCACTCCCTCACTACCACAATCATCGTACTCTGCCATTATCATCACCGACGAACCGTATTTTGAATTATCACAGGTTCCTTGGAATTTGGTTCCACATAGACTTAGTCTCGCTTTGACTAAGCAAATTATTGATTTCGCATCAGATCCATTTGACCGCTCCTCGACAAAGTGAATCAAATTTCCTCTACACGTTCCATGAATTGTGGCAGTCTCATCAGTAGACACAGATCCATTGATTTCGTGACCAGTATTATTCGAACCTTGCAAAATATCTAAGTCGACAGAATAGTGTTCTTCAGAAGGAACTGATCCGCCCTTACTACCTGCCCTACTTCTACTCAAATACTTCAACTTGATATTCCACTTACCACTTCTTGGTGAAGAGATGGGAGGTGAGCATTTGAATTTGTCTTCAATTTTCTGATCTACAACCGCAAGACAATTCAGGACAATTGGTAGCAGATTATAAGCAATTTTTCCTGACAGAAGGGGAATTGAAGCAGGAAGAGTACTGATACTTGCAGTGAACGATGGAAGAATATCACTAAACATGATATTTCTGTTCGTGGTGGAATCATCAGATAGGATATCTATGGCTTTCTTGATTATATTTGTCGCGTGAAAGATTCCTTCATTGCAGATACCCTCATTCCACTCCCGGATATTTGCCGTTTTTGCAGATGACAATGGGTAGAAACAACAGCCTGAATCAAAAGCGCAGCTTTCTGAATCAGTTCCAGTACCAGTGCCTTGCAACCCCACCAATATCGCCTTGTCATCTCGTTGGTACATACCTACTGCAGGAAACAGTCTGGTATCAAGTGGCAACCCTTCAAATGCAACTCCCCAGTCTTCAAGTTTCCCTCTCTTACTATCTCCTTTTTCATCCAACAAGTCAAAGTCCATATCGCTGGATTGTGACGAGTTTCCGTCTTCTTCACCTTCAGTCCACAAGGAAAACCCCAAAGTACCTGCATTGGTATCCAAGGTAAGTACGATAGTATCACCAGTTCGAAAAGTCTTTCCATAGTCGTTTCTAATCTTTTTTCGATCATGCCATAAAGCTTGAGTTCCTATCATACCCCAGCCATATTTATCACCACCAACGTAAGTTTTCGTCGACGCTCTTGATGTGCCAACACCTATAAAAATATGGCCTCTCTCGCATTTCTCCATCTTCACAGCCCATCTACGCACACCGGTCTTCGGATGGAAGCATTTGCTACTGAGCACAGTGCCCCACACCTTATTCGCACGTTGATTTACCGACGGGCTCCTTAAATCTGTGTTGATCGGAGCTTCAATTGCTATTGAGTCTGCGCATTTTGCTGAGTCAAAAACTAAGTCAGGATCTCTTGCAGTAAGAAGTTTTGTAATACCAAGAGATTCTCCTTTTGGTTCCGGTTGAATAAACACGTCTTCCGAATTTCGAATACCTCCTCCCCATTGAAAGAACTGAATATGGATTCGATGACAAATGCACTTGTAACATTCCTCCACTGACTCCACAACAGATTCAGTGAGGCCAGTTCCTGTAAAAACAGCCTCTCCCAGAGCAGAGATGAAAGCAGACGGAACATGAAAAGAGTTATCCGCATGAGAAATGTCTTGTACAATTGGGCGTGGTATAAGATAATCCAATGCATCCGTGCAAGCTATTCTTCTGCACGCTGCCTTTAATTTGAGGATATGTTCATCCTTTTCAGACCATGCAAATTGAGTATCTTCAACCTCAGTATTGTGTCCACCGAAGAGGCGCAAATTCACAGCTCCACTTGAAGTGGCAATATCCAGTACTCGTACCAATGATTGCTCCAATAGAGTCTGATTTGGCATGAGACACGTGATACTTTCTCCCCAAAGACTCGAGGCCTCAATTAGAAGAAGCTTGAAGGACATTGCATTAAAACCCATGCTTCCAACGTTGGAACTCATATACATCTTTTGAACCCGTTCATGAAACTTTGCCACAACGGAAGTAGACGTAAAAGTCGAAAGACACTTAGTCAAACGAAGTCGAGCTTCACAAGATAATGTTGAATGCTGCATCTCGAGAGGGCATCGCGTTGATAGCTCCATAAAAATCAACCTCAAGTGACGAAGAGTAAGAAAGGAACCCAATGACATCAATTTTATCAACTCTACCAATTCGTTGATTTTCTTCTCAGTTCTTTGCTTGCGAATGGCAGCAATATGCGCTGCTGCTGCGGCTTTACGAACCATTCCTTTTTCTTCAAGACAATTCAAGGTATCTTGAGCGCCAGTTCCGACAGCTACATTTGCAGGGTCGTCAGTATTGTAGTTGTCTTGAGACTCATCGTCGTCAGAGCTAGAACCGATTTCATCAGCAGCAAGTAATTCGTCACACAAAGCATCAAAAAGTTCAATTCTTGTAGTTGCTAATAGATCCAAAGTTGCTATTGTTAAATGAAGTCCGTGCGAAAGATAACTCATGTCCTCTTTGTTTATCACAGGGTTTTCGTTCTTATCGCCGAATGACAAATCTCGCAACATAGCTTCCAACTCATCTTTTTTCGAATACTTTGGTGTCGAACTATGTTTTGAGGCATCAGTAGCAGTTCTTGATATTCGCATTCTCCTTTTCTTCTCCGACACTTCGACAACAAGACTCAAAATAATAATGAAGATGTTGCTTGCTGGTAATTTTCCAAAAGTTGCAAGTGCTGCAGGGTCGCAGCAGTCTATGATAGTCGTTGACGAAGTACCAACGTCTAACCCTCCTCTGCCCCAAGTTGATGACAACCACTGTCCGTCTGGAAGATTAGGAATAGAAGGAAGATCGCAGGGTCCATTGTCATCATCGTAAAACTTCCTCGTAGAGTTAGGCAATACACCAACTACTTTCTCCTCTTCATCCTCACTATCAGGGCATACTTCAGCCGACTGTATACGCGACTCATTCGCGACAACTGCAATGGCAGTGTTAAGTTCAGCTAAACTGAGAGCGAGAGCTTCTTCCAATAGATGGGCTTCATCCTCTGCACCATCATCTATGATCTCTTGATCATCGTCATCATCCCTACCAATATCGCTTCCACTACTGCTGCAATTCTCCTCCTCATCCACGATATCTTCATCACCACTTGAATCAGATGACGAATCTTGATCTGAATCAGAGAGAGGATTCTCCTCAGATTCTTTTGAATCATAATTGTCTGAAGACGCAATCGAATCATTTGAGGACTCATCATCATCTCGATGTAAAAGCACCGGTGGAATAGAGTCGTCACTATCTGAATTAGAGCCTGCATCGCAAGGATTGCGCTGAACTTTTGCATTCGACTGTCGTACTTCAGCAAGAATACGAGCTTTTTGAATCTCTATTCGCTTCTCATAAATATCAGCAGAATTTCGAAAGTAATCCATCAATTCTTTCCCAGGAAGATAGTCTTCACCACCGCATGTACCTAAAATATTATCAGGTTCTATCTTATTAAGTATCAAGGATAAAGGTCCACTCACTTGTAATCCGCGAAAAAATTGTCCATCATGAAGGTTCAATAATTCACACGAGTTCAGAGAAGACTCGTAGTTTGCAGATGTCTTTATAGATGTTGTAAGAACACACAATGCTGCAGTAATCAATCCTGGTAAAAAATTGTCACTATCTTGTTCCATTGAGAATGCATTTCCAATAATAGTTTCAATATTTGAAATTGGCGAAGTAGTAGGTTGGGCAGAATTTTCTTCGCAATCACTAGTAGCAACTTTTATTTCTCCAGAGCGTGCCGGCTCAACAATCTTTCCAAACACTCGGTTCCCGAATACGTGTTGCAATAAATCAGGCAAAACGCTGCTAGCCAAGTCGGTATCTTCTAATTCTTCAAGACTGCCGTCGGTCGACGATGTCCCGTATATCTTTCGCAGAGACGAAATGAGCTGTGGTGGCGGGCTTGCAATATCGTCAGGTGCCGCCGTGATACCCACCCTAGCTCGGAATTCAGTTGTTTTGATCTTGGTTATTTTTGCATGGTGCCTCAAGATACGTTCGCGTTGTGAAGCCTCTTTATCAGTTGTTTCCTCAAATCCTTCTTTGGGCGTGGAATATTCTTCGTTTTTGTCGTGTGACGCTGGAAAGTCTAGATATTCCCCTGAATTTTCATATCGAGACAGTGATCGGGCCTTATCTACCAACATACTTCGCGTGATTTTGACGGGCCGCGCCGAGAGTGCTGCAGCGGGGCCTTCTTCCATGATCTTGGCAACACGGCAAGCTGGACCACTTTTGTGCATATCCATGAGCGCCTCAACAGCCAACTCGCGCCCAAGGCTTTCTTTCGGATCATTACTAGCCATACTTAGCGGAATTCTATTTAACTTTCAGTTCAATTGCATGGAGGCAGCGCTGAATTGAGTAGTGTTTGGTATTAAAAGAAGACGGTCGAAATATAGCAGCAAACACGAACAAAAGTCGGAGATGCCTTTGCT
>Ga0138265_1396516_pt1 | contig 14114 bp, 2 predicted proteins | sample RNAA_120151118_FD_105243 | JGI IMG/M metagenome (GOLD analysis project Ga0138265, IMG submission 105243) | Metatranscriptomics of polar marine prokaryotic and eukaryotic communities from Palmer Station, Antarctica after 192hr light incubation... | ecosystem: Environmental > Aquatic > Marine >... | reverse complement strand
TACAAGGTCACTTGAGAATAGGAACATCAAATATTTTAGCTTGATTGTTCTACTAGCAGGGACAACAACTACGAATAGACCAAATGGGTAACGAACAATCTAACCAATACGATGGGTGCACCACACTAGGCTACAGAGTTTTAGGGGTCCAACCCAATTCCCCAGCATCCCGGGCGGGCCTCGTGTCTTTTTTTGATTTCTTGGTCGGCGTCAATGGCCATCTCCTATTTGACAATGGAGAGCATGATAGTTCGGGTGGTGATTACTTTGAAGACTTGGACTTTGTAGCTTTTCTCAAAGATCATGTCGACCAAGAGATTGAATTGCTTGTCTGGAATATCAAAAACAAGACTCAACGGTTTATCAATCTGACACCAACGACGAATTGGGAGGGAACAGGTTTGTTGGGAGTCACAATTCGGATGGATGACTATGCTACTGCTGAAGATAATTTATTGAGGATACTAAATGTGCGGCCTGGGTCTCCTGCTGCTCTTGCGGGTATGAGTGATAAAAAAGTTGATTATTTGCTAGGAACTACCATGGAAAGCTTTGAGAATGAGGAAGTCCTTGGTGATGTGCTTTATGAAAATGAAGATGTAGAACTCCAAGTATATGTTTACAATACTGAGACAGATGTGGTGAAAGTTGTAACGATTGTTCCCAGTTCAAATTGGGATGGCCCAGGGCTATTAGGAGCTGAAGTTGGACGAGGGTTTTTGCATAGACTCCCACAGACTTGCAGAAAATCCTTGGGGATTTCATTTGAAAGAAAGGTTACTATTGGGGCAAATGACGAGATTGTGCAGGCAATGGACAAGGAGAACGTCAGTGATGTGAATGTAGTAGCTAATGGTGACAATGCTGCGTCACGTGAAAACAATGGTAGAGAGAAAAAGCCCTTGATGAGTTCCGAGGAATTAATTGCTACAATCTTAGGAAGTACTGCACATGGAGAGAAGGAAGCTGCAAAACCTGAAGTTGACACAATCTTAGGAAATACTGCACATGGAGAGAAGGAGGCTGTAAAACCTGAAGTTGAGCCAGCTCCTGAAGCAAATCAGGAACAGAATGAATTGTCTAAGCAGAATGATTTTCTTGGAACAGAGGAACCTGTGCAAAACGAATCACTAGCAGCATCTACTCCTCTGAAATTTCTTCCCCCTCCTACATTAGATAACAGTAGTGATATCGGCGAAGGAGTTGGAGCAATTGCTCTAGATGATGATCTGCCACCTCCGCCTATTACAATCATCGACGATAGTACGTAAGGTGTTGATGATAATGTTTGTTCAAGGCAAATATAGTAGGAAGAATTTCATTAATTTTTTATGCTACTTATTCAGCATATTTTGTATCTATTCACTTGACATGATTTTTTCGACCTTGATAACCTTTGCGACCACTGACTTGGCAATGGATTCGGATCGTGTAGTTTCTGCTGAACCATCCAAGCCAATCCACGTAGGAGGGGTGTAGTCACTCAATGACTTGATCCATGCAAGGCATTCATTCATTGAAGTTCCATCGGGGAGGGACGGTGCATCATCAGCCTCAATCAACTTGAAGTTAACATCAAAGCAGCGTGGGACAAACAAACTAGAAACTAGGTCGTCAAGAATTTTTTGGTCGGAATCTTTAGTAATTCTTCCACCGAAAATCCCCTTGCATAGAGTAGTACAGATGGCATCCCAAGGCAATTTTTCTGGGTCGTTGGCTTGCTTTCCATCAGAAGCGTCGTCGAGAAGGGCGTCAACTACATCAAGGGCGTGTAGAGCATCTGCCTCAGTGAATTCATAAGCTTCGGACCATCCAGTTGGAATATAACGCAACCTTTCTTGGATCACTGCATGTGTCCAGCCCAAGAGAAGGTAGAGGCGGTTACGAATAGGGTTAGTGTAGCGTTCACTTGATATGTTCGAAGTGAAACGTGTCAAAGAAGCCTTGATGCCAGATGGTGCCTCGGCAACAATCATGTCACTCAAGCGAAGTAAAGCAGTTGGAAGCTTAGGACTAATCTCGCTTGTGATAAAGAGGCGGAAGTTAGGATTGGCCCCAGAACCTAAACCTTGGAGTTTTTTCACCAAAGTGTGTTCAAGCCATTCAGTACAGAGATGGCAGTTCTTAAGCAACACCCAGGTCCCTCTCTTTGATGCAGTCATCACCATTCTTTCAGCAGTTGCGAATCCTTCTGCGCTACCCATTGCCACTGAAGCCATTTCTTTGCTCTCCTTGCGAGCCATGGCATCAATTCGTCCGCTGACATCGTGGCCTGGTGCGCTGCAGAGAAGGAGTGGATGGGCCGCTGTAATTTCGTTTGCTGTCACATTCGACAGATCATTCAAGCCTCGACCTTGCCAAGGAAACCCACTGCCAAATGCGTTGGTAATGAACTCGGATACAACCTCAATGCTGATATTCGTGTCTGGTAACTCTTCAACACATCCGAACAGCTTTGACAAGAGCAGGGCGAACACCATTTTATCTTCAACAGTGAAAGCACGCCCAAATCTAGCAGCAATTTCAACGAATAGACTGTGCTCAATTCTAGCAAGTCGGTCACCTACGGAATCTTCAGCTAGCACCTTCGCTTGAGCGCTTTCTAGTGCGTTCATGAAAGCATGAGCGCTGAATTCGTAGAGAAAGCTTATGTTACGAAGTGAAACAAGGAGAACAAAAAGCTGTTTGCACAACTCTGCAAGAGGCTCATATTGACCAATTGCCTGTTGGACTTTCTTCATGATCGTTGCGCTATTAGCAATTTGTTCTTCAACTTGCCCACCTTCCTTCATAAGATATTCCATTCCATCTACGACACGATCATCATCAAGGATATTTCCTTCAACAGCACTGATCTTAGAAAGCATCTGCTCCTCAAGCTCTCTCAGTTTGATCTGTTGTTCGCCTTGTAATTTCAACAGGCTGATTCTCTGTTCTTCTATTTCTGGTTTGTCCATTTTCAGAATAAGGCTGAGACTTTGACTTTGAAGACTTGCGGGAGTTACAGTGAAATTGATCAAGGTAACACGGGAGCAAATATCAGGAGTAAGCCTTGCAGCAGGATTCTTAGTGGTCAAGATTATCTTGAACTTAGGACTGTAATCAACATCTTCCGTTCCAATTCTGACTAAGGATCGCCCACCTGTACGCTGAATTTCCTTGTTCAAAAGTGGATTGAGCACAGGATCGATATCTTCAACATTCTCGACGAGAAGAGTAGTGCCAAACCTAACTGCGCCAGCTAAGGTCTTCATGAAAGCATTGTCAAGGAAACTTGTTTTCTGGATCTTTTCATCGTTAAATTTGTTCATAACGAAATCAATGGCATGTCCAGATGGATCAATGATAAGAGGAAATCGCACGCAATGATCGAGAATTACTCCATTCTCTATACTCAACGAATCAGTAGGAAGTCCTTGAGATTGCCAATGCAGGCGATCGGATGCTTTGCTCAAAACTTCGACCATCGACAGATCAGGTCTAAATTCAATACCAAGCACATCGATTGTGTTGCGCCATCTCTTCATGAGGGTCAATCTTGCCTTGAAATCAAAGAAGCCTGAGTAAGTCAAAAAAGCTGCCATTAGGAGACCGTCGCCAATGAGGTTCGTCAACTCGTGTTCGAAGCCTTCCGAGGATTTTGACCACCTTTCACTTTCCTTACTAAGACTGTTGATGAGGCTTTCAGCTCTATCAACCTTTTTGGTCACAACTTGCATTTCACCCTTCAGAGATTCCACGTCGCGGATTAGTGTCGCGTAATCAGCCTTATATTGACCTATGGATTCCTGTAAATGGTTCACTTCAGCTTCTAGAACCTCCTTTCTGTTCATAGCTGCCTCGGCTTCATCCTCTAATCTTTCAACTTCGTCTCGCAAAGGCCGCACTCGGTTAAATACAGTAGAGTACTTGACTTGTGATTCAGCCCATTTGTACAGCGGTCCGCATGCTTTGCTCGATCTCATGACGGCTTCAAAGGAAAGTTCATCGTTCCCGTCCAAATAGTCTACTGTGACACGCTTCACCTGTCTTGAGGTGAGCGTAGCAGCAGCAAAATCTAGAATACTAGGAATGAAGTCAATTTTACCCAACAACTTTCGCACGTGAGTCCATTCAAGATTGCTTTCTCCAAGCATAATAGCAACACACTCAAGAGTTGCTCTCACGTTGGGTGGCGGTCTCAAGAGATTTTTTACTTCATCGAGATCCCTTTTCTTGATTCCTTTCACAGCAGCTTGGGCGGCCTTCAATGCAGGTTCAGCCTCGTCGAGCTCCCTCTGTGCTTCTTCCTTACGAGTAGCAATAGCTTCGCTTTGACGCGCCACAACTTGGCTTGTTTTCTCAGCTTCTTCTTTCCTCTTTTCAGCTTCGTTCTGGTCACTGACCATCTGCTGTAACTTTTGGTTGGCAAGATCTTCTTTTTGTCGAAGTTCAGTCTTTTTTGCACCTAGTGCAACTTTAAGCTCTGCCACATTTTCTTGAGTTTGGCGAAGCTTGCCTAAGCCAGCATTGACATGAAGCTGCTGATCTTCAATTTGTTCCCTCATCTTTCTCACACTAGAGACAAAATTATGAATGAGAGCCAAAAAGTCTCGAGGACTAACATAAGTTCTGGATGTAGTGCTAGATGCTATTGCACACTCCTCTGCTGTGTTCTTGGACATCTTGTGAATATCCACTAGGGCTGCCACGATGGCATGTCTGAGTCCATTAGATGCGTTTCCTTCAAAGATTGAAGAGACTTCGTTCATGATCATTTCACCATCTCCAATCCCCCATGAAACACCAGCGCTTTCGGCATCTCCTATATCGAGCGTCATTGTGAACTCCTTTCCAACCTCACCTAGTGCCCTCGGCGACCATGTACCAAACCAATCTACAACGCACCTATTGAATAAAGCAGGACTAGTAGTGGATCGATTCTTCCACTCGCCTCCGCTAGGATTCATAGTAAAAACGACGTGAAGATTACGCTGCACAATTGCTGTGAATCGACGCCACAGTTCCTCTTCACTGTCCACCATCATGCCATTGCGATTTTGGCTATCTCTAAAGGAGTTGATCAACGCAGTGTAGTCGTCCCCCTCGAAGAGACCAGGAATTTCACCAGAGGCCAGCAGCGCGTTCATTGCTTCCAAGAAACCACTGCCGAGAGCATTAGATTCATCAAAGATGAAGCAGATCTTTTCTCCTTCGATTCCAACCCGCCTCATGACAGACCTCAGGTCTTCGTTAAAGTCGTCTAGGTCGTACTTGGAATGAGCTTTGATTTGGAATATGCTTAGCCCATTCATCCAGCTGACGAATTTACTTAGCACAGTCTTTCCAGCTCCAGAGTCGCCTACAAGAAGGCAATGACCCATAGGCTGTCGAAGAACACGATCGATGCGTAAAATGTGGTCAAGAACTTCATCAAAAATTACAAGGGGAACGTCAAGTTCTTCCTCGTAAAATACTGACAATCGAGCAGAAAGGAATGACTTCAGCTCATCTCTTCCAACACGACGAGTGTCTTTACTCATCCAACTACTGTAAAGCAATGGCCGAGCTAGAGCCTGATCATGATCTACCCCCGCGAAGTGGTTACGTGCAATGGTGTCAACCATCTCTTCACACCATACCCTTTCATCGTTGTCAACGAGACGGTCATAGAAAAGGCGTAAGGCTTCGTGTGCCCAGACTCGCACAAGTTCTACTCTTGTCAAAGCATCTGTATCAACAATGGCTTCATATATCCCCCGTACCCAGCGACTAAGCTCTCTTGGCGAATAGAAATACTGTGGTTGCATATCTGGTGTGAACTTGGCTTTAGTTTCACAGTACAAATCAACCATAGCATTGGTTAGAGCCTCAGTTTCACCCTTTAAGTTAGGGAATAATTTCATCATTCCACCATTGAAAGTTCCGTAGATTTGAAGAAGGGAATCTTTTTCAGGAAAGTCGACTAATATCAATGGTGCATGGCGGAGGAAACGAGACGACATAACTACTCTGCCAGCATCTGTCGGAGGATTACAAGCTCCGACGAATTGGATGCGATTGATTTTGACCCAAGTATTGTCATCACGCCAATAACCTCCCTGTTCTACGAGCTGCCTCATAAACATGATCACTCGTTGAGTACCGTAAGCATCATTCTCAGGTAAGTTGATCTCGTCACAAAAAACAACAAGCCAAGTATTTGCTCCGAGACTTTCAGATGGTTCTTGCACAATATCCTTTCCTTTTCGTACATAACAACAGTACTGACTGAAAGTTTTCAAGATGATTTCAGGCGTCGTGCGACTAGAGAAGTTAAGATTTGCCATAACAATCCCTTGAACCGTCTGCAGGACGGATGTCAATGTCATTGTTTTACCCGATCCAGGTGGACCACATAGAATTAGCGGCATTCTGCTGGACAGCCAAGCTTCCAAGACGTCAGAGTGGCGCACAGTGTCTGTGGTAGTGATCACAACGTCACTCGAAACCACTTTATGACTTTCAATTTCCATTCTAGGCACACTATCACTCCAAGGTTCGTGCTCCCCATCTTCGACACGAACACGATAATCAGAAATGCTAGTACCAGGGGTGGGCAAAGTCATACCACTATTCCGCACCAACATGTCAGAGAGTTCTTGGCGATCGGACCACTTCGCACTTCCCGAAAAGGACCACAAAAGAGAATGCATCAACCATCGCTTTGAAAAGTTGGCCATGTGCTCTCCACTCATTGGGAAGTCGGGATGATTCTCGTCGTAGTCGATAGCTTTTGCGATACCCTTTATGAGAAGAGCTCGGAGTGAAGCAAGTAAACGCTCCCTGGTTGGCTTCATGACGTGATTCTGACCTAAGGCAAAGTCAATAGCTTCTAGTAGCAACGATGTGGAGTCTTCACCTTCTAGCACAAGGAATTCCTGAATACAATTCAAGAACGATGATTGAGCCTCAGGGATGTCAGAACCCAGTCCTAAGATGTCCTCCTTTTGCAGAGAAATGAATAAATGCTTAGCCGCCATTGGAGTTGTAACAGTGTTTTCGCTGAACCAGACCATTCCGCAACGAGATACGGTGGCTGGAGTTGCTTGCGCAAGACTGTCTACTTCCAACAGGATTCTCAGATTATCCGGAATGCTAAGGCGTTCACCACTAGGAAGAGTCAGCAACTTGTTATCGTCTAAAACACTGTTGAGGTTCTCGGCCCACTCGGGATCAACATCACCATCAAAGATAATGTAATGCCTTTTATCAGATTCGCCCTTTTGATTGGATAAAATCTTTCGTAAAACACTGGTAAATACTCCATCAGTCCACTCCATTGTAGTACCATCAAGTACTCCATATAGACTATTCTTGTCCATTGCCTTGGGATCGATGATATATTTCTCGTTCTTTATAGAGTCCATTTTCTCCAAACCGCGCAAAAGGACGTCAATAGCAGAGCTCTTTCCGACACCAGAGGGTCCAACCAACATCACCCCGTGCCTCATTTCTAAAACTTGCATCAGCTGCAGAATTTTTTGAACCCAGTCATCACCTGGTATAAAACTCAAAGAGTCACAAATGCCTTGCAACTCTTCTTTGAATTTTTGGTCTTCCATTTTTGTGACAGACGCCCCAGGGAATACCTCCGTAAGAATCGAAGGAAAAGATTGGATGTCATCGGCAACGAGTTTCGGTAAAATATTGTTGCATGCGATTTGAATCATAACATTGGTTTCAGTAGTGGCAACATCCTGAGCAAATGCCTCTCCCTTGTCTTCGATCATCTTTCGTTTTAGACCACCAGCGCTGATAAGCAGTGACTTCAATGCACGAAGGCTGAAATCATAGTGACTTTGAGAAGTCATTTGAGATTGGCAAAGTTTGAACAAAGCTACAACTTTGCTTGATAAGGCTTGTGCGCTCACGATACCCTGGCTGTAGAGCATAACCTGAGCAATTAATTTTGAATCAGGCTTCACCATCGCAACAGCGCGGAACAAAGTCTTTAAGTTGTCTGGTAAATTACTTCTCCCAGCATAACCTGGATTCATTGTCACAAAAATACCAACATTCTCATGGAGTTTAATGCTTCGGCCTAAGATCTCAATGCTTTTCTGGCGCTCGATCAAACCACGCTGGATGGTCAAGACCTGCTGCGACACAGCACTCAAAATTCGTTCCTCAAGACGATTGAATTCGTCAAAGCATCCCCACGCTCCTACTTGACAAAGTCCGCAGAAAATACGACCCATTGCCCCGAAATCGAAAGCCTCGTCACAATTCATAACAACAACAAATCTTCCCAACTGTGCACCAAGGGCTTTCACAGTCTCAGTTTTACCCGTTCCTGCTGGACCAAATGGATTACCCCCCATTCTAAAATGCAACGCTTGAGTCAAAGTAAGGTAACATCTGTCAGTTAACGGTGTTTGGACCAATCTATCGCCAATGCCAAGATACTCAAAGCCATAAAAGAAGCTTGCATTTGACAATGAGATCTGCAATTTTTCGGTAAGCGATTCAGCCTCGGGATTGTATTGGAAACGCAAGTGGTACAGCCATCTGAAGTCAGATGGCTCATTTACTCTTTCATCTAGCAAAGATCGAGTAACATCTCTCTGGTGCACCAATTCGGTGATGAGCTGTTCAAACTTTTTCCTGGATTCGGCTGGAAGATCGAGTAAAACAGTTTCGGCCATAATTTCAAGTTTGCTCTCAATCGCGTTGAGAACTCCCGAGAGCGGCAATTTGCTGTCTCCTTTTAGGTGTAGTGCAGCGTCTACGCTCATACTCCAATTAACTAAAGAGGCCAGTATCATTACCTGGGCGGGAAACTGCTTTGCCCAGTTGATAAATGAGTCCTTTCCGCTGTGTTCGCTAAGGATCAAGGAGGAAGAGGAATCTTGCTGCACAGCGTCAAACAACAAATGTGCGAGGGTGTTGTGCATCCCGTCTTCAAGATTCCTAAGCCACTCCTTTACCGGCGATTTCGAAACAACTTGAATCACATCATGGAGGGGGACGACCTCGCCATCTTTACTAACCATTGCATCAAACAAGGCAAGTACACCGTCCTTCAGCTTTGAGGGATCAGATCGCACACTAGATATGCCAGCGAATATTTTTCCAACATGGGCAAGAACCTTACCTGGCTCGCCAGAATTTCCTATGATTTCCAAGAGGTCGTCATCGCCCAAGAAGTAGAACCTGCTGAAGTCGCTACGTTGTTTTGCAAGGTAGTCTCCGAGGGCTCGTTGAATAGCTACCATCAAACTTTCAAGTCTCTCTAGAGTGCGTTGAAGATTCTCAATATTTAGAGCCTCCATGGCATAGGGACGACTAGATACGCGCCTCATTAGGGCAACAAATTCACCGTCAACATTTCTGAAACGCGACCATTCAGTCTGAAGTTGAGCTTTGATATCAGCACTTCCAAAGAATATCCCTTCCAGATATACCCATCTCCTCTGTACATCAACCCAAGAGTCAAAAACACCACGAAGCTTCGTGAGCCTGTCTTCCCACAACTTCCCCTCCTCTTGAAATTCTCGAACAGCCCTATAGTAAGGGGAGCTCTTCATCAAAACGAGACCACCAAGATGATCGTCCAAAGCTGTGAATAAGTTATCCCATCCCTTGATAAGACGGACACGGTTCTGATACAGAACGAGCTCCAATTCTTGTTTCATCCATTTGTCGCGAACTTGGTCTAGGAATACTTCAATGGCCATTTCGCCCTGAGCAATGGTAAGGACTTCATTGAGATCTTTCTTCCTGTGTACTACTCCATGATCCCACATGATGCCAATAGTGAGGTCGTTCAAATTGGCATTAATTCCCAACTTTGAAAAAATAGTTTTCCAATGCCTATCTTTCAACGCCTCTGTCTTCAATTCGCTAAGAACGGCATGGCCAGAGAGGTAGCCTTTGATCATATCATTCAGATGGGAAAATGCGTCGAACTGCCGAATTTTATTTGGTAAGGATCTCATTTTCTGTACAATTTCTTCAAGTTGCTTGCGGATTTTTCTCGTGACTACTGTAGACCAAGGTGTCTCCTTGATCTTATTTAGCTTCTCGTGTGGATCTGACATCGCATTCCACACTTCTTTCAAGTCTATAAGCTCTTCATAACAAGAGGAGATGGCGTTGTTGCTGATGGCGACTTCGAGCCCAAGAGCGTCCTTAGCCTTCACAAGATTATTATCGTCCGATTTTGCCTTTTTCATAGTAAATTCATACTTGGAAAGCAACTCCAATGCTTCTGCTGGTTGAATATTTCCCCGAAGTGGCTTTTCTTCTTCCCAATTTGCAAGTAACTCTTCGGTTCTTTGATCCGCTACCTTATCCTCTGCAATTACTCTAGTTTGCAAAAGTGGAAGCTGATCATCCATGGCCCGGCTCCTCTTTTGCAAAATCTGCACGAGTTGGTGATACTGTCCCTTGAGGCGACTTCCTTCCAACCAATCAGGACCAAAAGAGTGGCGCTGGCGCTTCAGTAGCCTTTCTGCATCAAGAAGAAGAGTAATCTCATCTCCCCAAGGTTCAATATTTTTCTTCACGTCTTGAATGAATGTCACACCGAGCACAATATCTTCAGTAGCAGCCCCACCATCAAGGACAATTTCCTCAAGTTTTACTTTAGATGTTGAGGCTTCATCGTGAAGTTCAACAATGCTCTTACCAAGAACATCGGCATAGCAAGTCTGTAGTTCCTTTTGCCAGGAGTCGTACTTCAAATTGATTTGCGACTGCACTTTATCAAATTTCACAACAATTGGGCCAAACTGAGAAGACTCACGCGATGAATCAAGCGCGCTGCGTGCTGTAGCAGCTTCATCAAGAACAGCGTGCCACAAACTCATATCATCTCCAATCGCACTGGCAACATCCACAACCCTTGTATCCCAAAGCGTTTGATACGCCAGCCATTGTGAAACAAAGTCAGATACAGAGTGCATATGGACCTCGATGCAACCATAAGCCTTAGCCATCGTCACTGGGTTAATTTCACGCGCCAAATGTCCGAAAGTACTATGAATCGACTGAATCTCATCCACATTTGAATCGAAAACTTCGAAACGGCCACTTTGTGGAGGGTTTAGAGTACAGACTACTCCAATGTGATCATGCAATTCTTGAAGGAAGTTCATGCGAACGGAAGGAAGACTAGGAGATGCGGAAATTTCTTGGTTCCTCAAGAGGATCTCTAAACCAATAGTAGGAACCTTTATTTTGGGCATTTTTCTTGTCCCATCATTGTTTTCTTCGCCAATTTTCTCTTCAAATGTTGCAATCCATGCTTCAATGGCATTTTCTAGACGAGTATGTAACACTTCACCCATTCTCTTCTTTATCACAAGAACCCATGAGTTCAATTCGGTGTATCCAGCAAGGCTCAATTCGTCGACAGTCTTTTGCATATTTTTGACAACTGTAGAAAAAGCTTCCTTTTCGTAAGCGACTTCAGAAAGAGAAACCAAGTAATTCTCCATTTTGTCACATGCTTGAAGGAGAATTTCAACTCGCTCCTCAAAGCGGGTAACTAGCTCAGCAAGACCTGCGACCCAATCGCCAATTTCCTTTGCCCCCCAACGCACTCTACGAGTAGATGATGACCTTGCGTTGCTATCGAGAGAAACGCCAAAAGCTTCTGCGACAGATTCGCGTATGTTCTTAAGATGCGATAAAACAAGAGGCTCAAGTTCTGGGGTAATTAGGTCTCTCACAACTGCGTAGGATCTCAAAGCCCCCTTAAGCGCCATCGCGTAGGGATAGCGGGCCAAATTTTCTTCAGAGGCTAAAGTAAGCGTGCGTGGAATATCACGTTCAAACCCAAGCCATTTGAGATGTCTTATCTCTCGGAACAATAATTCATACTTTTCGTCAAAATTCACTCTCGCGACCAGAGAGCCATTCGCTAATCCCCTATCAACCATAATTGGATAGGAATTTAAGCGAGCATTGGCTGATGTTGCCTCCATACTCATCTCTCGCTCCCAATCAGAAACCCAACTACGAAAAAAAGCTTTAGCGTCCAACTTGCTCAGAAGCTCATCACCGCTGCGACGTAATTGTCTACCCTCAAGGTGCTGTCCCCAATTAGGACCAAGCACGTTTCCCATACGCTTCATCAACGCATTTACCTGCCTTTCAATCTGTTTCGCCCATAAAATTTTTCCTGAGATTGGGGGAATGCCCCGCACATGTGAAATACGGGAGGCAGAAGACGACTCGTATTTGTGCGTAAACTTGGATTGCAGCCTTTCAATAGCCTTTGCAACAGTTTCAATGAGTTGCATCTGGAACTCCTTCACAGCATTTTGCACCCTAGCTCTGGCAAGAAGAGGATTAAAACGTGCAAAGACTGTAAACATATCCTCGGCGTCCTGGCAAGCAGTCAATTTCGCCCTTAGCAACTTTGCCAAACGCTCTTCAATCGCATCAATCTTGCGCTCATAACTCTCCACAGCAGCTTCAAATGCTACTTGACCTTTGTCGCTGAGATCTAACAAATCAATTACCGCAAAAGTCGATATGGGCGCCTCTTCCACCTCCCGAATTGCACTACCAGCAGAGAATCCATCAATCCCATCTTTTTCGCCTTCCTTATCCTCTCCCAATAAAACCTCCGTCACTACCGCCCTTAGTTTTTCGTGCTGCGAGCGAAATGAATGAATGGCATCCATCCTTTCCCTCAATGGTAAATGGTGCAAAGTAATTTGTTGTACTATTTGCGTAGGTGTCTTGTCTCCACTATTTCCTCTCTTCCTTCCGAATTCCAACACAAATTCAACAAAACGGCCATACAAATCTTCGAACCTAACAAAGATGTCCTGAGTAGGTCCAAACACATCTACTTCATATTTGTCGAAGGGGATCATGACAATTCCGTTGGACTTGTACTCATTTCTCAAAGTAAAGTCAATTCTATCTCTCAAGGTTGCAGTGCTCGCTTCCAATAAATCGACCACCTTCAAATCATAATATCTTGACTGTCTCACCTTTGGCAAGTGGTCAAAAACCTGCTCCAAGGAGTTCATAATCTGATCCCAGTCACCAGCACTAGCCAAGGCCTCCGCAGGATATCCTTTTATAAAATGATGCACATCATTAACAATCGCTTCTGCTGTATCTAATCCAGTATTGTTCTCCAAAGCAATCGTCGTGACAAAACGCTTGGCTGCCTTCAAAAGGGCCACGGTTAATACTGTTGATGGTTTTGATAACTCTTCGCGAATATGCTGCAGTGCAGAGTGAAGATTTGCCCAGTAGGATACTTCATCTAAATCGCTCTGACTGAAGGTATGTGAACTTGGTAGTGTCGTTACCTTACGAATAAGTTGGATCCAAGTGTTGACCTTGGCCTGAACTTCATTAAGAAATGTATCATTGGTGAGGTAAGTACTCAAACCAAGTTCTTCCAAATCTATTTTGGAATCCGACGATAATTCCACAGACTGAAGAATAGGGTGGGTTTGGAGGAAAACGTGGGGTATGGAATGGAGAGTGGACTGACGAGCTCTGGATAGAGTCAAATCTAATTCGCGAATCTTGGATTGCAAAGTAGATAACATCTTGGAATCGTGCCCAGGCGCGGCGCCATCTTCACCATCATCACATTTCTGATCCATTGTCATGGCTTGGATTGTGGGTGCAAAGCAATGCCGTGCATAAAGCTGCAATGTGAGGAATGTATCCGAGTTACTGTTGCTGTCGGCCCCAGCAGCACCCTGGGTGTCAATTTTCAAATCTCCATCGCCGTCCTTGACCTCTTCCTCGTCCTCGAGACGAAGAGGTGAAATGGTCATGCATTGAATTTGGTTAATGTTCTGGATGGACCTGTTAGATGAGTTGACGAATACAATCGCTCCCAGATTGTTGGAATCAAAAGCCTCTGCGGATGCAATAATTTTCGAAGAAGAACGCTGAATCCAGCAAAAAAGACGCGGAACAATAGAATTTGAAGTCTTTTCTTCCCTGCTAGCTTTTGAATCTGACTGTAGAAATGAGTCAATAGCATCTTGAGATGCTTTACTTGATGTATCTAATTCTTTTTGAAGATGCAACTGGCATGCTCCCCGTATATAATCTACAGGGGATAACATGACGATAAACTACTTTCTTTGGTAAAAGATAGGGTTGTA
>Ga0138265_1324997_pt1 | contig 14202 bp, 18 predicted proteins | sample RNAA_120151118_FD_105243 | JGI IMG/M metagenome (GOLD analysis project Ga0138265, IMG submission 105243) | Metatranscriptomics of polar marine prokaryotic and eukaryotic communities from Palmer Station, Antarctica after 192hr light incubation... | ecosystem: Environmental > Aquatic > Marine >... | reverse complement strand
TAATTTTATGTAATAAACTGCAAAGAGAGTATGCTACAAAGGGTCCAGGCTTGGTGGAGGGAGGAGACAAGCTAGCATCTACTGGAGGCAAGATACAGCTTCATTTAGGCCGTTCTCTATTGTCTCAGTAGGCGCAAATCAGGTCACGCTCATTCCTTCTGGCAGATGAGGGCCACTCCTCTTAGGCGCCACTGGTTGACCATGGCGTTTTACTCGCGGGAGATACCTTCTCCTCCTTTCTTACCCTTGTTTTCCTGTGGTGGTTCAGGCTTAAGGTTGAACTTGGCAATGAGGTACCTGTCCTGACGCATGGGGTACTTGTAGCAAGGGCACGAGTACAGGTTCTTTTCATCGATGGCCGCCTTCTTGGGCGCACCAGGTCCCTTGTTCTCAGCAGAGGGACACTCAGCGTAGAACTTGATGTTGGGGAAGGCGAAGAACAAGTCTTTGCCCTTGGAGTCCTCCAGGTAACGTTGCTGCTTGTTCCAGGCAGCACCTTCAAGGTAGAGTCCATGGACCCACACACCTTCAGCTGGTTCAGCAATGCTCTTGCCTTCAATGCGAGCATCGTCAGCGATCAGAGTGTTACGTACGTCAGCCACTTCAGAGCGAGGCTCAACGGCATCCAAAGCCCAGTTGTCGGCTCTGTGGGCACGGGTGATCTCTTGTCTCACACTGGTCAGGAAACCCTGTCCGTTGAAGAATCCAGTGAGCCAGTAAGAGATGGGCCTGTCCTTAGAGAGCCAGGTGGCCAACTGGTAGTGTCTGTTCTGCATAGATGCGAGCCATCCAGCAAGGGTAGGAGACAACCAGGAGATTTCAGCACCAGAAGGATCCAGCAGCCAGACGTTGGGCACTCTCAAGTCAAACATGAACTTGATGGCGTTGGCCAGCTCAGGGGACATGATGATTTGACCATCAATAGCCAGGACCATGTCAGTCATCAGGTTCCTGACAATTCCCAAAATGTTCTGGAAGCGTTGGATCTCTTGGAACAAGAACATGTTGAGGGGCACAGCTTTACCGGTCTCAGGGAGACGTCTGTGCTTCATCAGCTTCAGGCGGTCATCAACCTCCAGCATCTTGAAGTCATCGGGAAGGAGCTTCATGAAGTCATTCTCAATCATTTCCTTGACAGTTTCTTCAGGAGACTTACCTCCAGCGGCAGAGGAGTCAGAAGGCTGAGTGTCAACCAGAGTGGCGAGCATGACGCGAGACTCACTGAGAGAAGCTGTCAGATCAGCATTGGGGTTAAGGCCGAACACAAGGGGGTTATCGTTATCAGGCATACTGTTGATGTGAGTCAAGAAGCTAGCATGGTCGGGGAAGTCGGGGATGGTGTAATTAACTCCATCGGGGTTCTGAGGGGTGACCAAGTTCTGTTGGTTGAATTGGAAGTTTTGGGTGAAAATCTCTTCACGGATCCAGAGGTAACCGTAAGTGAAGAAGAGGTCACGGTCAAGTTCCTGAGTGATCTTACCTCCGTACTGGATAGCGCAGCACATCTTTTGCATGGCTTCCCACTCGTACTTTCTGTTGGTTAGAGCGCACTGAGTAAAGTGCTTCTCCATGTAGAGCAGAGAGGCTTCCAAGTCAGAACTGTTGAATTCGTAAGGCATACTGAATCCAATGGGGCCGAACTTCTTTCTCTCCTAGACGGTAGAGTGGAGGAAGCAGGTAGCGTAAGTGAGGGGTCTCCACTTTTCATAGGGCTCGACCTTCTCTAAGAAGTCCTGGTTAACCATGGTACTGTAAGTACGGGCCAGACCAGCCTTCATTCCCTTTGGTGGCTCCATGGTGACTTTGATAGCCATTTGGAGCAGAGATAGAGGGAACGCTGGGTCGGGGGCACAAGTAATCCAAAGTCTGAATTCTTCGTGGACTTCTACATCCTTAGGCGTGAGGATGGTCTCCATTTCGGCCATGAATTCGAGTGACAGATGGCAATTGTTGAGGACAACCCAGTCACCAGTTCGGAATCCCTCTCTGATCTGAGCAAGGGCAGGTCCCTCCATTTCTTCTCCCATAGAGGTCTTCTTGGTGGGGAATTTCTTAAACCTCCTGGAGTAGTCGTCAATGTTAGACGTGGGGTCAGCTCCAGTAGAGAGGAGGTACAGAATAGGCCTGTTAGGAGCAGAACTCTCCCAGATTTCAGCAATCGAATCAGTCACGGGGGCCGTAAATTCTCTGTCAAGCACTTTGCCGATGAATTTGTTAGCTGAAATCACAGTTCTGTCCTCACGGAAAGACCTGATGAGCACAAACTAGAGGAAGGCGCCAAGTTGAGGGTCAGCGTTGATCTTGTCCTCGTAGTCAGGAACCAACTCGTTTTCGGGAGCGTCTGAGTCGTAGAAGGCTCTCCATTCGGGTGAGCTTCTGGTCATGCAGTCCACAATACCCTTGTAGAACATGAGCTGGTCAGCTCCAAACTTGTGCTTGTGGATAGCGATAATGTTATCCCAAGCCTTCTTCTCCAGCCAGTTGAACTTCTTGTTCTTGTCATCCACAGCAGCTCCAGCCTTGAGGAGGAGGCCGATATCTCCAGTGGTCAGAATGCCTTCGTTAACGAGAATTCTGAGGCACATCATCAGTTTGAAAGTGACTTTGTCTCTCTCGAAGAGGCCTCTGTTCATATAGCGGTAGACTTTGTAGGTCATGGCGTAGATGATGTTAGCCACACGGTCTTTGACCAGCTGAGCCTTGGGGGAGTTATCAATTCCATCGTAGAAAAGATCCAAGAACTGGAGTAGTGACACGTTATACATCCAGTTGACGGCAGCCATCTCTACGACGCAGAAATAGAGCACGGAGCCACGAGCAGCCACAGGTCTGAATTCTTCTCTCTTCTGTCCAATTTCAGAGGACTTGATAGAGGCTTCTTCGAGGGATTGCTTGACTTCAGCTGACTTAGTTTTAATGTTACCAAGCACGTCAATCAGCTCAGTGTCGTCTAGGAGAGACCCTTCGGCATTAGCCAGTCTGAGAAGAAGATCAGCTTCCAATTTAGCGAGAGTCTTCTTGCTGGTGTTGACGGATTCTTTCACTTAGTTGAGGGTGTCTTCTAGCGACTTCTGCTCACGTGATATCAGTTTAGCCAAAAGTTGTTGCTCTAGACCACTCTGGGTGACAGCGAAGTCGATGATGGTGGTCTTAGCAGCGAGTTCGGGACTCCAATGGGGATTGGCCATACGAGAAGTCATGTAGAGGCGGAATTTAAGGTCGAAATCGAACTCTTGGTCTCCAAGCTTGAGGATAGCGCTTCTTCCCTTGATGGTGATTTGCTTCTCAAGGAGAGGGTCGAGCATGGGGTCAACTTCGTTCTCGACGTTCTCAATGAGGACAGGAGATCCTTCTTGAAGAGGGAACTTGAGGCAATCTCTCAAGTTAGGGTTAGTAAGGGTGTAAATGTATCCACATTTCTCAAGCTCCTGCTCACGGTTTTTAATCCAAGTGATAGCCTGACTCTGAGGATCAATCATGAGGGGGTATCTGGATGATCTAGTGACCATAATTCCGTTTTGGATACTCAGGTCATCAGTAGGGAGTCCTTCCATGTTCCAGTCTCCAACAGTCTGTTCATCGACCAGGAATTGCTGTAGCTGCAGCTCATCAGAGTTAGGAATCTTCTTTTCGTTCAGATCTCTGATGAAGTACTCCGCAGTCAGCATGTTTCTGAATTCAGCGTTGAAAGGTCCACAGTAGGAGACAAAAGCACTAGCTTTGGCGACATCTCCACATAGTTTGATTTTCTGATCAGCGAACTCAAGGGAGTTCTGAGACCATCTGATCTTGTTGTCAGCTAGAGAGTCGATAAGCTTGGTGGCTTAGTCCATCTTCCTCTTGAGCTTGTTGGCCTCAGCCTGCATTCTGTCTTTGATCTCCTGCTTCTCAGCGTAGAGGGCATCAAGTTGAGCTTTCTTCTCAATGACAGCCTTCAGTTCAGCCTGGGCAGCTGCGAGTTGGTCTTCAGCAACCTTGAGCTCAGCGGCCTTAATTTGGAGGAGCTTCAGCTTGGGCTTGACGATCTTAGAAGCCTTGTGGTACGCACTCATGGCGGAACACCAGTCGCACATTCCCTTCAGAGCGTGAGAAGATCCCTTGGCGACATCGCCTGTGAACACACTCCTCTCAGGGTCATCTCTAAACTTAAGTTCGAGGTAAGGGGCAAGTAGCTCGATGGTCTCTTCGTTGATCAAGTCCTTTTCTTCCTCTCCAAATCGGGTGAGCATGGCTAGGAGGTTACCCATGAAGAGAGAGCTAGTGTGCTAATCGTAGGAATCGCCAATGAAGTTAACTACCTTCTTAAGAGGAGCAAAATCTGCGGCAGAAACTTGGATTAGGGGTCCCATGAAGAGGATCTGTGCAGTGTCCAGAATGAGACGACAGATATCATGGGGCTTCTTCATCGACTTAAGCTCCACAATATCGTTAGGCTTAATTCCACTGAGCGCCTCTTGGGCAGCGTGCACGAAAGGCATGGCAGCCTGTAGATCTTTATCGGCAGCTTCTTTCTCGATCTCAATAGCGGCCTTCTGGGCGATGCAAGCATCCTGAGTGGCTTTGACTTCGATAGCCTTCTTCTCAGCAGCAGCGTTTTCAATGGTGAGGGTAGCAATGAGCTTATCAGTCTCATCCTTGGCTACCTGAAGTTTCTTGTCTTCTTCCTTGAGCTGCTCCTTCATCTCACCAACACCAACAGTAGCTTCGAGTAGCTTGTTAAGGCCACTCTCAATGTTAGACTGGTCAACGTCAATCAGCTTCCACTTAGACTTATAGAGGTCCTTGTACATCTGGATGAAGGACAGGTAACTCTTAGGGGTGGTATAGACGTTCTTACGCATCTGCGCGAAGTAAATCTCAGATACGTCTCTCACGAAGTTATGGCACTCACCCATGTGCTTGATCAGCTGCTCCTTGTCTTCGGCGGTGCATTCCATCTCATAGTTTCTGAGGAATCCACCGGACACGTCGACGAGAGCTTCAATGGGCCAGGGTAAGAACCAATCGATAGAGCACTGGGAGAACAGAGAGGGGAACATACTGGCACGAGTTCTGAACTTAGTTCCCACAGGGGAGAATGCAAGGATGATGTGCAGTTGATCCTTAATTCTGTTGAGGAAGCATGTGCCTAGTTGGGCGGGAGTAGGTTCGGATCCCTTACCCATTTCCTTGACAAGTTGGGGCTTGACGCCGAGCATGAAGAGCTCTCTGTCATCTTTGTTGAGCATTCCGGGGATTTCACCAGTAGCGAGGAGAGAGTTAATCAACTCTAGGAAGCCATCAGACTTAATCTCAGAGTCAGTTAGGATGAAGGACACCTGTCCGTTGTGCATTGCGACAGTCTCGAACAATTCCTTGATGTCTTCCATCAGAGTCTTCTCAACGTAACTCTTAGTCAGTTAGATCTGGAAGAATCTGTGCTTGCAGATGTAGGCCGAAAGTTTCGTGAGGGATTGTTTACCAGAGCCACCCACTCCGACGAGGAGGGCATTACCAGCAGGAGAATTGACAGTGCGGATAGTACGCAGGAGATGGAACAAGCAGTCATCGAAAATAACCAGAGGCATTTTCTTGGCAGGGAACTTCTCGTTGTACTCATCCAGTCTCTGGTTGACTCTCTTCTTGATAGCGTTGATGCTAGGGCAAGCTTCATACACGAAAGGAGCTTCAGAAATGACACTGCCATACTCATCAACTTCTTCATCACGTTGGAAGTCAGCAAAAAGCATGTCAGTCATTAGCTGGTCGTCATCATAGCCAGTAATTTCACGGAACTTTTCCTTAGTGCATTTGTTAAGCATGTCCATGAAGTCCTTCTTATCCTTGTTGGTGATCAACTTGTCTACGAAGGTGCGTTCGCACTCATGACGCCATAGCCCAATCATGTATTGAGTGACGGGGATCTTCTCCTTCAGTCTGGAGGATTTCTCAATAATTTTGTATTCATAAGCATAAGCTACGCGAGCAATACCTTGGAAAATGCGAGCCAAATCACGAATGTTGAACTCGTAATGGAATTTGGTAGGAGTGGGGAGGAGTCTCTTAGCTACGGTCTCCCAAAGGTTAATAGTAGCTTCGATGATCATGCCCTTGGCAGCGATGATCTCCTAGCCAGTCTCTCCAGGGTACTTTCTCGTAGTAATGATGGCCTCGAGAATACGTCCATAGATGTTCTGGATAGAACGGTTGGAGGGAGGTGTCATGTTGATGGAGAAGAAATGCCTCATCATTCTGGGTGGAATACTGTTCCTTCCACCAGTGGGGTGTCTCATGGCTGCTACGTACTTAATCCTCTGGTAATTGTTGAAGGTTCCAGCGTCTTCAGGGACGAGGGTGTAGAGTCCACGTTGCTCAATGACTAGTCTGACGATCTCAAGGGTCTCCTGATCTCCCCAGTTGTTAATCTTAGGCATGGAGAAGTCATCCAAGAAGCACAGCATTTCTTTGTTGCCGATTGGTCTGTACACCCTAGTCTGATGCTTCTAGATTTCACCTTCAATAGCCATCTGGAAGTTTCCAGGTCTGGTGGCACTGGAGAAGTTAATTCTCTTGAAGGACTGGTTGTCGTTGAACTTGGCACTGTACATCAAGACGATAGAAGTCTTAGCAGTACCAGCACCTCCAACAAGCAGGGAGTGTTGCAGTCCCTTCTCCTCTCTGATGATAGATCTCTCAAGAGGAAGGTTGGCGATCTTGTCAATGATATACTCAGCGCGAGTAGAGTCACTGGTAGGGATCAGCAGCTGCGAGAACACAATCTTCTTTGGGGCATTCCACACCTCAGGGGCTATCATGGTCCAAGTCTTGGTCTCAGGATCGATAATGTAATCGAACACTGTCTCCTTCTCAGCAATCATCTTTTGTGGGCTGATGGTGGGGAGAGGGGCGTTAGCTTTCTCAAGGATTTCTTTGTGGAATTTGACACGGTCTTCAGTTTCAAAGAGACCTCCCATAGACCAGGAGAGAGCGTAGATGAAGCACTTCTCGTAGCACGTTCTATCAATGACAGTGTGAGACTCATGGAATTGCTAGAGGACAGCAGAAAGCAAGTTAAGGAGCTGAGTGGCTCTGACAACTTCAGGAGTAGCCATCATGTAGGTGTACTTCATCTTGACTTCACGGAATAGCTTGGTCTTCTCGATGTACTTAACTGTAAACTCTCTCACCCAGTTCCTCTCTTCGGGGTTAGCATATAGCTTGTCCTTCTCGCGGTCATCGCACCAGGTGTCGATCAGAGGCCGCCACGAAAGATCTTCTGGGGAAACGAAGATAATACCAGCACGAGAGACAGTCGCGGGAGAAGCATTGTTCAAATTCTCTACCTCGAAAGTAAGCTTGGTGGTATCACTCATGGGGATACGCTCAGCATTGGCGAGGGTGAGCATCTTGTTGTCATCAAGGACCGTGTTCATGGATTCAATCCAAATAGCGTCCACAGGTCCATCACAGATAATCCAGGTGGTGTACTTGTTCTGCCTGTTATTCACTCTCTTCCAGATCTCAGAAAGCACTCCAGGAATCCATTCTCCACTAGACTTGATTAGCTCTCCGTAAAGCTGGGCGTCAGTGACGGCTTTGGGGTTAATAGTCACATTTGTGTACTTAGGGTTTCCAGGAATCATAGTGAGAGCCTTCAGGAGCATGTTGAAGATGGTAGTTTTTCCACAGCCGGCAGATCCAACAACCATAATTCCGTGACGTACGAGAGAGGTCTCGTAAAGCTGGATGATCTTTAGTTTCCACTGAGGGATCATCTGTAGGTTCTGCTCAGCCACGAGCTTTTTGATGTTCTTCTCAATGGCATCGTGAGTCTTGTTAGGCATGTTCTTCTAGCGAGGGAAGATATCGTCGATCAGCTGACCGAACAGAGGGATATCCTGAGCAATGAATTTAGACATGTTCATATCTCTGAGGGTACGGGCAACAATCATCTCTTCTTCAGTGCCTTCCTTCTCCATACGCTTGTTAGTACCAGCAGTTCTCAGGACGGACAGAATGTTACGGAGTCCGAAATCGTAATGCCTAGTCTTAGAGAGCTGCTCTTCACAGAGTTTATAGAGCACATTGAATTTGACGGAGAGGGGCTCGTACTGAGAGTAACCCACGGAGGCCAGTTTGACTTTCATAATGATCTGACGATCAGGCTGCATCATGGTAACACCACGGAAGAGTACCTTCAGGTTCTCGGGTAGCTCTTGGCGACCAGCGTAACCAGGGTTCATGGTGATGAAGTAACCGACGTTCATCTTGAGCAAGCACTGACCCTCGTTGGGGAATTCAAAATATTTAGCCTTGATCTTCTTGGCCTAGGTGATGGCTTCTACTTGAGAGGCCACCACAGACAAGGTAGGAAGGGAAATACGGTTGAATTCGTCGAAGCATCCCCACACTCCCGCAGCACAGAGACCCTTGAAGATCCTGCCCATACCTTTGTAGTTCATTTCAGGGGAGCAGTTGAACACGACAGTCCAGATACCCAGGGTGTTTCCAAGATCTTTGGTAGTTTCGGTCTTTCCAGTTCCGGCAGGGCCAGCAGGAGCACCTCCGTAACACATGCCAAGAGCCTGGGAAAGGGTAATGTAGCACCTATCTGTGAGAGGCGTAATAGCCAGACGTTCACGCACTCCTAAAAATTCGTAAGAGTAAATGAAGTCAATATCGCAGATAGAGACGATACAGTCAGACTTGCCAGTAGTTTCATCCGTCTTCCAGTACACTCTGGTGTTAGCCATCCAGTCGAAATCGTGGATGCTCTTATGAGGGTTAGACCTGTACACATCCTTCAACTCAGTAGACAAGTCGCGCTGATGCACCTGGATGGTCACCAAGGTTTCGATCTTAGTTCTGATCAGAGAATTTTCGATGTCTTCAAGGCACATGTTGGAGAGAAGGTGGAGGTCTTGGATGACTTCCTTAAGCTTACGCTCGAGGTCTTCCCTTCTGTCCTTGACGTTAGAGCGATCAATAGCTTCGGTCATCTTGTCAGTCCACATCTTCTAGACTCCAAGGAGGGAGACTTGCGAGCATTGGGAGTAGACGAAATCGCGAAGGGGGACGCTTCCAGCTGACTGGCATCCGCTCTTGCACTCTTAGCGGATAGTACGGATCATCTCTTCAGTAAGTTCCTGCAGCCATAGTTCAATAGCGCCTTCAGCAACAACTGAGTCGTAGAGCTCAACGTCTTCAGTGGTACCTCCGAATATTTAGTGGATTTTGTCAATCAAGTTGCGGTTATCTTCATTGAAGGTGACACAGTTAATTGCAGAGTAAACCTTTTCTAAGTCGCCTTGGATGGCGCTGGGGTCAGATCCAAGGGAAAGAATCTTAAGCAAAGCGTCAGCGGAGCAGAAGTAGAATCTAGGGAAAAGAGTTCTCTTGCTTTCAAGGTAACCGTCGAGCAGCTTCTGGCAGTACTCAAGCTCAGATTGGAGAATAGGGAGCTGACTGGTCAGGATTTCGTTGTTGCAGCAGACTACAACATTCCTCTGCTCGTTAGCTCTATCCATAATCTTTTGCCAGGCCTTGTGGACTTTCAGGAATCTCTGAGCGGCTTGGGGTAGCTCCTTAGCGATATCTCCACCAATGAATACATTGACGAGACCCTGCCAGAGCCCTTGAACTCTGAGCCATTTGTCAATAGTCTCAGAGACGTTTCCAAGTAGGCCGATCTTCTCAGCTACTTCGTTTTTGAAGGGGCCAACGTATCTCATGACGTACATTTGGTTGAGCTGGTTGATGTGGTCTTCGATCTCCGTCTGGATGTCGCTGATGTCACCACCGATGGTGGAGGGGACTCCATTGATAGGGCAGATGGTCAGTTCTCTGGTCTCATAGTAGGCTGAGATCTCATCTCTGAGCTGTCTCTCAAGCTTCAATTGCTTATCGGCGTTCTCAGAGATATCTTCAATTTCCTCCTTGATTTTGAGGAGGTTAGCGTCGAATAGCTGCTTGAGGACAAAAGACTCACTTTCGAAAGGAATCTAGAAAGCCGTAAGCTCAATGACCTCTTCCCAATGGCGAGGGCGGATCGAGTCTTTGGCAAGACCTTCAACAAGGGGTAGGAGCTCAATCATGTCGTCAATTTCAGTCTTAAGCTTTGTGTAAGTGAGCCACTTTTTCAGCTGACCAGGAAGCCTGAGGCAATCTCTCTGGAAGTTTTCGGCTGTCTCAATCATGACAGCGACGTTCTCTTGCACATCAGAGAAGGGAGATTCGTTCCAGTTTCCAATAGTAGACTTTACCTTCTGGTAGAGACCGTACAGTTTATCTAGAAGGAGGATTTCCTCTTCGGTCTTGACCAACTTTTCGTACTCCTGGTTGGGAAGTCCAAAAAGTTTCTCTCCAGCGTGAGCGGTATCAAACTTCTTCTTGATAACTTCATACTCTTCACGCTTGGCCTTGAGTCTCTCCAAAGCTTCATGAGGTTCTAGGCCGGGCTCAAGGGGACCAGTGGTTAAGAAAGCTTCTCTAAAGTCATCTACTTCAATGATTAGGCCTTTGACATCAACAATGAGGCCTTCCTTGAATTCAGCTTTTTTGTGGTGCATCTGGTCGCGGACATCGTCAGCTTGGGCCACGAGACCAGCCCATCTCTTGTCGAGAGCCTCCTTGTTCTCGTTCTCATCCTTGTCCATGATGTCAGCGAAGTAGATCTCTAGTAGCTTGTACATCTCATTCACAGGTCTGATCTAGTGAGCGAAGTCAGATTGCTTCTTGCGGATCTCTTCCAGGGCAAACATGACGCTTCCGAGGGAGTCAATATCCACGACTTCTTTGTCGATTTTAAGTTGGATTTGCTTGAGCTCGTCCATGAGAGACTCTAGGAGGGTCTTGGCCTTCTTATGGAGATCCTTGGAGAAGCGGTACTTCCACTTTTCAATCCACTCCAGAAGAGAGTCCTTGACCTTGTCCGTCTTAAGGGACAGAGCGCCAATTTGGTGGTGGCCGTCGATCTCGTTAACTTCTTGAGCAAGCTCTTCGAATTGCCTGAGCTTGTTCTCGTAGTCCTCAAGAGTAGGAATTTTCTTGTTGAAATCCTTGAGCTCCTGGTCCATTCCCTTCTTCCAGAGCCACGAGAATTTGTCAAAGCTCGCTTGGAATTTAATGACATTGTTTCTAGTGCCCTGGATGGATCCAGTGAGGAGAAGGATGACCTTGACAATTTCCTTGTCACGGGCAATCCAAGTGTAAAAAGGCTTTCTGTCATCCTCGGGTAAGTCCTTCTGGTTCCAGTTCTGGACCTTTTTGGTGGACTTGAGCACGGCAGATGCGGCCTTGTTGATGGAGTGCTGGACTTCATCAAGAGAAGGTTTTAGGACGGTTTTGTTTTCTTCAAGGAAAACTTCAACCTCGAAGAAAGGCTTGAGACCGCCTCCCTTCTTAGAGCCGGAGCTGCGGCCACAAATGCGCTCCTTCATTTGATTGAGGGAGTACTTGGTGGCATGGAGGAGAGCCTGATACATTGACCAATTGTAGTACTTGGATAGTCTGATGATGTCCTCCATGGGGATGGGGTGGACAGTAGGATCCAATTAGTAAGAGCAGATGGTCTGCAGTAGGTCCTCAACGGCGCCTTCAACTTCGTAATTCTTGCTGCGGAGTTTCTTAGAGGCGCTCTTGATCCATTCTTCCTGCATATCCACGAATTCATCTAGGGAGAAGGTGGAACTATCTTAAGGCAGGTCAACGAGGATAGTCTTGGAAAGAGCCTTCAAGTTGTTCTCGATTCTGTTTTCCATGATGTCATTAATGTTAATGATCAGCTGGTCGAGCTTGCTGAGGCCCTGGTGAACGTGGTGGAGGAAGCCCTCGATGTTCATACTGGTCCAGGTAAGACTGCAAATACCAGGGCGAAGGCGGCGCTCAAGGTCGTCAATGTGGGGAGCAAGGAGACTGCGGGTGTTGGGTCTGATTTTGTTAACAACACGGACGCGCTCTCTCACGACATACTAGAGTTAATTGTTATAGTTCTTGAACTTTTCTTCCTGAAGTAAGACGATTTTGGCACTTTCAGGGATGTCGATGGACTGGCGGGCCAGGCACTTGGCTTCGCGGATCAGAGTCAAGATCTCACTATCGAAGTTGACATACAGCTTGAGGTTCTGGTAGTGGCGGATGAAGAGCGTGGCCTGTAGTCCAGCCTTGGCTCTCTCCACTTCCTTCTGCCACTCCTTTCTCCACATGTATTCATACGAGAATAGAGTGTAACCCAGAGAATTGTGGTTTCTGACATGTGATCTGATGTTAGAGCTTCTCTGCTTCACAATATCTTATGGGAATTGCTCCATAGGCACGGAGATTCTGTAGAAAAGATGGCGAGACCAAGTGATAGCACCAGCCACAGGAGGCAAATTGCGCACAATTGGGGGCTTCTCCTTGTCCTTCTAGTAGTCGTTCTTGATCTTCTCAATCTCATTTCCGTATTGGTGGAAAAGCAACGCGTACTTGGACTCAAGGCCGTTCTTGAGAGAAGGTCTGTGGAGGATGCTCTTGAACTTGCGGAGTAGGAGCAGGGAGTCAGAAATGTTGGTAATGTTAGAGAAGTTCTGGTTGATGTACTCTTGAAGCAGAGTCTCAACGTCAGAGATGTCTACGTTGAACTCAACGAAGTCTCTGTCAAACTTGTCGTCACGGTATTCCAGGAGCTTGTGGTTTTTGGCCTGGAATTTCTTGACGAAGGTGGTGAAGATCTCAAGGATAGGCTGGATGTTCTCCAAGTTGTGCTTTTCCAGAGTCTTGAATTGCTGAATGGTGCTGAAAAGCTCAATCAACTTGGTGATACGGCGTTTGAAAAGGTCAAAGCGGCCGAAGATCTTGGTAGGAGAGAAATCGAATTACTTAGACTTGGGCATATGCTCGAGTCTCTTCTTGGTGAACTCGTATTGACTCACGTAGGTCTCATGGAGAGCAAGGCACTGGCGGAGGACCACAATCAGCTCTTCGTGAGGGATGAGGTCCTGGTCCCAGAGGATGCTGTCGTCGAGTCCAGAGCCACCCTTCTTCTTGCTAGTCTTCACTCCCTCGATCTTCTTGAAAGTAAGGACGTACATCTTACAGTTGGTGATCATCTGGTTAGTGATCTTGACGAAGAGGCCGGTCATGCGTTCGTCAGTGTTGTAGTAGCGAGCGACGGTGTGGATCATCTTGATGGAATTCATGAGGACGGGCAGGGTCTCGCGGATGGTGATTGGATTTCCGTCATACAGAGGCTCGATAAAACGCTCCAAAGTCTGGAGGTACTTGACGTTATCCTTGGCTTCGTTGAGGGTCTCAGTGACTTTGAGTTGGATACTCCTCCAGTTGCTGAGAGCCAAGTAAATGTTAGAATCGGCGTGTTTATTTTGCTCGCTCTGGCTGATGGTGGTGAGGACATCCTGGACGGTTCTGCAGTTCTTGTTGCGGAGTTGCTCGCTGATCTGAGTGAGCATTCTCATGCGGAGCTTCCAGTATTCGAGCTCGTCTCTAGGGCCTTCGCCAGCATCGCTCTTCTTGGTAGATTCGGTCTCCTCGAGAGCTGCCTCAATCTTTTCAGACCACTCAGCGAAGATTCCCATGAAGTGGTTGATCATTTTCTGGTCAGGCTTGCCGCCAGAGTGGATGGCCTTGGCAGGTGCATCGTATTAATCATCGTACTTCTCAAGCACGATGTTGCTGTTAAAGGACTTCAAGGCTTCTTGCAGCTCGCGAGCGAACTTCTCAAAGACAACGGTAAAGTCGCGCTTCTGCTCAGGATCGCACACACCCCAATCTTCTGTCGGCAGCTTCTCGATGAGAGGTTTGTAGATGGAGTTCATAAGAGTGTTGAGCTGGAGGACAGAATTCTATGAGATCTCACCGAACAGGACTTCAGAGTCGTGGTTGTTCTTGTCATTGATAGCCTAGCCAGGGGGCAGGCATCTCAGGAAGTAGACTCCCTTTCCGAAGAGCTTGATACCATCGCCGTCAGTGACAAAGAACTCTTCGTGCCTGTTGAGGGTGACGATTTCGCCCTAGTCGTTCATCTTCTAAGGCTGCTGGTAGTAAACGAACAGTTAGGGAGGCCCCGTACCATTCAACCAAGCCTTGATCAGAGGCGCGTACTTTTCATTTTAAACAGTGTGTTCCTGCACTAAGTGAGTCTGTTCCTCGAATGCAGCGGACATATTATCGACCATGAATCTGGTCCTGTTGTTCATTATCATTTTGTGTTGGGTCAAATGATTT